>Ga0206863_1177_pt1 | contig 21081 bp, 20 predicted proteins | sample Alteio_BWOrgCont_41_FD_152634 | JGI IMG/M metagenome (GOLD analysis project Ga0206863, IMG submission 152634) | Enriched cells from forest soil in Barre Woods Harvard Forest LTER site, Petersham, Massachusetts, United States -... | ecosystem: Environmental > Terrestrial > Soil > Temperate forest >...
GAAATTACAACAAAAGTTAAAAAAACTGAGCAATGATACCTTTTCCTCGATCAATTGTTGGTAAACATCGATCAGCATTTGGACCATGCGGAACAAAATGTAGGATAAACCGATGCTCAGGTAAGGCCAACTGATAAAAGGCAAAAAAGATATAAAAGCGTATTTCTTTAAATAGATAAAAATGACCAAAATGACACTTAACGAAGCTATAAGAGCAGCCCTGTTAGTAAATGTCCCTACTAACCGTATCCCTAAGAATCCCGCGCATAAAAAAACCACCAGAGGCAACAATTGTGAAAGGTCATTGACATACGTCAGGATAAAAAATAAATTCAACAATGGAAAAACAACACTGATGCGGTAACGTAAAGGGGAAAAGTAAACAATAAAAAGGGCACTAAAGAGAAATATAAAAAATTTTATCGAAAGAAAATCCATGATGACCTTAAAATTTATTTACCGATTGTTATATTTTTTAAATGGTATCCAGCCTAAATCTTTCTAAAATCCCAAAAATCGCCGTTGGGAGAGAACATACTGCGAGATGGCCTTTTCCCAGACCTCTGCTTCCTCTTGAGTAGGATGGACTGAATCGACAAAATCCGCATCCGGAATAGGTGGTAAAAGTGTCGCCAAATCGATATACCTTACCCTGGGTATTGTTTCGATCTTATTGATGTATAATTGCCTTTTTGAAATATATTTCTTATAATATTCATTGATTCCATGCATCCATGAAGGGGTAGGAAGCTCAACGACAACTACTGATCCTCCGCTTTGTTCTATTTCTTTACATAGGCTAATAAAGCTATCCATTTCTGGAGCCTCCATATATTCCCTTATATCACCATAGGCATTCTTCCATTCTACTAAAGAAGCCCGTTTCATTTCTTCCCCCTGAGAATCTTGGGGACTTCCCTTCGAAGGATGTAAAGACAACCAAAAATTATCATAATACAATTTAATATCATAAAGAATGATTTCACCCAATAAGAACGGCCTTAATAAATGGACCGCCAGCGGCATAAAATGAGGGTCAAGTGTCGGTTCTAACGTGTTATTACTTAGCTTATATAAACCATAACGCAGCCCCTCCGCTTCAAAATAAGTTAAATTCTTATTTTTCCATACAACGTGCCCCATGGAGGACTTGTTATTAATAAATGTTCCACAGAATAAGTTAATAATAAAAATTGTTCTTTTCAAAGAACCTTGACTTGACATCCGAAATACATCAACGACGTTTCTTAACTGAGTAACATTTGAACCCCTAACAGTGGCATGGTTAACAGAAAAATCCGGCAAAATCTTTTGCATGATGGCAGCTCTCATCTTCACAGAATTAGACGCTCCTAAAATAATAATACGATTTGTATTATGCTTACTCAGCCAAGAGCCCAAAAGGATGTTGGGGGCATCATATAAATAAATATTTCCTTTTAGCACATCCCCGCGAACATGGTTGCTATGCCCAACTCTACTATTATCGATCACCTTGCTTATCGGATAAAGATGGTAGGATAAAAGCAAAAACAACAAATACCAGAAAGAAAAAAAGGCAATAATAATACCTGTTTGTCGAAGAATATTTTTCACTTTTTATTTGATCCTTTGGATGAATGTTTCATCTTTATCTTTCTCAAAATCCCAAAAATTTCCGTTGAGAAAGAACAAACCCAGCGATGGCCTTGCTCCACATCTCCCCTTCTTCCTTAGTTGGATGAACTGAATCGACAAAATCCCCATCGGTAATAGGTGGTAAAAGTGTCGCTAAATTGACATACCTCAACCTGGGTATTATTCTATCCTCATCAAGATATAACAATCTTTTTAAAGTATATTTTTTATAATACTCAGATTCATTTTGCATCCATGGTGCTGAAGGAAGGTCCACGATAACTACCGATGCTCCGCTTTTCTCTATTTCTTTACATAAAGTGACAAAATCACTCATGATGCCATCTTCCGCAAAATCCCTAATATTACCTAAACTATCCCTCCATTCAGCTAAAGAAGCCTGTTTAAATTCTTCCCCTTTAAGGTCTTGGGGCTTTTTCTGAACAGCATGTAAAGACGCAAAAGAATTATCATAATACGATTTAAGATCATAAAAGACAAGGTCACACAATAAGAACGGCCTCAATAAATGGACTGCCAATGGCATCATACGAGGGGCCAGTACCAATTCCAGCTTGTTATCTCTTAGCTTATATAAACCATAGCGTAGGCCTTCCGCTTCAAGAAAGGTCAGATTCTTATTTTCGTATAAAACATGCCCTCCCGAGGCATTATCATTAAAAAATGTCGCGAAACATACACCGATAATAAAAATTGTTCCTTTCAAAGAACCTGGACTTGACTTACGAACTACATAAACAATGTCCCTTAACTGAGTAATATTGGAATTCCTGACAGCAGCAAGATTAATGGTAAAATCTGGCAATGCTTTTTGCATTACGGCAGGATTGATCCTCAGGGCATTAGATCCTCCTATAATAATAATGCGCTTTGACTCATGCTTGGTCACCCAAAATCCCAAAAGAATATTTTGCGCATCATTTAAAAAAATATTACTCTTAAGTTTCCCAAGGACAAGTCTATTGTTCCTCTCATGAAGCCTGCTATTATCGACCACCGTATTTTCTGGATAAAAATGATATGTTAAGAATAAAAAAAACACATACCAGAGACAAAAAAACAGAAGAATGACAGCCATTTGCTTAAAAATATTTTTCATTAGAAAGCCTTGTAGACAAAATCAGGAATACCCCCGAAACCATAAAACCAAAACCCAATAACTATAAATAACTCAAAAGATAGCCATGTTCTGGAAAAATAAAAATTCCCATTTAATGACGTAATACCTCTGCCAAAAATATACTTAAAGCCACGAACTAGCCATAGAGCGCCAGCCCATAAAAAGATGCCCAACAGAAAACTCATTAGAAAGCCCTGTATTTTAAATTTTATCATCAGCTTAACCAGATCCTTTAAATCCAACCAACAACAACTGGTACCCATGCTCCAGTACGAAAAAGTCAACGCTGTGCCCAAAAGGCCAGAAAGCCCATGTTCAATGATCTTTTTATATTGCACGCTATAATATTTACGCATCAAAACATCGAAAAGCTTGTTTATACTCATCCCCGCGCCAAGAAACAATCCATAAATCAAAAATACCCACGATGACCCATGCCATGCCCCCATAATAAAGAATACAAAAAAATACGCTAGAACTCCGTAATAGGGCACTGCTTTTCGGTTTGGCCATTTATCAGTAAGAAATAGGACAAACGGATTGAACAAATAAAATTTAAACCACTCCGAAAGCGTAATGTGCCAACGAGACCAGAATTCCAGGAAACTGCGGGATTCAAAAGGCCGGTTAAAATTTTCCGGCAGCTCGAAACCCAAAATCTTTCCAAAACTAATGACAATATCCATATACCCTGAAAAATTAAAATATAAATATAAACTACAAAAAAAACTCGCCAAAATAAACTTGCGGCAAAGCACTAAAGAACTTTCGTTAACCGTCGAATCTTGCATAAAGGAAAAGAACCATTTATAATAACCCATGCACAGGGTTGAAAGGATAACAACCTTAAAAAGCCCATGAATCATTCTTGAAAAAGAATCAAAAACCTCTCTTTCTGTCAACGCCTTTTGCCCCAAAGATGATTCTTGCAATTTATAATCCTGATACCTTTGGATAGGGCCAGAAACAAAGGTGAGAAAATTACAACAGAAATTAGAAAAACTGACCAGTGATACCCTTTCCTGAATCGATTTCTGATAAACATCAATAAGCATTTGGACCATACGAAACAAAATGTAGGATAAACCGACGCTCAGGTAAGACCGACTGATAAAAGGCAAAAAAGATACAAAAGCGTATTTCTTTAAATAGACAAAAATGACCAAAATGACGCTTAACGAAGTTATAAAAGCAACCCTGTTAGCAAATGTCTCCACTAGCCGTATCCCTATGAATCCCGCGCCTAAAAAAACCACCAGAGGCAATAATTGTGAGAGGTTATTGACATAAGTCAGGATAAAAAATAAATTCAACAATGGAAAAACAACACTGATACGGTAACGTAAAGGGGAAAGATAAAAAATACAAATGGCGCTAAAAAAAAATATAAAGAATTTTATCGAAAGGAAATCCATGATAGGTTTAAGGCGATTTACCGACTATTGTGTTTTTCAAGCAGGTCCAGCACTTCTCCAACGTTCTTGAGTTGACCTATCTGGGCAGCACTAAACCTGACCCCAAACTCTTTCTGTATGGCAGCAACCAATACCACATGCATCAAAGAATCCCATTCTGAAATATCCTTGGCCGTCATTTCACCAAAAACTTCAATCAACCCATTATCAAAAACATCCCTAAAGACTTTATTAAGACGTATCTTTATTTGGGATCTTGCATCCGTCATTTCAAACCTCCGTTTCAGCGACCTAGTCCGGTTGCTGATTTTATTTTCTTATCGCATATATATTCAGAGCCCCAGACCCTTGAAGCGGCTTGATCTCTTCAATAGTTGTCCTGAATCCTTTTGTATGTAGTAATTTTGTAATTCTATCGGTACGATCCCCCATTAAATTATGCGATTCCAATACAATCTGTTTAATTTTAACCCAATCCTGATCCAGAATACCCTTGAGCACATCTTCCTCTGCATTTTCAACATCCAATTTCAATAAATCTACCGAAGAAATATCATGGTCATGAAAAAAACTTGAAATGGTCGTGACAGGGCATCTATATTGTTTCTTATGACTTAAGAATTCTTCATTAATATAATTATCTATCAAATTTTCCAAAACAGGACCTTCTTTCAATCCGCCTTTTTTCGAATTGTCGAAGGCAGCTTTCAAGAATTGACTGTCTTGGACATCGTTTGTACAATATCCGGACAATACTGAGTAATGAGGATAAAAAATAAAATCCAATTCTCCAACCTTGTCTGACAATCCTATATTGTAAACCTTGACCCATTCGGCATAGCCTGCCATATTAAGTTTCAGAACTTTAAATGTATCAGGGATCGGTTCAAACGCAAAAATAGTTGCTCCGGGAAATTTATTTTGGACCCATAATGAAAAAAAACCAATATTAGCCCCCACATCCAATATCACTGATTTATTATTAATTTCAATCCCAGACTTTAGATATATTTCTTTATTAAAAATCTCCTCATAAAGATACTTGGTTTCATATTCGTTAATGCTGATTATTGTCATGCCATTGGGTAGCGTTTTTTGCTTGTTTACCAACTCCTCGTTTAATTTTCGATCATCATCCATGAAAAGACCTCTTTCTTGTCGTTATAACTATCTTTAACAGACCCTTATAGAATCTTGGCCACGAACAAATCTCAGGAGGCCTTTAAATTTCCTCACATATCCAGTGAGGAATATACCTTTTATGTGATCAATTGTAAATAAAATAATACCTTATGGGACCTGTACCAGCCCGGATTGCCCAATAAGTTCTCCAAGACGTTTTTGGTTCCACATCATTTAAGGCTCTCAAAACTGAAAATAAATAAACGCATTCCTGCCCTGTTCTCCCCAAAAAACTATCCCTAACATGAGCATATAATAAAAACTCCACCTGACCCACGTTGGCCTTTGAGCAAGCATATGCCTTATTGATCCATGATTTTGCGCCCTATGGACAATCATCAAAACACCTATAAGCGCTGCTGAAAGCATAAAATCTTGACGATGAAGACCAAAGGTATCGTAAAAAGCGACTTGGTTGAGCCCTAGATGATGCCAGCCATGTGGTAATTGGGTGATAATATAGATGGCATCATGTAAATTTTGAGCCCTAAAGAATATCCAAGAGAAGCAAATCAAAAGAAAAATGATCAAAATTTGCCAAATTTCAAGCAAGTTTTTGTGTCTGGCCAAGCCCGTTCTTTCTCGGATATTTGACCTTAAATCGCTTGTCCAAACCGCAAATAATAAATAAAAACCATTTAACGCTCCCCAAATAATATACGTCCAGTTAGCACCATGCCATAACCCACTGATGATAAAAACTATCATAATATTAAAATAAAACTTTTGATTTGAAACCCGGTTACCTCCCAAAGGGATATACACATAATCCCTAAACCATGTAGAAAGAGAAATATGCCAGCGCTTCCAGAACTCCACCACTGATTTTGAAAAATACGGCCGGTTGAAATTATCCATCAACTTAAAACCCATTACTTGTGCAGCACCTATCGCGATATCCGAATACCCTGAAAAATCACAATAAATTTGAAATGCAAAAAAGAAGGTGGCCAGAGCAAGCGACGGGCCCTTGAAATCTGTCGGGTCTCCATAAACCTGGTTCACATATAAAGCTAAACGATCCGCGATCACAATTTTCTTAAACATTCCCCAGGCCATCAATTTAAGACCGTCCACTACTCTCTGGTATTCAAAATGATGTATTTCATAAAATTGATGTAAAAGATTAGCAGGACGCTCAATGGGACCAGCAACTAGTTGGGGATAAAACATGACATACAATGAATATATCCAAAAGTTCCTTTCGGCTTTTTGTTTTCCTTTATAGACTTCAATAACATAGGCCAAGCTCTGAAACGTATGAAAAGAAAGCCCAATGGGCAATATGATCTGTAACGCGCCAATCGGATAGTTCCATCCGATGAAATGGGCTATGGACTGACAGTTCGCATTAAAAAAATTAAAATATTTAAAAATAAAAAGAGCAGTGCAAGTGGCCAAGATGCTTATTATCAAAAAATGCTTCTTTTTACTATCCGGGGCCTCTTCTACCCAAATAGCCATAAAATAATCTATAAAAATGAGCACAAATAAAACAAGAATATAGGCTGGTATAAAAGCCATATAAAACACACAACTTGCTATCAAAAGCAAAGCCCAACGCCACCCATGAGGTAATACAAAATAGAGCGTGGTCACAACCGGAAAAAAAATCAAAAATTCTAAAGAATTAAACAGCATCCCTTAAGCCCCATCATTTAATTACATTTTCTTCTTTAAAAAGCCTTCCTAGAGCCTCTTTTCTGGCGTGAATACCATCCAGAAAATCAGCATCTTTAAATCCATACATCAAAGGATTATAAGAACCCGCTACCTTCAAATGATATTTATGCGCAAGACTTCTAAAGTACACTTCAGCATCAAAGACACTTCTCATTTTTGGATTTAACAAAAACTGCTTATATGTTTCTTCGGGATAGGGAGGTAAAAAAATGACAACGTCTACTCCTTTTTTTTGCAAATATCCTATCAACTTATCCATAATATCCATCCGGGCATTGTCCAAATGAAACTCATAATCCTTCCTGTTTTCACTAAGCATCTGCGTCGCAGCCCTTCCAATTTGTTCATCCGTCTTGGCAACAAGCATCTGCGTGGGCCAAGAAAGACTACCATCATGAAGTTTGATTCTATAATCGCCGGCAGTCTCGTCTGTAACAAAGAATTTATCTTTATGATCATGCCTCTGCTCGAGCGCCAAAGAAACGGCACTTTGAAAATAGCTCAAAGAAAACATATTAATATATTGCGGGGAGACCGGCTTGGAAATCCATCCATCACGAACACCTAGTTTTTGGGACATTACCCAGATATCTGGATAAATAGATTGATATTTCTTTCGACTAAATTGGGCATTGAGCATCCACGGTGATGCCTCTAGGATCAATACCTTGGGTAAAATCCCTTTCTCATCATAGATCTGGAGAATTCCAAGATCATCCGCTAAAAGGTCCTCGGAAACTGAGCTGTTGACTGTTTTGAGGCCATGAAAAACATCTTCACCTATCTGCATTGATCGGCTTGAGCCCAAGATAAGCACATCGGGACTGGCCTTCAGATCATTGATATAATATTTTTGGACCAATCGCTCATCGCAATCTACCCAACCAACATTATGTCCCGATGTTAATATTCTTGCAACGCGCTGCGCATACCCATCCCCGTGATATAAAAAGGCTGGGTCAACAAAATAATTAGTAAGAAAAATCAGAAGGAGAATGGGCGTAAAACAAAAAAATTTTTGAAGGACCTTGCCAACGCTTGATATTTCAGAAGAAAACTTAGGTTCCACATCCATCCTGTTCTTCGATTGTTAATTTCAGGATATGCTTCTTGCCATCCTGGACAAAATAAGCACCTGGACCATTTTTAAAAGACCTTGCTCTGATGATATTAATTAAATCTGAGGCCTTGTATTTCTTCTCTAAAAGAATAGCGCTATGCTCATCAAGTTCGGACTTTTTATGGAATGTCGCCTTCCTATTATCTTGCTGATGCGGTTGAATCTCAAGCCGTCTGATCTTACCGTACGCCTTTTTAAATAATGACACACACTCCTGGCGGCCTACGTTAAAAAGTTCTTCACCTGTATGTGAATATTTAACATCGATCTTTTTCTGAAATAATATAGGCCCCGTATCAACTCCCTTATCAATAAAATGTAGTGTGACGCCAAAAGGTGACCCTTCTACAATGGCCCAATAAGAAGAATGTTTACCACGACCGTAAGGAAGGAGGCTCGGATGCATATTAATCCATCCTACCTTGGCCGCATTTAAAGCAGATTCTGGAATAATGTCGGGCCACCACGCCAAAAAAACTAAATCCAAAAAATATTTCTTAATCTTTGTGATAAAAGCTTCATCTCGGCTATCAATCTTACGAAACAATTTGACGCCGTTCTTGCGGCATAGATCAGCGATGGCCTGTTCGTAAGGAGTTCTATCATTCCGGGAAGTAGCAACGAACTCGATGGATTGCGGCTGCTTAAGGCAAAACGCAAGTGCTTCAAATCCAGGCTGATCCGCCGCGAATATGGCTGCTTTTGTCCTAGGTATTTTGGAGTTTTTCATTTTTATTGCCCATTCCCATGAGGGGCTTAATAAAATCTCTGACAGCCCAGTACCCTATTTTAAAACATAAAAATAAATAATTTCCCAATGACCAGCAGGAAAGCTTGATCTTTTCTAGAAAAGATAAACGGTCAGTGGTCAGGATAATTTTTTGTAAAAATATTTCCCGAATCAAATAAACCGGACGCACCAACAAAGGATTAGTAATACGCATAACCCTGGCAGCTTTTGCAAGGCTGTCTGAGCCTCCGCCCCATCTTTTCTTCATGAGCCTTTTTTCAGAAGTAAAAAATTCACCCGACAAAGACAGTTGAGCTGGTAATAAATGGTCTGAGGTAATAATATTGTGCAGTGGCATGGCCTTGGCCAAAGCACTGCGCCTATAAATACCATAAAAGATTCCACCAACATGTTTATGGTTATGTAAAACTTGCTTGTAACGCTTAAATCTTTCCATGGGTTTAAGACCTATTGTTGTCACACCCTCATCGATAAACATGATCTCCGATGAGTTGGCAAAAATGCTATCACAGGCGGTACCCGACAAAACAACGGTATCTGATTGATTAAACGCCTCCATGCATGTGCGCATGTACGACGGGTCCCAATAGTCATCATGAGCAGCCCACATAAAATAATCAGCCGATGCCAATTGAAAAACATTATTAAAATTCCAAATCGGCCCTCGGTTGATCTCGTTACGATAATATTTAATCCTTGAGTCTTTTAACACATACTCTTTACAAATATCCTGAGTTTTATCGGTAGAGCCGTTATCTGAAATGATCAGCTCAAAATCAACGGACTGCTGGGCCAATAGAGCGTCCAAGGCCTGGCGGGCATAATTTTCGCCGTTAAAAATAGGCAGACCGATACTGACTTGAGGTTTCTTAGTCATTCTCAATGTACTCGTTTAAGAAATCCATCCGGGCAACCTGTAATTTGCAATTTATGGTCAATGTCCTTATCCACCATAAACTCTTTATGCTTCTTAGCATACTCCAGAGCAGCTGTCCTGGGATTATCATGTTTGCCCCACGGACGATCTATCACTGTCCCGTCAGGCATAAGGTCAACGATGGTGTCCATCACCACACAATAACTGCCAGGGGTCACCAAAGGGGCATACGCTTCCAGTTCAGCAAGCACATGTTTGTGTGAATGATTAGAATCAAGCGTCACCAAGATATTTTTGTAACCCTTGGCGAACTGTTTGACCTTTGTAACAGTATCAGGATCTATCGAAGATCCCTGGATCATCTCAATACGATGCGCCATCGGGTGCGCCAGGATCGCCTCATGATTATGGGCGCGGATATCGATATCAATACCCAGTACCCGACGACGATTAGGCGCCTTGGGATCTAATTTTTCGCCTTTTTCCACGGCTTCACAATAATCAATTAATGACAACACTGAAGCGCTCATAATAAGAGAGCCTCCGTGAGCAATACCGGTTTCAATGATCAGGTCAGGCTTGACCTTCCAAATGATTTCCTGCATGGCAATAATATCTTGAGGATATTGGATAATCGGCCTTCCCAATGCAGAAAAATTATACGAATACTTATATTTGAATGATTCCACAAACCAATCTAATGATAGACGTTGAAGATCATTAGCTTTACCCAGGGAAGAAATGTTATCTACCACTTCTTGTTTAAAAATTTCGATCGGACCTGATTTCATAAACCCTCCCAATGACTTAAATTGTCTGAAAATTTATACAGCTACACTGCTCCTGGTTTTTTCCTTTATCAAATTAGCTATAACATCAACAACCCGCTTAATACCATCTTCACTTATTTCAAAATAACTCGGCAAATTAATGGCCCTGTTATAAAGGTCATAACTCACCACATTTTCTTTCTTTGCTTCAAACATCGGCATCATGGTCAGCGGATAGAAGAATACCCTGCCATCAATATTATTCTGTTTTAATGTTTCCAAAAACTTATACGGGTCGAAATTCAACTTTTTATCAAAGACAACGGTAGGCATCCAATAGCCCGGCTGAGTTTCAGGCACATCTGAAATAGGATTCATCTGTAAGCAATCAATTGTTTTTAATAAATTAAAATACGAAAAAAAGATACCCCGTTTCCGTTTTATCAATGTTTCAACCCGTTCCATTTGGGCACAACCAATGGCCGCCTGTACATTGGCCATCTTATACTTTAGCCCAACAGTGTTAGACCAGAATTGCCGAGTTTCTCCACGTGCGCGACCCTGATTGCTCAATGTGAAAACTTTTTCATAAAGCGCATCGTCGTTGGTAACGAACATCCCGCCTTCACCGGTTGTAATCGTTTTGGTCCCGTGAAAAGAAAATACACCAAAACGGCCAATGCTGCCGGCACGTTTACCTTTATACACTGAACCAATGCCCTGTGCAGTATCTTCAATGACGGCAATACCGTGAGGCTCAGCAACAGCAAGTAACGCATCCATATCACAAAGATTTCCATATAAATGCACGGCAAGAATGGCTTTAGTGCGTGGCGTAATAGCCGCCTTAACTTTGACGGGATCTAAGCACCATGTGTCGGCCAAAATATCTACAAAAACAGGTTTAGCACCAAGTTGGATAATGGGTGCAGCTGATTGTATCCAATTTGTATCTGCCATAATAACTTCATCGCCAGGCCCAATCCCCAGGCCCGCAAGTCCCAAATGCAACGCACCGGTGCAGCTTGAAGTTGAGATCGCATATTTAACACCTAAATGCTGCTTAAACATGGTCTCAAACTTTTGGATATACTCATAACACTTATCCCCCCACCCGTTTGTTACGGCATCCGTCGCATAACGGATCTCAAGCTCGGTGATTGATGGCTTGGCATAAAGAACACGTGAACTCATAACATTCCCTCGATTTTTGGTTAGTAATTACCTAATCATGAACATAAATAATCTTACTTCCTTGTGGCTCGAATTTAAACGGGCTCTCTTTGAGGTCACTTAAAACTTCCCTGACCTTAGGCTGATATTTTTCATCACAATACAAAAGAAGAAAACCACCGGCACCAGCCCCTAGAATTTTTCCTCCGGCAGCACCAGCCTTACGTGCTTTTTCATAATACGCATCAATCTGCGGAGTGCTTATCCCATTGGCTAGTTTCTTCTTTAACAACCATCCTTCATGCAAAATATTTCCAATCTCATCAATCTTATTGCATACCAATTCATCGCGTAAACCCCGCGCCAAATCGACCATTTTATCTAAGACATCTAAATTCGTCGATGTTTTACTTTTCTGCTCTCCCAAAATAGTGGAAGATACTCTGACGAGTCCCGTATAAAACAGCATTAATTTATTGTGCAAAAGTGTTTTAGTTTCTGTTTTGCAAATGATCGGGTCCACAAAAACCGTACCATCTTTATTAAATTGAATGTAATTAAAACCACCATAGGCACTGATGTATTGGTCTTGCTTGCCCATGGGATGCCCCAAAATATCAATCTCAACCTTACAGGCATCATCCGCCAATCGCTGGGCTGAAGCATGCAAGCCCTTATATGCATACAAGGCGTTTAAAACACCGACGGCCAATCCGCTGGAAGAACCTAGACCAACTCCTGCCGTGCCCAAGGGAATGTCCCCCATGTAAACAACTTCTATTTTCTTGCTGATTTCCAACAATTTAAGTGATTCACGGATAACGTTATGTTCGAGGGCATTAACATCATCGACCAGCTCGGTTTTTGAATAGCTGACACGGATCATGTCATCGAATTTCTTGTTGACGGTAATATAGACATATTTGTCAATCGCGGTGCTGACAACGGCCCCGCAGCCGGTTTTATAATACTCTTCCAAATCCGACCCGCCGCCAGCTAAACTGACCCTCAAAGGTGTTCTTGAAATAATCATGGCTTTTTCTCCATCGTTTTCATAAAGCACCTTCCAGTGCCAAAAAATCCTTTAGTAATGGTGCTGTTTTATCTTTATCGGAAAGCAATGGATCATTCACTGGCCAAGGAATCGCCAGCGCCGGATCATTCCAGCGTACGGTCCTGGCACTTTTAGGCTCATAAGCAGTGTCCATCTTATATAACAACGAACAATTATCAGTGAGTGTACACATGCCCATGGCTATTCCTTTAGGTACATACAAAAGTTCCGGTTTCTCGATAGAGAGTGTGACTGTATCCCACGATCCAAATGTCAAAGAAGTTTCCCTTAGATCCAGCAAAACCATCAAGATACTCCCTTGTGCTGCGCGGACCAATTTTGTCTCCGCATGAGGCGGGCGTTGAAAATGCAACCCGCGAACCGTTCCTTTCGTCGCTGAAAAAGAATGGCTTTCCTGTACCCATTCAGTCACCAGGCCATGCTGCTTTAATTCATCTTGATCATAGGTCCGCATAAAAAAACCACGGTGATCACGGAGCACATTCATATTAATACGAAATGCACCTTGAATTTTTAAAGAAATAAATTCCATCACCTCTTTAGATCCTCACACACTTTTAATCAAACGCGGTTCTTTAGGAAACGGCATAATATACTGCCCTTTAAAACCACGCTTGGCGCATTCATCCATAATCTCCTGGCCAAAATTCCAGGCAAGTATAAAAATCACATCTGGTTTTAAAGCCATGCCTTGTTCAAAAGAAACAATGGGCACATCACCCGCCGGCGTCATAAATCCTTGCTTGAGAGAGTTATTATCAATCACTGCTTCCAAATAATTCTTTCCAATGCCACAAAAATTGATATAGGTAGCGCTTCGGGCAGAAGAACCAAAACCAACAATGACTTTGTCACCTAATCCTTTAAGCAAATCCAATGTCTTTTCGCGATGGGCATTGGATTCTTTAAAAAATTTTTGCCAAACCAAAGCTTCATTAACACCAGATTTTTTCTCTTGATCAAGAATATCAAGATAACTAGGTTCAAGGATGCGTTTCGTCTTGGAGAAATATAGCACCAATGAGCCGCCGCTAATAGGACTTATATCCACCGCATACGGATAAAGGCCATACTTATTCAATAACCATCCAAGTGAATGGGCTGTAAAATAACATAGATGTTCATGATAAATGGAATCGTAATGAAGTTCTTCAGCAATAATCCGCCCGCTATGAAATTCAATCACACCAGTCCCATCGTCAGACAGGGCGCGGGCGATACCTTCAATCACCCCATGCAGTTGGCTGACATGCGGGATAACATTACGTGCAATGACAACTTTAGGGGAAGCATATTGCTTAATCATACGTTCAGCAGTCGCCAGATTCCAATAAGCACAATCGGTCCGCACTCCATCTCGCATTGCCATTGCCGCGATATTCTTCGCAGGCTCAATCCCAACAACGGATATCCCCTTGGCCATAAATTGTTTAAGTATGGTGCCATCATTCGACGCTATTTCAAATACACAATCTTCCCCTTTAAGTCCTGCCCGTTGAATAACGCGATGAGCAAATGTTTGCGCATATTCTCTGGCCCCCTTAGAAGTTTTTGTCACCCAAACATAATGATCGAAAAGAATCTCTTTTTTGACGGTCTCTTTAAGCTGAAAAAGAGAACACGTCGGACAAAATGCCGTTGTTAAAGGAAATTTTTTAACAGGTGCATGGCTGTCCTTAACCAGGGCATTGGCCAAAGGCTGAATTCCCAAATCTAAAATATCGACTAACCCACGGGAAGAACAGCTACGGCATTCCTGTATTGTTTCAAAATCATGATCCGGCATGAAAAGCTCCTACCTGTACCCAACGTAAATTCCCGTTTAATTCTCCAAGTGTTTGCAAATGGTTGATCTGTTTTAAACGAACGCACTCGCGCCCCCGAAAATGACTTTCTTTAAAATTAACCTTCTTAAAAAATTCAACCAGCTCACGGCCGCCGCGGTCCAGGTCCCATTCTGGTTTAAAATAACTTTCAAGCTGTGTGAGGATTTTCTTAAAACTGACCCTATACGTCCGGCTGTCCTTGCCATGTTCGCCGGTAAAGACCAGGGTGCTTCCCGGCACTGAACGCTGAGCTGCTTCAGCCAAATCGCGCACCGTAAAATTACCATTCGGAATACCAACGTTAAAGGCTTGGCCAGCAACTAAATTCAACGGAGCCTCGAGACCGGCGATATAGGCATTAGACACGTCCTTGACGTGAACGACCGGCCGCCAAGGAGTACCATCGCTTTTGATTTCAATCTTACCGGTGGTATACGCGCAGGCCACCAGATTATTATAAACAATATCACAGCGCAACATGGGGCTTGCACCAAAAACGGTCGACGGGCGAAAACAGATCACATGAAAATCCTTATCTCCCATTGCTGTCAAAGCACATTCTGCCTGCCATTTGGTGCTGGCATACGCAGTCAAAGGATTTTTCTCACTATTATCTTCTTCCAGTTCAATATCTAACGCAGAAATACCGTACATGCTCTGGGAAGAAGAATAAATGAAACGCTTAACACCTGCTTTTTTAGCCAACTGCGCTAATTTCATTGTCCCGTTAAAATTAATTTCTTCCGTTAAGCCCGGAGCTAATTCACCTAAAGGGTCATTCGAAAGTGCTGCCAGATGGATGACCGCATCAATCCCTATAAAGTCCTGCTCGCTAATATCACGGATATCTTTTTTGATCTGACGGATAGGCTGAGCAAAGGCATGTAGTTCGCAACCGTCATAATAACCAGTATCAAAACCGGTGACATTATATTTCTTTGCTAAAAGCATATCAACCAAAACTACACCGATATAGCCTCTATTACCCGTTACTAAGACGTTCATTTTCCCTCCACTATTTTATCCACGATGGCTACGAGCCAGACATGATGGGCCATTTCGACGAAATTATAACTTTTACTGTCGACCCAAAAATTCAAAGATCCCATGCTTCGCAGAGGATTGTCCTTTTTAAAACCTGAAAATGTAATGATATCAAGCCCCATCTTTTTAGCCTTGGCAGCGCCCAAAAGGATATTCTTTGATTTGCCGCTGCTGCTAATCATAACGGCCAAATCCCCTTTGTCAGCATAAAATTCCAAAGCTTGTTCTACCCAATGTTCATACCCATAATCATTGGAAAGACAGGTCAAAAGATCCGCTTCGTTAAAATTAATGGCCCGAATTCCCGCTGTTTTGCTTAAATCCACGGAAACATGGCTGGCAATGGCAGCGCTCCCGCCGTTACCGACAAAAATAATTTTACGGCCTTTTTTTTGTACTGCTTTGAATTTCTCTACAACTTCTTGTAATAATTGAGCATCCACATCCTTGATATGTGCGTTGATCTGGGTCAGGTAATTCTCAAAAAAACTCATTTGATAGCCTCCAGGGTGATGGGTGTGAAGCGTTCCTTTTGAACTACTTGCTCAAAATTCTTCAAGCTCTCGATGTTTGTAATGTAATAGTATTGCCTATCTGTCACATGCGCCAAAAGCCGGTGTTCACGGGCCAATGAAGCTAAGATCGTTTCTTCAAAAGAAATATTCCCTTGTCTTTGCGAATCCAATATATTCTTATCGACGATAAAATATCCGATATCAACACCATTAAGCTTTTTAGAAATTCTCTTTTTATCATACTCGATGACAAAGGCGTTTTGACCAATCTCTACATTATTTTCCCAGCCATACTCTCCGGAGCCCTGCTTATTACTAAAAACCGTTGTCATGGCTGAAGCCTTATTATTTTCAAAAAGCTTCTTCATGGCTTCGATCTCGATAGGCCAATAATTATCTCCGTAGAGCAATAAAAAACGGTCATCCAAATAAGGGTATGCGTTTAGTAAACGGCGTCCGGTCAAATCTTCCGCTGTACCGATAGAATATTCCACCTGTATACCACCGGGCAAGGATTTGCCATAGCGGTTGACAATAGTCTCAGCACGATACCCCAGCAAAAAAAGTATTTTCTTGATGCCCGCATCTGCCAATGTCTTTATTAAATAATCCAAAAATGGGACTCCGTTAATGGGGGCCATGGGTTTGGGTAAATGATCTGTTAAAGGCCGCAACCTTTCGCCACGACCACCTGCAAATATAACCGCTTGGTTTATTTTGCTCATCGCCGTGCTCCTGCCATATCCCGAAAGGGGGTACACGTCTTTATCAGTTCGTCATAGGTGCCTTCAGCAAGCAGTTGTCCTTCTTTGAGGAAAAAAATCTTGTTGCACGAATGGACCGTTGTCAGGCGGTGGGCGATGACAATAATTGTTTTCCCACCGGAAAGTCCATCAAGTGCTGACATAAAATCCCGCTCTGTCTCATTATCAAGCGCTGCCGTTGCCTCGTCCATGACCAGGACTTCAGGGTCATGATAGAGTGCTCTGGCAATACTGATCCGCTGACGTTGGCCGCCGGAAAGCCGGATGCCCCGCTCGCCAATAACAGTATCGATGCCCTTAGGCAATGCCCTGACAAAATCTTCTAGCTGTGCCAACTTAAGAGATTGCCAAACCTTCTTATCATCAATATCCTCTGTAGCTACACCAAAGGCTATATTACTTTTGATCGTGTCATCACACAGGTAGATCATCTGCGGGATATAGCCAATCTTACTTTGCCATGAGCGTAAATGACGACGGATATCAATGCCATCCACCAACACTTCACCGGATGTCGGCGGTAAAAGTCCCAGCATAATATCTACGACGGTGCTTTTCCCAGCACCGGATGAACCGACAAATCCAACCGTTGTATTCTTATGAATTCTCAAAGAAACCGACTTTACCGCCGGAGACTTTGTATTTTCATAGGAAAAATTGATATTGCGCATCTCAATCTGGTCTTGAAAAAGAATCGGCCCATCCTCTTGCAAATCTTGATGCTGGGTATCCATGCGTTCGCAATTCATCAGATCATCATAAATGGCGTCAAAACTCGGTGCATAGAACCTGATACTCCCCAAGGCCGCACTAATACGATTTAAACTGGGCATCAGCCTTACTGCCACAATCGCGAATAATGACAGGGTCAACAATATCTTATCCGGCGCCCGTCCTGCCATCAAAAAAAACATCATGCCTGACATAATAAGTACGACGACGATCGTTTCAATAAAAAGCCGGGTAGATTTCATGATCACTTCATTCTTTGCCGTTTGACGATCATCTTCCTGGCGATGAACGCGGTGCTTTTCAGCAAAAAACGACTCTTTACCTGCCAGCTTTGCTTCCTTGATACAACCAAGACCTTGTTCCACAGCCTGCATTCTCAATGCACCCTGGTGCCGGACAATCTCTCCCCATTCCTTGAGCTTACCCTTAAGAAACGCAAAAAATAAAAAGATCGCTCCTCCTAAAAAGACCATCACAAAACATGTTAATAAAGGATTGGCAATCAAAAGAAACACAAACAAAAATACGACAAGAACCATTTCAGTCGTCATATAGATGACCTGTAAAACAACCCCTACCATCACCAAAGGAATGCTTTCCAGCGCATGTTTCAGACGACCAACATCCCTTCGCAAATGAAAACTATAAGGACTCATCAAGTAGGCATTAAAAAGCCTGCAGAGAAGATAAGACTGTTTCTGATAAACAAACCGGGTCTGCCAAAAAGTGGTCAAAAAAAGCACCACATTTTTAAGTACAAAGACCACGGCAATCCCGGCTGCCATCGCTGCCATAAATTGATTAAAGGTTTGAAAATGAGACTCATGAAAAACCCGGCTCAACCATACATTGGTCGTCAAAAGTCCCGGCCGGCCTAAAAGGGCAATAAAAGGCAGGATGAGACCGATCCCCACGATCTCCAAAATTGAATTCAAAAGCATCCCCAAAAAAAGAAAGAAAAATTTAAGCTTATCTTCTTTTCCAAAAATACGAATAAGTCGCGAACAAATGGCTATCATTTATTGCGCTGCTCCAACAGCGCTTCATCCTTGGCTAATTCTTCGACAACATTAACAGTCCGAATGGAAGTACTTATAGCTACCCCGTCTTCACGGCAATCAAGGATGACCCCCTCCTCAACAACTGTTGGTATCTCATTGATCCGCAATAGTTTGGCTTCCAGAAGAAAACTCTCCTTCATTGTCATCTCAATGAGTCCTGCCAGGTCCTCCCCGCCTAAGACATAAAATGTCCGAATTCCTTCTCCGTAAAGCCCTTTTAAAATAGTAGAAAGTCTGTTACGGACAAGAGCAATGGAGTTGATCGTTTTTAGTGTATAATTCACGGACTTGCGCATCTTCTCGGAAAACCCCTTGGGTGTCAAGATATACTTGATCTTACGTTTATCCAGTTGGGAAATACGGATATATCCTTTGGAAATAAGCCTGCGGACCAACATATTGGTCATCCCCAAAGAGAGTTCCATCCGGCGGGAAATGTCGCGCTGATTTTCCCCCAACTTTGTGCCGATAATATTGATCAGTTCAAATTCTCGTTCATTCATAAGCATACCATGTTCAAATTATGAACATTATAAACAAATACCCTCTGAGGTCAAGGACTTTGAGCTCAATGAAAAAATAGTTTGTAATTATATGAAAAAGTTATAAGATTATCTGCAAATATGCAGCCTCCCTTCTTATCCATAGTTTTTTCTTTCCGTAATGAAGAAGATGTCCTTCAGGAATTAATTGCACGTACCAGAGCCGTATTAACTAAAGAAAAAGAACATCATGCCATTTCCGGATGGGAATTAATTTTTGTCAATGATGCTTCTGATGACCGGTCTCTGGAGGTCCTTTTACAAAATACCCAAAACACCAAGGATATCAAAATCCTCACCATGTCAAGGGTCTTTGGTGTCGCTCCCTGCGTCATGGCCGGATTGGCCCATGCTCAAGGGGATGCTGCCGTGTACATGGATGCTGATCTGCAGGACCCTCCGGAATTGATCCCTGAAATGCTCAAAGCCATGCGTGAGCAAAACGCTGATGTGGTCCATACGACGAGGCGTTCACGGCAGGGAGAAAGTACTTTTAAATTATTCATCACCAAAATCGGTTATCGAATCCTTAACAAATATTCCAACGTCTCCATCCCTCAAGAAGCGGGAGATTTTAAACTATTTTCCCGCCGGGTCATTGACCATTTATTGCAATTCAAAGAAAACAATCCCTTCATGCGCGGGCTTGTGGCCTGGGTGGGGTTTAAACAAATCTTCATTGCCTACGACCGCCAGGCGCGCTTTGCAGGAAAAAGTAAATTCTTTGTGCTGGGTAAAAAAGTCATTTCCAATTTCCTAAACTCCGCCCTCATTAATTTTTCTTCGGTACCTCTAAAAATTGCTTCTTACTGCGGCTTATGTGCTATTGTCATCGACATCCTCTTTGCCATCCATGCCCTGATCCAAAAGATCGATGGTGGAGCAGTTCCCGGATGGACGGCCATCATGCTCGTCATTATCTTTATCGGTGGTGTGCAATTATTTTGTATCGGCATGATCGGCCTATACTTAAATTCTGTCCACGAACAAGGTAAACTGCGGCCTAATTATATCATTGAATCAACCTATGGGATCAATCCCAAGCCCCATGCCTGAACATACGATAGAACTTTCCGTCATTATCCCCATATTCAATGAAGAAACCGTGGTCCTTGAGAACCTGCGTGCCGTCAAGGAAAACCCAAGACCATGCCTAATTCCTATGAAATCATTATGGTCAATGACGGTTCTACTGACAAAACCTTATCCCAGGCCCAGGCATATTCTTCCGATCGCCTCATCATCCTCTCCTATAAAGAAAATCAAGGCAAAGGTTTTGCTGTTCGCCACGGAATGCTTCATGCTGCGGGCCAATACAAACTGTTCATGGATGCGGATTTGTCTACTTCCCTAGACGCACTTGACCTCTTTCTGGAGAGAATGCGTGAAAACAAGTACGATATTATCATTGGGGACAGGAAATCCAATCCTGATAATCAGACGGTTAAACAGCCTTTTTATCGGCGGTTTCTGGGTGATGGGTTCACACGCCTTTCCTGCTGGTGCGTGGGCGCCCAAATCAAGGACTTTACCTGTGGTTTTAAAATCTTTAATAAAAAAGCTGCTGAAATTGTCTTTCAGCGCCAGACAATCTACCGCTGGGCCTTTGACACTGAACTCATCCGCATAGCGCTCCTTCACGGCCTTCGCATCGGTCAATTGCCTGTCATCTGGAAGCACCACAAAATCTCAACGGTGCGGCCTCTGCGCGATATCCTGACCTCATTATCAGAACTCATTAAAATAAAATTCAATGATTGGAAAGGAAATTATTCTCGCCCCCCATCTCGTCT
>Ga0206863_1178_pt1 | contig 20971 bp, 21 predicted proteins | sample Alteio_BWOrgCont_41_FD_152634 | JGI IMG/M metagenome (GOLD analysis project Ga0206863, IMG submission 152634) | Enriched cells from forest soil in Barre Woods Harvard Forest LTER site, Petersham, Massachusetts, United States -... | ecosystem: Environmental > Terrestrial > Soil > Temperate forest >...
CCACACCCGCCAGCGGCAACGATTCCCGCATGAGGTCCCTCCAGGCCCTTAAGGTTGTCCGTACGCCGGGCATCTCCAGGAGCCGTAAACCCAGGATGGTACTGGCGATCCATTCGAAAATATCCCCGGCAATATATATCCCGATGACGATACCAACGGACCATGTATCCAAGAGAAAGCAAGCCCCCACCGCGCCCAATTTAATGACATTGGATACGATGGACATACTCATCAGGATACCGAACCGTTCTTTCCCTGCCGCAAGTTGCTTATATGGCATCGAAAAGAACAGGATGGTTTTGGCAAGGGCGATCCCCGCCAGGAAATAGTGCGTTTGGAAAAAGCGGGGGAAACAGGCCCAACACGTCAACAGGATACCATAAAACAAAGCACCGGAAATAAGAACGTGCCTGCGGTAGAGGGACAGGATTTTTCCATCGGGAGCTCCCTCGGCGATCTTTTTAACCGCGAGTTGGTCCAAACCCATGCCCAGGAGATTGATCATGGTGAAACTAACGGCCAGAGACCAGTTCAGTTCGCCGAAATGGTCCTTGTCCAGCCCCCTGGACAGGAGATAAAAGAGCCCCAGGCCCGCTGCCTGGTTGATCCCGAACTGCAGGGCGCTGGCGGATATGTGTCGGAGGTACCGGGGCATGCCTGGGGACTAAGGTACGCGCCGTATGCCTTACATTTGCAGCATGTGTGATTTTTCCATTCCCTTCCAAACCAATCCCGAAGCCCTCGTGGAACGGGCAAATAAAGCGATCACCGGTATGGGCGGCACGTTCACGGGAGACACGACTGCGGGTACCTTTCACCTGTCCACCCCCGTGGGCAGCATTTCCGGGTCCTATACCGTGACGGGCCAAAACCTCGGAATGCACATCGATGAAAAGCCCTTTTTCATTACCTGCAGCCAGATCGAGGCCCAACTAAAAAAGGCGCTGTTAGGGAACTAGTCGTCGCTCTTATGGCGATGATAATATTCCCTTGCCTTGGCGGCACTGCCGCATTCCTCCATGCTGCACCAGCGGCGTTTCCCATTTTTGGTGGAATCAAGGAATAGCCATCCGCAACCCGAACACAGGCCGACCCGGGACAGACGCGGGGACAACAACAATTCCGAGGCGGAACGTACAATGGGAGCGGTCAGTCGATGGAAATCCCCCGGGGCCCAATCCCAACCGAGTTGGGGTCCCGGCATCATCTTTTGGTGACCGTTATAGTAATGGAAGAGAACGTTGAATGCATCAAATGAGTAAGGTTCCTTCTTAGCAATCCTATAAAATAGATCATCCAAAACAGCTCTGAGGTCCATTGCCTCTTTATAGAAAGCTTCTGCCCCCCCCCGTGGAAATGACTGCCGCTCTTCCTCCGTTATAATACCCACTTTTTTCGAGGCCCAATAAAGGAGGTCTTCAAAATCATTGATATAACTCGCCACCGGGGGCTTATATCGGTGGTGGATGGTATTCAGGAAATTCAGGCACAACTCATTCCCATTCACCTTGATACTCTCTAAAGGGATTTTTTTTACCATCAAAGCTTGATTTATTGGTAAAGATATTCTATTTTTACTATCAAATCATTATTAGATGGTAAAAAATAACATCCCAGGCTACCTGGAAAGGGACATTGTCGATACCACGCCCTTTTGGAGGCGTCCTTCCCAGCCGATCACGCGCGTATGGCATGGCAGGACGCGCGCAGCCGATGCCGATGCATATCTTACCTTTTTAAAGGAAAAAGGGGTCCTGGATTACCTGGCAACCCCCGGCATACAGGACGTCCGGATCGGCCGCAGCATCGAAGGGGCGGTCGCCCATTTTTACACTATTTCAACCTGGCGGGATTTAGCGGCCATTAGGGCCTTTGCGGGGGAGCCCGTGGACAAGGCCCGGTATTACCCCGAGGATGAACGCTTCCTGCTTGAATTCGAGCCTACGGTGATACATTATGAAACGTTTCCTATCTTTACTACCGAATAAAAATAGTACGCTATGTCATTACCCGTCAATAACAAAGGCAAAGGAAAGTCCCAGGGAAAGAACAATTCTAACGCCGCCGGGGGCTCCAAATTCATCAACAAGCCCACGGGCAAGGCCAGCGGTGGAGCAAAAAAGATCATGAAGACCGGCGGAACGCGCGGTAGCTGAGTCATTTGCCCGGTGGCCGCAGGGCGGCTGAGCACCAGCCGGGTGCCCGCGGGCGACTGAGACTTCAGCCTCCCCTTTTGCCTACCATTTCCATCACGGCGGCCCTGTACTGGACCCCTATGGGTAGGGTGACCTTATCCAATTCAATCGTGTTCCCGTAAATGCTTCGGATCCTCGAAATAGATACGATATAGGAACGGTGTATGCGGATAAAACTTGCCGCGGGCAGCGTTTTTTCCATTTCCCCCATGGTTTGCAGGGTCAGGATACTTGAGTCAGGGGTACAAATCTTGAGGTAGTCCCTCATCCCCTGGATATATAGGATGTTCGAGAAATCGATCTTTCGGAATTTGCCGTCGGCGCGAACGAAGAGGTGATCCGCGCGCGTCTCGGTCTTTCGCACGCGTGCTCCCGTGACCTTTTCCACCGCCTTCGAAAAGCGCTCGAAGGAAATGGGTTTCAGCAGGTAATCGATCACGTTCAATTCATAACTCTCCAGGGCATACTCCCCGTAGGCCGTCGTCAGGATAACCAGGGGAGGATCGGCGAGGGAACGCAGGAAATGGAGGCCACTGCCGCCCGGAAGGTGAATGTCCAGGAACATCAGGTCGATAGAGCCGTCTCGCAAGGCCTCCGAAGCCTCGGTCGCATTGCGATAACTACCTGCCAATTCCAGCGCCGACACCCGGGCAAGATGATTTCTAATGACGTCCTGAGCCAACGCTTCGTCTTCGACAATGATACAACGAATCAAGCCACTTTGGATTTCAGAACCAAAGATACGGTGAAGGCATTCTTGTTCAGAATAATGTCCAAATCGTAGGCATTGGGATACAAGGATTCCAGGCGGTCCCTGGCGTGCTGGAGGCGAAGCTGGCTTTGGCGCGATTCTTCCCGGTCCGTTTGGATAATATCCAACTCATAGGACCCGGGATACAGGAGCTCCAGCATGCTTTTGCTGTTGGTGATCCCCTTCCCGTTCATTCGCTTGGCCTGGGTCTCCAGGTCCGCATCTGTGCTGTTGAGGACATTCAGGGTAATCTTGCCCTTGCCCACTTTCAGGGTGATGTAGATGAAGGGCTCGGAGAAGGAACTGTCCATCGCATGTTTGAACCCGTTTTCTATAAATGCAATAAAAAGAAAGGGTTCGATCATAACGCCCTTCAAATCACCTTCCACCTGAAAACGGATGTCGGCTTTGTATCGGATTTGCTCAAGCTCGATATAATTCCGGATGAAATCCACCTCCTTCTCCAAAGGGATGGTTTCCTCATTGCACTCATAGATCAGGTAGCGCATCAGGTCCGCCAGCTTTACCACGATCTCGGGAGCCCTTTCGGATTTATGGAGGCTGAGGGAATAAATGCTGTTGAGGGTATTGAAAAGGAAATGGGGATTCAACTGGGCCCGGAGGTAACGCAACTTGAAAAAGAGGTTCTCCTTACGCGCTTCCTCCCGTTCTTTTTTCTCGTCCATATATCGCTGCACCCAGGCAATTACGAATGAAAAGAACAGGTTGAGCACGATCCACAAACTCTCCCTTTGGAAATTACGACCCGAATGTTCGAAATACAGCATCTTAGTCTGCCCGAAGGGCAGGATGGTCATGAACGCGAACAGCGCCGAAACGAACCCGTACAGGATAAAAAAAGCGCCGACGGACAGCAGACCGGTTATTATGTAACGTTTGAGCCAGATTACTTCTCTGCCATAAAGAAAATAGGCAGGACTGAGCACAAGGTTCACGAAAAATAAAACCAACACCATGGTCCAATCCCCCGGGTAAAGCGTGCAGGCATTCACGAGGGGGTAAATCAGGAGCAGGGGTATCCAACATAAATTGGTTACCCTTATAGGTTTGGGTCTCAGTCGGTCATTGTCAAATTCCATAAAAGCTATACTTTGGTGTATTAAATCTACGGCCCGCTTTTGAAAAGAACGAAGGATTTCGACCAACACGGGGCTGCTCCCGACGAATTCGCCCTCTTTCCCCGGGTCGTTTTTCTGGTCTACATGGTCCTGCTGGGGGTGATCATGTATCACCACGAGCTGTGGGGGGATGAGATACACAGTTGGAATATCGTCAAGGCCAGCCCTTCCCTGAGTGCATTGCTGCGCAATATCCGGTTTGAGGGGCACCCTCCCCTTTGGTACTTGATCCTTTGGCCTTTGACGCGGTTTACGCATGATCCGGTGGCTATGCAGGTGGTGCAGTATCTCATTGCGGTTTCTGTCGTTTTCCTGCTGTTGTTCCGGTCCCCTTTTCCGCTGGTTGCCCGATTACTCCTTCCTTTCGGTTATTTTCTATTGTATGAATACGCGGCGCTGAGCCGGAATTACGCGATTGGCGTGCTCCTCGTTTGTTGTGTTTGCATCGTCCTTTCCCGGCCGCGGCCTAAGTACGGGTGGTACTATGTTTTCCTTTTTCTTTTATCCAATACTCATTTGATCGGGTTGATTTTGGCGGCCTCCTTCCAGGTCTACGTTTTGCTGCGAACTCGTTCCTGGGTGCACTTTCTATTGGGTGGTTTGCTCCTTCTTCCGGCGGCGGGGTGCATCCTGCCACCTCCGGATAGCCAGTTGAATGCTGGATTTTGGCTGCACTGGACGCGGGACAAACCGATTATCCTGGCGCAGGCACCCCTGCGTGCTTTTTTCCCTATGCCCGCCTGGTGGGAATATCATTGGTGGAATACGGAATGTTTGCTGGGCTTACCCCTGTGGCTTGTCGGGCTTTGTTCGCTTGCCCTTTGCTGGTTGGCATTGGCTGTTCTACAGGGTGCGGCCAGGGTTCTTTTCCTGGTCAACGTTTTAGGGACGCTTTTCGTCGGACTCGTCTTCCCGCTGACAACTTCCCGGTATTGCGGATTTCTCTTTATAGGTTTCCTCGCGGCGTATTGGTTGAGTGAGCGCCGGCGCCGTTTGGGGTATCTCTTGCTCGCCCTGCAAATCCCCGGGGCTCTATTTGCGGCCTACCAGGACTACCGCCACCCATTTTCCTTTGCCTCCAAGGCGCCCGTGCTGGTTGCGGAAGCCGCCATATCTGGCGCAGAAGCGCCCACTCTCCTGGTTTGCGATTACTGGGCCCTCAATCCCCTGGTCACTTTTTGCGACCGGCCTTTTTATTGTCTGGACCTGCATAGGGAAATGTCCTTCCTGCAATGGAACAACGAACTTTCCAGGGCAATGCATGCCCCTCACAGATATGCGGATGGCGTGCAGCGATTATTTGATTCTTTGGGGACGCGGAGCGTGTACCTCATGTCTACGGCTTCGCCATTGGAACTTCAACGAGCGGACAGCCTGCTGATTTACCGGTTCGATGTTCGGTTGGTGGATTTACGGGAGGACGCTATCGAGAAGGGGAGTAACCTGTACCTTTACCTGGTGGCGCTTCCGCCTCCACCTGTTGAACCGGTACGTCAGCGCAACCCTTAACACCCCAAATCCATAGGTCACCGCACTCCGGAAGTGGATGCTGCTTGCTTCGGGGAAATAGGCCGTCGGGCAGGTGACTTCCGCGATCGCATAATCGTTCATGAATATCTGGGCCAGGATTTCATTGTCGAAGACGAATCCTTCGCTGTTGCGCTCGAAATCGATGCTTCTCAGGACTTCCGCGGCATAGGCCCTGTAGCCCGTATGGTATTCGCTCAGTTTCTGACCCATGAGAATATTTTGGATCAGCGTCAGGCAACGGTTGAAGAAGTATTTGTAGAGGGGCATACCGCCCTTCCGTGCCCCTTTGCCCAATATTCTCGACCCCAACACTACGGGGTAGACCCCATGGGCAATAATGGAACACATGGCGGGAATAAGGCGGGGGGTGTACTGGTAGTCGGGATGGAGCATGATGACGATGTCCGCCTTCAGGTCCAGGGCTTTTTTATAGCACGTTTTTTGGTTACCGCCGTAGCCGCGGTTGTGGTCGTGGCTGATGATGTGCCTGATGTTCAGCGATTGGGCGATTTTTAAAGTATCGTCGTCGCTGTGGTCGTCCACCAGTATAACCTCGTCCACGATATCCAGGGGGATTTCGCGGTAGGTCCGTTCCAGGGTTTTCCCCGCATTGTACGCGGGGAGTACGACTACGATCTTTTTGCCTTCGAGCATACCTGTACATACGCTTCCTGAACCCCTTTAGTTGCGTATACTAATAGTCTGAAAACGGCACGCGCAGGTAGCGCAATGGGGGGCCAAAAATTTGATGTACCTTGATAACATGAACGCTATCATAGCCCTCCTTCTCCTGGTACTGCCACAACCCACTCCCTTCAACACCCGGGACAGTACCACCATCACGGGAACCATATCGGCGTTCCAACCGGGCGCCACCGATGGGATGATCACATTTTACATGTATGACATCCAGGGGAACAGGATTCACCTGTCGTTTCCAATTTCAGCCAACGGGCACTACAAGGCAACTTTGCTACAGGCATATGAAGGCGACCTGTCTGTGTATTACCGGGAACATTTTGCCAATCTGTACACGCGACCCGGCGGTCACCTTGTGCTGGATATGGACGGGGATGGCAAGTACCATGCGGGGGGCGAGCTGGGAGCGATTAACAATGAGGTGATGGACTTTTTCAATCAATTTTACCAGCAGCACTTCCCCACCGAGGTGAACCTGGGTTCGAAAATGCCCGATAGCGCCTTTGCCGCGGCTCGGAGGCAGCGGCTTCACGAGGAACTGGATTTCCTGGAGGCGTTTGCAAAGCAGTCGGGGTCGCTTAGTCCCCCGGTGAAAGCGTGGCTGCAACGCTACCTTACTTATGAAGCGGCAAACGACCTCATTACCTACCCTTTCTTTGGCAAAAGGAACACGGAGATCGATGCGGAAAGCCTTTTATCTTATTTGGGAGGTATCCCCGTTGTCGATGAGGCAGCCCTTTCGAACGCTTCTTATTACAGGTTTTTAAACTGGTTGACAACGGGCATGAACATCATTACAAACTTAAATCCTGCCAATGGAGCCCTGTTGAAGGAAGATTCGTCCCGTCGGGTATCCTTGCCACTGGACTGGGTCGATGAAGCTGCATCCGTGGGGATAACCAGGGATCTGATGTACTATGATGAGTACAACCTGATCCGTAATCTGCGCCAAAAGGAATCCACTTCGACCTGGAACCGTTGCTACGACCGGGTGGGCTCTGCCTACATTAAGAATTGTTTCATGGTAGATAAATCCATCGCCGATAAAGGGGGTTTTACGCCTTTTGAACTGCAAAAACGCCTTCAGGCGTTTGCAGCGCCCGATAATGTCAAGCAGCGCCTGGACAGCCTTTTCGGGTCGATGAGGGGACAAACGACCTTCGTAGATTTTTGGGGGACGTGGTGTGGAGCGTGCATGGCGGAACTGCCCGATTATCCGGACATGATTGCGCACTTTAAGGGGGCCCCGGTCCATTTCCTTTTCCTCTCCGACGAGACGACCGACAGCGCCATGCACGCGGTCCAAAAGAAATTCGGAATCGATGCCACATTCTTCAATATCACGGCCGATGAAAACACCGTCCTGGGGTCGATCCTGGGGTTCAGCGGCTATCCCCATCACTACCTCCTGGACGCCAAAGGCTTGGTCGTGGCCGAATGCTGGGGACCGGGGTCCGGTACGGAAACGCGCATCCGGCAACAAATGAAAGTTACAAATTAGGCTTGGACGGCCGTATCGGCGGAGCGAAAGCATTGGCTCCATGCACCTTGACTTTACGCCGGTAAACTTTATCCACACAAGTCACATAAAGCACATCGAAATCGGGTCCGCCGAAACACAAGTTGGACACCTGACCCGAAGGTACGGGCAGTATGGCGTTGACCCTGCCCACGGCATCGAGCACCTGTATACCCATGTTGGTAGCTACGAAAATGTGACCGGCCCTGTCGCAACGCAGGCCGTCCGGCCAGGCGTTTTCCTTGGTATCGGGCACGTGGAGCCAGCCGAATTTTTGCTTGTTGGTCAAGGTGCCATCGGGTTGAATAGAATATATCCATACCCAGTGCGAAGCCGATTCTGTGGCGTACAATTGGGTCTGATCGGGTGAAAGTGCAATACCATTTACAAATTTCAAACCTTCGTCCACCACGGTTTTGGTGCCGTCGGGTTTCACCAGGTAGATCTTGCCGGGGCGTTCCGTCCCGTCGGGAGCGGTCACGTAGATGTTCCCGTTATTCGCCACGACCAGGTCGTTGCCCGGGATACCTTCGGCAATGACGGTCTCTTTATCGGCGGCGTCGTAACGCAACACCTGGGAAGCGGTACAGGTATAACGCATACCATCGGGACCAAAGGCGGTACCGCTGGCTTTTTTAGCGTCCAGAAGCAGCGCGGCGCTATGGCCATCCAGACCGACACGATAGGTCTTCGCATTGGGTATATCCTGGTAATAGACAATACCTGTTGCATCGACGGCGCTGCCCTCGGTAAACCCATATCCCCGTCCCACGAGCTCCCAGCCCTCTCCGGGCAGGAGGATGTCGTTCAGCATTGTGTTTTTGGTTGGCCCGGGCTGTACCGGTGCAGGCCAGTCCTTCCATAGCCAGCGCATGGCGTCGGGGAAAACGGAGGTCCCCATCTTCCCGTTATGGCCACCCAGGCCCCAGGCATGATTTACCGCATAGCCTGCAAAGGTCAGGGCCCTTTCCATCATCTGATTGGCTTCCCACCAGTCACCCCCGTATATATTCATGTCTCCGGATCCGTCCTGCATATAAATCCTCAACGGCTTGGGTTCGTATTTCCTGATCAGGGTTGGATACCGGTCTCCTCCCCGGAGTCCCACATAGGTCCCGACGACACTGAATACGCGAGTGAACGCGCCGCTTTCCCAGGCGGCGGTGAAGGCCGCGATGGCCCCACTGCTGGAGCCCCCGATGGCCCGGTCGTTCGCACTATTGGACAAGTGCAGGGGCCTCCCGTCCGAAGCCTGGTGGGTGACTACGTCGGGCAATATCTCCTCAAGGACAAAACGGGCATATGCATCTCCCAATCCGTCGTATTCGAAGCTCCTGTTGTAGCGATCGGTAGCCGAGGCGGTATCGGGCGCGGGTACCTGCCCGGGGCTAATGAATATCCCGATGGTCACGGGCATTTCCTTATGGTAAATAAGGTTATCGAATACCGTGGGCGCATTCCATTGCACCGCATCCTGGTTGACAAATACGCAGGCGGGTTGTTCGGGGCGGTATTCGGCGGGAATGTACACCCAGTAATCCCGGTGGGTGCCAGGAAAAATTTTTGACCGCGCAAAAGTAAACTTCAGGATTTCCCCCTTGGGGACGCCCGGCTGGGAGGTGGAAGCCGAATCCACCGGATATGATTCGGGGCTCTGGGCCATCGCCCGGATGCCCCAGAAGACGGTGAGGAATAGTAGATGTTTCACTGCGGTTAAATTAGTATATTTCCTGCATGCGACCTTTTTTGACCCTGGTTTGCGTGGCCCTCATTCCTTTGTTAGTGACCGCGCAAAGGGAAGACCGGCGCCTGCGGCATAGGTTGGATACGCTGATCGGGGGCTTCCATGGGGACATCGGTATATATGTCTACGACCCGGTCCGCGATCGAACAGTTGCCATCAACGCGGATTCCCTTTTTCCCACGGCCAGCATCGTGAAGGTTTCCTTACTGATCGGGATCATGGACAAGATCCGGCGCGGGGAACTCGACTATCACCAGCGTCTGACCTATACCGATTCACTGTACTACAGCGAGGGCGATGATATCCTCAGCGCTTTCAAGAGCGGTTCCACCATAGAACTAAGCAAGGTCATCATGCTGATGCTGACGATCAGCGACAACTGCGCCAGCCTCTGGATCCAGGGACTGGACGGAGGTGGCGTCCGGGTCAACCAAATCCTGGACAGCCTGGGCTTTGTCAACACCCGGGTCAACAGTCGGACGCCCGGCAGGGAAATGAACCGGGCGACATATGGCTGGGGCCAGACAACACCCAGGGAAATCGTTCAGATCCTGAGCAGGATCGTGGACGGCGCCCTCTTCAGCCGGGCAATCAGTGACCAGATGCTCCGCCTGTTAGGCCGTCAGTACTGGGATGAAGAAGCCCTTTCCCAAATCCCCGCGGGCATCTTCGTGGCAGACAAGAATGGGGCTGTCGATCACAGCCGCAACGAGGTAGTCTACGTCCATGGAAAGCACCCCTACCTGTTTAGCATTTTTACCAAAAACAATGCGGACAGTTCCTGGACGCCCAATAACGAGGCGTGGGTCCTTACGCGAAAGGTATCGGCGCTGCTTTGGAAGTATTACGACGACAAATGAAAATATTGCTCCCCATCCTTTTGTTTCTCCCCCTGTTGGTTCGCGCCCAGGATACCCTCGTCGTGCATTTTGCCTATAACCGTTCGGAGCTGGCGCCCGACGAGGCCGTACGTCTCGACTCGGCACTCAGGGGCTCTCTTTCCAGGATCGACCTTTACGGATACACCGACAGCATCGGGGGAAATCGATATAATGATAGCCTTGCGCTGGCCAGGATTCATACGGTTAAGTCGCTCTTGCCTGACAGTCTTGTCCACACGACCGTAGGATTTGGGAAAAAGCGGCCGCTGAACGACAACGCGTCTGAAGAAGAACGCGCGGCCAACCGAAGGGTGGAAATCGTTTTTTGGCGCATCGCGGGCCCTGCGGGTGGTGGCGCGGGGCGGCCGGCGGCCCCTGCGGGTGGTGGCGCGGGGCGGCCCGCGGGCACGGCGGACACGATTGTTGAACTGCCCCCCGCAGCTTCCATTGACGACCTATTCAAGGACCCTGCAAGCATGGTGGGCAAAACCATCATCCTTAGGGACATTAATTTCTTCGGCGGCCACCACAAGCCCGAACCCGAGTCCTATCATGTCCTGAACGATCTTCTGAAGCTCATGAGCCGGAACCCTGGCATGCAGATCGACATCCAGGGCTTCGTATGCTGCCTGCCGGATACCATCGATGCCCTGGACCTGGATACCTACATCATCAACCTCTCCGAAGCCCGCGCAAAATTTATTTACGATTACCTCAAGAACCGGGGTATCGCCGGAGGAAGAATGCGGTTTGAAGGGTATGGCGCCAGCCAAAAGTTGTATCCCGCGGAAAGGACGGAAGAAGAAAAGCGCCTGAACCGGAGGGTCCAAATCAAGGTTACTGCCTGGTACCCTAAGGCGTCACAATGATTTTACCCCTGGTTCTACCCGTTTCCAGGCTTTCGTGAGCCATATCCATTTGATAGAAAGGAAAGACGCCCGCGATATGCGTCCGGAGCTGCCCTGTTTCCAGCCATTTCGCGATTTGTTGCATGTCGCGCCCGTTGGAAGCCACCATGAAGGTTTGCCCGATCATCCCCTTCGCTTGCGCTTTTTCAACAACATGAGTATTGGCGCCGCTGGGAATGCTGATGATCTTGCCCCCCGGCCGCATCACTTCCAGGGACTGATCGATCGTATCCCCGCCTATCATGTCCAAAACAAGTTCCACATCCTGAATGTGGTCTTTCAACTGGCCTAGCCGGTAATCCACAAATTCATCGGCGCCCAGGCCCAATACAAAGTCGCGGTTGGCTTCCGAGGCCGTTCCAATCACATAGGCGCCCAGGAGCTTTGCGATTTGCACGGCAAAATGCCCTACCCCTCCCGAAGCCGCCTGGATGAGGACGCGCTGTCCCGGATGCACGCCTGCCTTGAAAGCGAGTGCCTGGTATGCCGTCAGGGCCGCCAGGCTCGCTCCCGCCGCTTCTTCGTGGCTGGTTGCGACAGGCTTCAGCGCCAGGTGGGCTTCAGGAGCCGCTACGTACGTCGCATACGTTTTCCCCGCCCCGGGGAAATTGACCATGCCGAATACCTCATCCCCACTCTTGAACGTGCCGACGAGACTTCCGACTTGCACGATTTCGCCGCTAACATCCCAACCCAGGATCATGGGAGGATCTTTTTTCAACACCTCCGCCGCCCCTTTTCCTTTTCGGGTCTTTACATCCACGGGGTTGATGGAAATCGCTTTTACTTCGATGAGAACGTCCTGGTCCCCGATAAGGGGCAGGGGCAATTCTTCGAGGTGCAGGTTGGAAACGTCGCCGAAGCCTTTTAATATGATAGCCTGCATAGGTTTTTCGGACAAAAGTATATATTTTGAATGCTATGAAATCAGCTTTCCTTACCTCTTTACTACTCTTTCGGATCTTTCTATGCAGTTCGGACATCAGGTACATTGATTTCCACAAAATCGATCCGGACAGTCAATGCACCCGTCAACAATCTTTCCTGTTTGAAAACCTGCATTACATCGAATTTTGGGTACAGGATTGGACTTTTGACGTATCCAAGGATTCCCTTATCAGGGAATTGAAAGATTGCATGAATCACTACGCCCTTCTGAAAAAGGATATCCTCGAAGTCAATCTCCTGGAAGGCGAGATCGCTCACTTCCTGTATAACCTGAATCAGGACGCTTATTGGGACACGGCAGAAGCCCATTATAGAGCTGCCATAAACATCAAAAACGAGGATATCAGGGGATATTGGTTTTTGGGTAACCATTATGCCCAATCAAACGAACCATCCAAAGCCATAACTACCTTTGAAACGGCCCGGATAAAAGCAGGAAGTGGGACCCCGGCGGATTTCTGGAAGGAATACGCCTTTGCCATGCTGAGGGCAGGGATGCCTTCGCATTGCAGCTTTGCATTGGACCAATACGCCTCGAAAGGTGGAAGGGGCAAATTAGCCGATGCCATGGACACCATCATGGGCCAGAATCGCATAGCCTCAAGTCCGGACAGCGCCTGTGACAAAAACTTATTGTGGTCCGGCGCCAGAATGGGCCCTAAGGTCCGCTTTACATCCCGCCTCCTGGGTCTTAGAATTTTCGCTGACTCGCAATGGACCGTGCAAATCTCGGATTTCGCCAACCGGCAGGCGTACATCACCTTCCAGCCCGAAACGGTCGAAGGAAAACAGGGGAACCGCATCGGTTTTACCATGCTCCTTCTCGTAAAAGTCCCCAAACCCGGCGAAACCCTCGATGCCTTTGTTGAAAGTTTGATGAAAAAAACTATTGGGGCCAGAGATACAAATTCTGTAGTCCTTGACCGCTACCCCGAAAGTGTCTCTTACACCTTCCGAAGCAATGAGGTGTACGGCGACAGGGGCGGAGCCCATATGCATTTCATCGGTATCGAACGAAGGGCGCCCGCTTTTCCCGGGATGGCTCTGGAAAGCGAACCTTCGAAGTTGGGCCAAAATCCTTTCCATGATCGCTTTAGGGGCAGGTTGTTTTACCTTTTGCTATTGGATACTTGTGAGGATATCCACAGTGCTTCGTGGATAACGTTCATGGATTTCCTGAAGAATGAGTTGGTAATTGAGTAACGACCTTAACAATTTCATAATCGCGCGTTATTGATGGGATCATATTGGTAGGCAATATTTGCGAAACCAACCCATTCCATTCCATGATCCGCACCGCCTTGTCAGTCGTGTTGTCATTTTTTCTATCTGCTGGGAACGAGAACCGCTCCATGGACGACCTACCCCTCAATATGGTCCAGATCATTGGCTCCCATAACAGCTACAAGCAAGCCATAGACCCACCCCTGTTCAACATGATCCGATACATGGATCAAAGTGCGGCGAGATCGCTCGAATACACGCACGTGAGCCTTTCCGAGCAACTTTCGATGGGGTTACGCAACCTCGAGATCGATTTATATGCTGATGCGCACGGTGGAAAGTATGCGCATCCCAAGGGGCTGCGCTGGGAAGGGCGACGGAAGAAGGCCTATCCTTACGATCCCCATGGAGAAATGAAGGAACCCGGATTCAAGATCATGCACATTCAGGACATCGACTTCCGAAGCAATTGCCTGACGCTGCGCGCTTGTCTTCAGGAATTGAAAGCGTGGTCGGATGAACACCCCAACCATGTTCCGGTATTCATCACCATGAACGTCAAGGACAACACGATACCGGGCCTTACCAGGCCCGAAAAGTTTACCTCCGCTGTATTCGATCGGTTAGACAGCACCCTGAGGGCTGGCCTTGGCGATGATAAACTTCTTATACCCGATAATATCCGCGGTGACAGTTCCACCCTGGAAAAAGCCGTGCTCAATGGAGGCTGGCCTTTGCTTTCCGAAGCCCGGGGAAAATTCGTTTTCATTTTGGATGAAACGGGCAAAAAGCAGCAAGCATACATCCTCGGCCATCCCTCGCTGCGCGGGCGTGTACTGTTCGTCAACGCACCTCCCGGTACGCCGGAAGCCGCTTTCCTAATCATCAACGATCCCATCAGGGACATGGCCAAAATCCGCGAATGTGTCCGTAAAGGGTATATCGTCAGGACCCGCGCGGATGAAGGTACCGTCGAAGCCCGCAGGAATGACCCCAGGCGCTTCCGCGCAGCCTGCACCTCGGGTGCGCAAATCATTTCCACGGATTATTATTTGGCCAGCAGCCTGTTCCCTTCCGATTACGTGATCCGCTTCGACCAGGGCGGTTATGTCAGGGAAAATCCCTACCTAAATGGGTATCTCTTTGCTAAACAATGAGTAGTGTCTAATGCTCGTGGACCTTGGATAAATTAGAAATTATTTGTATCTTAGATTCTGAATCTAGCTACCCAAAATACCAAGATCCCATGAAAACGTTAACCATCGTTCTATTGGCGATGTTCGCCAATCTCTTACTGCTCTTCGGAGTATTGGTCCTAAGCCATGCTTCCCAACTCGATCATCTTTCGGACGTCAATTGGCTAACTTTTGTGCCCGTTGCCATTTTGTACTCACTTGGCATTGCCCTGATCGGACTGCTGATGGGGGGTATTGTCAACGGGTTATTGGTCTATCCCAAGCGCCCGGGCCGCAACCTTCGGATGAGCGAGTTCAATACAGGCTTGCTGGGCCTCGTAGTGGTGGTCTATTTTGCCTGGGCCACAGGCTCCTTTTCTTCAGGTCACACGCATCCCTCGATCCATTCCTGGGCGCATACGGACTTGATTTATAAGGACATCTCGGAAAAAGGATTTAAGGCGTTTTGATTACCTTGAGCCCTTATGGGGCCACAATCCACCGCAGCCATGATCGAGTGGCGGCACGATCTGCATCGAAATCCTGAATTCGGATTTGAAGAAAAGCGGACCTCGGCATTCGTTGCCGCCCGCCTGCGTGATTTCGGGTTGGACGAAGTCGTGGAAGGTGTGGGCGGCACGGGTGTGGTAGGGACTTTGCGTCGGGGTTCTTCGGGGCGCACGATTACCCTCCGGGCGGATATGGATGCACTGCGGATCAATGAGCAGAATTCGTTTGACTATCGCTCGGTTAACCCAGGAGTTATGCACGCTTGTGGACACGACGGGCATACCAGCATGCTCCTGGGCGCAGCCCAATGGTTGGCTTCCGAAGGAGGTTTCGACGGTACGGTTCGCTTCCTGTTTCAACCCGCCGAGGAATGGGGACGCGGAGCACTGGCGATGATTTCGGATGGACTTTTCGAGCGCTTTCCCACCGACGAAATCTACGGAGTCCACAATTTCCCCGGGTTGCCAGTAGGCCATTTTGCGACGGCAACGGGCCCCGTCATGGCGGCGGAAGACTTGTTCGAGATCACCCTCCAGGGTGTTGGCGGTCATGCTTCCAGGCCCCACAGCGGTAGAGAGGCTCTCGTGGCGGCCAGTGCGCTTGTGTTGAACCTCCAGACGATCGTGTCGCGCCGGATCAACCCCGCCCACATTGCGGTAGTTTCGGTAACCGAATTCATTACGGACGGTACCCGGAATGCCCTGCCCAGTGTGGCGGTCCTCCGTGGTGACGTACGAACCTTCCAGCCTTCCATCAGCGATACCGTGTTTTCGGAAATGCGCCGCATCGCGGAGGGAACGGCGCAAGCCTATGGAAGTACTTGTTCTCTCTCCTATACGCATGAATTTATACCCCTCGTGAACGAGGCGGTTACCACCGCACACACGTTGGCGGCAGCCTCGACCGTTTTCAGCCATATCGACGGGGCCTTCGAGCCATTTACCGCCTCCGAGGACTTCGCGCAGTTCCTTCGGTTGGTACCAGGCAGCTTTGCCTTCCTTGGTAATGGTGCGGATTCCTGGCCACTGCATCATCCTTCTTACGACTTCAACGACGAGGGACTGTTTTACGGAGCACGGTATTTCGTAGAGCTGGTGCAGCACCGCCTCGGCTAGTCTCTTCTCGAGGTCATAAATGACCAATAAAATTATTTAATTCATTTTCAGCCATTTGGAAAATTCCATCGCGGCTTAATAGGTTATTATCCATGCATAGATTGTTACAGATATACGCATTCTCTACATTATTATTAAATTTGTAACAAAACCCACTTTATATTTGAGAATGCAAATCGAGAATTCTTATGCCTAACCCTGGTCCGATTCTGAAGTCCCTAAGGGATAAGTTTGGTTTTGTGCAGGAAACAGTTGCAGAGTATCTGGGAATTTCAAGGGAACTGGTAAGCATGTATGAAACTGGCGAAAGGGAAGTCCCCATCGAAATTTTGGAAAAACTCAGTAACCTTTTTTGTATCGAACCTGACGCTTTCTTCGCGGAAACGTCTGAAGAAGCTATAGCTCAGGTTGCCTTTGCCTTTCGAAAGGACGAAATGTCCCCCGAAGATTTAAAGGAAATGGCCGCCTTCGGAAAAATCGTCAAGAATTATTTGAAAATTAAAAGATTGAATGATCCAAATAAACGATAGAATATTAGAGGTCCGAGCAAGTAAATTCCGCGAACGAAATGGTTTGGGGAGTACGGACCCGATCGATCCCTATAAGTTGCTGGCGGAATTGAACATTCTGACCAATTTCAGACGCTTGAGCAAAAGTTTTTCCGGCATGGCATTGAAAACGGGGAACGAAAGGTTCATGTTGGTAAATATGGCACAAACCAAGGGCAGGCAGCACTTTACCATCGGTCACGAATTATACCATCTTTTTGAACAACCCAATTTCGAATTCGTGATGTGCGATGTCGGTCGGTTCGACAAAAAAGAAAAAGAGGAATATAACGCCGATATATTCAGCAGTTGCTTGCTAATGCCTGAAATGGGTATTAAGAGCACCATACCTGAAGGAGAGCTCTCAAGGGGCGCCACCATAAGCCTGCCTACCATTATAAAATTGGAACAACACTTCGGTGTCTCCAGGACCGCACTGCTCGTCCGCTTGGATAGGCTGGATTTAATCCGCTATAAGGATTACGAGTGCTTCCTGACCGGAGTGAAAAAAAGCGCTTATGAATTGGGGTACAGCACTTCCCTATATGAATCTGACAATGATCAGAAGATCATAGGGGACTACGGCACACTTACAAAGAAACTCTTTGAAACCGATAAAATCTCTGAAAGCCACTACTATAACCTAATGTTGGACATTGGAGTCAATATTGACGAAAAATTAGACGAAAGTGAGTCCATATGGTGAACCAAAGATTCTGCTGGACTGTGATGTAGTCATCCATTTTATAAAAGGCGGAAAAATACTAGAGCTTCCTGACATATTTCCAGGCCGCTTTGTAATGCTTGACAAAGTCCATCAAGAACTGCTAAAGCGGAGCGGGAATATACTGGCTATAGGTATTTTTCTCAAATCTTCAGGCATTCCCGTAATTCCAATGCCTACTAAACCGGAAATTATCCGAGAGTATTTTGCTTTGAAGAAACTAATGGATGATGGGGAGTCGGCGTGCCTGGCAGTGGCCAGACATCAAAATGACTATGTAGCCAGCAGCAACATCACCCAAATTGCGGATTACTGCAAAAAACATGGGATCGTCTACTTTACAACCATGGATTTGTTGTTGGAAGCCTGGAAAAACGGTCAAATGACAGAAGCAGAGTGCAATGTATTCATTAAGGAAGTTAGAAATAAGGGAAGTAAGTTGCCATTAATGGACATTAAGCGGTACAAACAAAATAAAAAATGCTGACCGAAGAATTGTACTAAAGTAAAAATCCGTTTTAATACGTAGTCAACGACTCGGAAATAGTTCTAGCTTTAAATTGAACCATTGACTTAGAAATTGACATTTGATCTCAAGATCAGATGGGGAAGTTATTTTCTAAAAATATGAGACAGTTCATCAAACTCCACAAACAATTCCTTTCTTTCATTTCTTCAATTAAGGATCTTCCAACAAGCATTCATGAGAGAAAACTGCTCAATTTAATCCTGCAGAACTTTGAGGAAATTGCCTCCTGTGGAACCGCAGGTGGAAAAAGAGCAAAGCTAATCAATGAATTGATCCAAAAAAAGGGCAATTCCACTTCGGAAAAGCTCGCTCAAATCGAGTACCAGGGCAAGACCGCTCAAAGTCCGATCATAGACCATCTTATTTCTCTTGAAATTGAAAAGTTCAGGGGCTTTAACGAAAAATGCCAATTTAATCTTGAAAAACAATACAATTTGGTCTACGGTCCAAACGGTTCGGGAAAATCCAGCTTATGCGAGTCTATAGAATACGTTCTCCTTGGTTTTATTAATGAAGCTGAAACAAAAAGAATTCCGCTGGATGATTACATTAAAAATCTGTACATCAACATTTCAAAAATACCGGTTTTAAAGGGCGTGAGTGAAGATGGTGAACTCGTTAGAATTACTCCGGATTATGACCAATATAATTTTTGCATTATAGAAAAATGTAGAATAGACACATTCGCCAGGATATCTGCCCATACGCCGTCGAATCAGGATCAACTGTTATCCTCCATCTTTGGGCTTGACGAATTCTCCGAATTTGTGAAGAACTTCACAGAAGATATTGAGAGATATATCACTCCAACTGAAAGCTTAAAGCAAAAGGAATACGACGAAAGAGCCTCAGCCGTTAAAACACACAAACAAAATATCCTGCAATATAAACAGGAATTGTCGAGCCTTGAAGAGCAAAAAGCCAAAATAATAAATCGTAGTTCCCTGGGAACTACTTTCGCTGAAGTAGATGCATACCTCAACGGAAATGTGTACAGCGGAGGTCGACTGAAGAATATTGAAGAGGAATTACAATCGTATGCTTCCCAAAAAATCGAATTTAAAAAGACCGCTGTATTATACACAAATATAAAATCGCTTCGAGGCTCGATTGACCAATTCACCAAGACCCAAAACGAATTTGAACAAAAATCCAACGAAATAAATTTAACCGACCTCTACAAGACAGTGTTGTATTTTGAAAACATTTACCCGGATAAATGTCCTGTCTGTGAGACGCCAATAAAAACATCATCTTTGACCAGTTCTGTGTCAAAAAATCCCTATGAAAATGCAAAGAAGAATCTATTACAATTAAAAGCAATAGCCTCTATCCAGAAAAATAGAGATTCCATTTGGGATAAATTAATCCTTGAAAAAAATGAATTCCTGGAAAATCTCCAAACCTTTATTAAAGCTGTAAAACTGTTACCTAAGGAAATAGGTTTGGTATTACCCGGGGAACTTAAAAACCAACAGATTAAAATTGCGGATCAAAGCATCATCATTCCAAAACTTCTAAAATTTCTAAATGAATTCGAGCTTAAAAAAGAAATCATTGCGACCTGCGAAATTGAATTGGACCAAAGAAATTCCAATTACAGCGAAAGGGATGAAATTAGGAGGCTGCTCCTTCAGGAGAAGGAATTATTGATTGCCCTTAATATTGAAATTCAAAAGATTAAAACCACTGAGGCAACCTTCAGGAATTTACTTTCCAAAGCTCAAAAAGAAACAGAGTTATTCGACATGGCTAATGCTACCTTATTGAAAGGTATCGAGATTGAAAAAAATATTATTGCCGAAAATAAACTCTACATAGCAGCTTACAAATCTTTTAAACAGAAGTTGGTCACCTATAAGGAAATGTTGCCGCTTCAACTGGTAGTGGATTTGAATGGCCTGATTAAGGAGTTCTACAATTCCATCAACATGGATGATCAGAAATTCGAATTAATCCACACCGTTAAATTGCCTGTTAAATCAAATGAGGGAATACAAGTGTCCTTTCAGGACAGCCCTTCAAAGTTCGTGAATGTCCTATTGGTTCTAAGTGAAGGTCATATAAAATGCCTTGGTTTGGCAATACTACTGGCCAAATGCATCCATTCCGGTTCCAAGTTCCTGATTTTTGACGATGTGGTCAATGCAATTGATGACGATCACCGTGGTCGGATCAGAGATCTTATCCTTACAAATGACCATTTTAAGTTAAAGCAATTCATCATCACATCCCATTCGGAAGAATTCATTAAGGATTTTGAAAATTCTTTTGCAAGGGAAGATTACGATCGCTCCGTAAATAAAATAGTATTACTTCCAAGGTCCGCTAAAAGGATTCAAAAAGCCGAATACATAGCCCATTATCTGCAAAATGCCCACATCTTCTACGCAGTTAACAATAAAAGGGATTGTTTAGCCAATTGCAGGCGAGCACTGGAAAATATTGCCGATGTGCTTTGGAAGAAACTCATTAAATACAAAAATGGTAAATATAAAATTGAGATCAAGGTCATTTTACTTTCCCCAAACAAAAAACCTGACTTGCTGAATTTGCTTTCAAGCCTTCGAGTATGCATTCAAAAAATTGACGACCAATTTCTAAAGGATATTCAAAAGATCATTTCCTGGTTTGAAGGATTGCAAAGTACCCATTCCAGAATTTGGGAATTTCTAAATAAGGGAACCCATGAAGAGGGGGAAAGGGACGATTTTGATCCAGTCCTTGTTAAGAACATCCTGGACAATAGCGTCTTGTTGGAAACTAAGGTAAAAGATAAATGGGAGAGCGACGGAAATTAAATCACATACGCCTAAAATATGGAATGGCATC
>Ga0206863_1179_pt1 | contig 20953 bp, 18 predicted proteins | sample Alteio_BWOrgCont_41_FD_152634 | JGI IMG/M metagenome (GOLD analysis project Ga0206863, IMG submission 152634) | Enriched cells from forest soil in Barre Woods Harvard Forest LTER site, Petersham, Massachusetts, United States -... | ecosystem: Environmental > Terrestrial > Soil > Temperate forest >...
GAAAGCTGTGAATGAAATTATAAAGCTGAACCCAAAGCCGGGGCAAGCTTATGCTGATGCAGCAAGCAATGCAGCCCAGGTAATTCCTGATTTTGTGGTTGCCAATTCGGAGGGAGAATTACAGGCTTTACTCAGTGGCAGGATATCTTCTACCTTGCGCCTTAGCCCTGTGTATATCAACATGTCCGAACGAAAGAAAGGGATGGATAAAATGCAGCGCGAAGCAGCATCGTTTGCAAAAACCAAGACCGAAGCGGCATCGGGATTTATTAATGCCATCAAACAACGGGAAGATACCCTACAGTGGGTTATGCAAACTATATTAGAATACCAACAAGATTACTTCACTTCGGGCGACGAAAGCAAATTGAACCCCATGTTGCTTAAAGATATTGCCAAGGCTACCGGACTTGACATCTCCACTATTTCAAGGGTTGTAAGCAGCAAATATGTTCAAACAAATTTTGGAACATTTTTATTGAAAAATCTTTTCTCTGAATCATTTCAAAAAGAAAGCGGAGAAGAAGTCTCTATAAATGAAGTAAGGAAATGGATGCAGGAAATTATCAACTCGGAAGACAAAAGAAAGCCGATAAATGATGACGCGCTTGTAACCATCCTGGAACAAAAAGGGTATAAGGTAGCCCGCCGTACAGTTGCCAAATACCGTGAAGCTATGGGCATACCTGTGGCAAGAATGCGCAAAGAAATATAATACTCGGGATGCAAAAAAAAATATGGATCTTCTTTTCTTATCTGTTTCATCCTGCCATTATGCCTACCCTCGGAACATTTTTGGTATTGTGGTGCGATCCTAAGTTATTTATCCTGCTGGATGCAGAAAAACCCTGGTTGATTGTGCTAGCCGTAGTTTTTTCTTGCACCTATATATTACCCCTTTTTATAAACTGGATGTTGGTTTTATTAGGTAGAGTTTCAAGCTTCACCAGCCCTACTAAAAACGACAGGCGCATGATGCTCTCTTTTACCGCCATCTTTTTTATCCTTACCTATTATGTTTTTCATTCGGTGCCGGCATTGGGTGCATCATTGAAAATATTTATGCTGGGAATAAATATTTCGATCATTGCAACACTTATAACCAGCTTATTTACCCCCTTAAGTTTTCATAGCGTGGGCGCAGGCGGATTATTAGGAACTGTAATTGGCTTAATGAAATATACACAAGAAAACCTTGCTTTTTGGCTGATTGGGACCTTTGCAATCGTTATAGTAACTGCTTTATCGCGCTACAAGCTGAAAGCCCACCCGGCATTTGAAATATATATTGGATTGATCATTGGTATTGCCGCCCAGGCATTGGTGTTTTTCTTCCCTATACACGGAAGCTGATTTATTTTCCTGTAATCTTAAATTCGGTACGGCGGTTCAGTTGCCTGCCTTCATCCGTGGTGTTGAGTGCAACAGGATTAGCGGAACCATAGCCTTTAAAGTTAAGCCGTTTGATACCTATACCATGGGTTTGCAGATAAGTAACCACTGATTTTGCACGCGCAGTAGACAAGTTCAAATTATATTTATCGGTACCTTTATTATCGGTGTACCCTGCAATTTCAATAGTAATGGAGGGGTATTGTTTAAGCAGATCTATTATTTCCTGTAGTTCAGCCGTAGATTCTTTTCGTAAAGTAGATTTATTAAAATCGAAAAATATATTCCTCAATGCAATATGGCTTCCAATCTCTAAGGGTTGAAGAGCTACATTTTTTACAATTTCACGATAGTGTGAAGAATCGGTCAAATCTACATTAGCGGAATAAAAAAGATGGTTGGCCGCTTTTACAGATATGCCATAATTTACACCCGATGAAAGGGAAACCACATATCCGCCCGTAATGCTGTCTGTTTTGAAATTGGCAATCACTTTATTTTTTTTATTATCCACCAGTTCAATGGATGCAAGCAGTGGAGTATGGGTATTCGAATCAACCACCACGCCCCGTAAAAGTGCTTTATTCGCATCTACTAAAACAGCTTCGGATGTTAAAACATCTGTAATATTGGAAGTAATACCCGAAAGTGTATTGGGTGAGCTACTCACCATCACCGGCTTTTCAGGCCCTAAAAAGGTAACCATGTATATATCCATATCACCCATTCCTCCTTTTTGATCAGAAGAATAATAGGCATGTTTTTTATTGGCGGACATAGTAAAATACATATCATCGCCTGGAGTATTTATAGGATATCCCATATTTTCCGGAGCTGACCAATGTCCGCTGTCATAAGCCGATTTAAAAATATCATACCCTCCCATTGTATTATGCCCGGTAGAACTGAAATAAAGTGTATTTCCATCGGGTGCAAGGTATACGCCCTGTTCGTCATATTGTGTATTAATAACAGGCCCCAGGTTTTTAGGAGCGCTCCACTTCCCCTTATCATCACATGTAGTCATATAAATATCGCCCATTCCATAGCCACCAGGCCGGTCGCTTGTAAAATAATATGTTTTCCCGTCAGCCGATACGGTGATAGACGATTCCTTTCCCACCGAATTTATATTTTTACCCATGGGCTTGGGTTTTGCCCATTTATTATCGGTCAAATGGCTTTGATAAATGTCTCCATTATCATTAGTACGGTATAGGTATAATGTTTGTCCGTCGGGCGATAATCCGGCAGTAGCAATATTTGTTTGTTTAGTATTTATTGGAAGCGCTAATTGCTTGGCGGGGCCCCATACTCCATCGGTAGAATAAGATACTAATAATTTTTCAAACTCGTCTCCGTCCCTGGTATCAAATTTTACACCTTTTGAAATAACAGGTGTCCTGTAAGTGTATATCATCTCCGATTCATTTGCCGTAACAAGCGGGTGATATTGTGAATATTCATTATTAATGGAATCTACTACGTTATCCACAAATACGCGTATGGGGGAGTGAGATAACTGTTTGCCATTACCACACTCTTCTATCTTTTTCTGTACATCGCTTATTGCCGTCTTTCTATCCGGTGTAAGCGTTTGCAAATAGGTGGTATATTCTTGTTTTGCCTTATCCCATTCCATATTCAGATGGTACGCCCTTGCGAGGTAATAATGAACATCAGCCACCATCTTTGGGTTTAGCTGTATCGCTTTTTGCAGATATGGAATAGCTTTCTCTTTATAGGGAGAAAAAATCATACATTTCCCGATCTTGTAATTCAACAGGTCATTATCCGGATTTATTTTTTCCGCGTCCAGATAATAAGGAATGGCATAACGGTAATAATGATCGCCCTTGGCATAATAATATTCACCCTGCCCTATGGATTTTATGGCACTTTTGTATGCCTTCATATTCCCCTTAAAGTTCTTTTTAATAAATTCCTTATTCTGCACCTGTCCGTACAATGAAAGGCTTATAAAGGATAAACTATAAAGTAACCCTATTACTTTATAAGCTTTGCAAACCTTATTCACTTTATATCCCGTTCTCATTTACAATCTTTTGTATAATCATTTGCCACAACAATTCCATACTCTGCCGCTTTCTGCCAATTGGTGCAAGCCGCTTTTGCCTTACGCATCATCTCTTCTATAATTCCCCTGTCCAGGTAAGCAATTCCATACTGTGGATTTAGTTTAATGGCTTTATCACAATCGGCTTTTGCCTTATCCATATTATTCATGTGGTATTCTACCAAAGCGCGGTTGCAATAGGCATCAGTATTGGTTGAGTCGAGCTGTATGGCTTCATTAAAGTCATTAAGGGCGTTTGTGTCGCTTTTTTTGTTCAAGTATTCTATGCCCCGGTTATTATATTCACTGGTATACTTCGGGTCTATTGTTATTGCAGTGGAAAATGCCATTATCGCTTCGTCATTATTACCTGATTTACTTTCAGCATTACCCAGGTTATTATAGGTTGCAGCTGTTTTAGCAAACGCTATCGATTGCCTGTAATCATCTATTGCCGCATGGTAATTTCCAAGTTCATAATTACACACACCCCTGTCATTATATGCTTCCGGAAAATTGGGTTTTGAACCAATTGCTAATGTAAAATCCGTCAACGCATCTTTGTAATTCTTAGCACGGGCCTGCAATTCGCCTAAACAATACCAGGCATCGCCGCTCGCCGAGTTCTTCTTTACAAAATGGTTGAAAGCAAGCATAGCTTGTGAATCCTTACCCAATATTATTTCCGCCTGGCCTAATCCATACCATGCTTTCTCATCATTCGAGTCAAGCTTCAGCGTAGTTTGATAGTCATTGGCCGCATTGGTATAATCCTTTTCCCGTAAGCGTGTGTTGGCACGGGCCAGGTATGCGGGTTCAAACTTATGAGCGCCTGCAATGGCTCTATTAAAATTGGCAAGCGCAGAGTCATATTGTTTATTTAAAAAATTGCTCAACCCCTTATTATAGGCTACTTTAGCGGATTGTTCAGGGGTTTCCTTAATGGTTTTAATGGTATCGTGAACAGGCTTATGAGTAATTACAGGGGTTGGCGCTTGTGCCATAATTTCTCCCGACGAAAAAAGAACCAATAATATGACTACAGAATATCTCATTTTAAAACCCGAATAATTTAATTCCTGCTTCTGCCGATATAACGCGGCCTGCATCGCCCGGATTAAGATAGGCAAGCAAATCATCTGTCGCAGCAAAAACCTGAAAGTTTCCTAGTAGACTCAAGAATACCCCCACAGGAACTGCATTGGGAAATCCCTTTTCATTTGCAAAACCTATACTTACGCTCATAGCATGTGCTATCCTGATGTGGGTGCCAAATGCTATATAGGGAGCTAAAAGATTTCCTTCTACCTTATTTAAAGGCGCTACAAAATCAGCCGAAAGATCCCAACCCCTCAAAGGCTGGTAGCTTATTCCGCTGCGAAACCTGGAAGGTAACTGGGTAGTATAGTTGGGCCCTGTTCCACGGGCGGTAAAATACTGGAGTACTTTTGAATTGTTTGCAAGTATACTTGTCGCGCTATCCGCAGCAGGAAACTGAACAGCAGTATTTACGAATCTATTATTTTGCCAGGTGATTTTACCAAGATCAATAGCGGATACCCCTAATTTCCATTTCTTGTAGGAAGCGCTTAATCCCAAATCGACCCCATACCCATGCCCGCTGGCAGTAAATGTATTGCTTAATATTTGTTTCGTATAGTTGGGGTCGTCATATACATAGGACCCTTCTTCCACATTTTCTGAGCCTGTTATAGCTGAATTATAGTCACCCAGCCCCCATATAGGTTTAACACCAATACCACCATATATTATAATAGGATACGTAACATTATTGCTGGCCTTGGCACTGTCTTGATATTCCGAGCTTTGATAAGAAGCTCCTCCTATACCTCCGCTGCGAGTTTTTATAGTTAAAATTTTTCGCCCATAATCAATGTTCAGTTCCCGGAAATGATAGCCGCCCACATTGCTGCCACTGAGTAAGGATGTAGGTGAATTTGCAAAAATGTTAGGGTCTTGCTTTATCAGGGCAATAACTTCTGCTGTATCACTATTCAAAAGGTTAATTACGGCATTTGCCGCACCTTGATTAAATTGAGCGTGAAAAAAGATTTCATCGGTCAGGCTAATACCAAATCCGCCTATTTTAGGTATTGAAAAGGACAATGCTGCCCAGGTAATTGTTGCATTTATATTCATTCCTCCGGGGGCTGTAGCGGCATTATATATTTGTTGCCTTTCCGGAGCAGTAATTGAATCAAAAGAATGGTGCTCAAATTGGCTCAATTCACTGTACGATATCCCATTATCCTGAAGACCCAAAGCTATACCGGCAATACCCAGACAAAAAGGCTGGTTCGATTTCCAGCCCAAGTTGGCCGGATTGATTTCTATCGCTTCCCAATCTTTCGCAGTGGCCGTTACAGCGCCCCCTAGAGCAGCAGCAGTAGTGGACCCAAAATTAATCTGTGCAAAGGAAATGAAAGGAATAAGGAGAAAAATTAGGGGCGTAAATTTCTTCATGCGTATCTTTTAATACACTTATATTTAGTTTGAAACTGCTAAATTATAAAATATTTTCATAGCTATCCAATTTGAATCATCCATTGATAGGAAATTTCTTTTATAAAGGTTGTCGAAAAATATCTGCCTTCTATCTAAATTAAGGCCTCCCTACTAATCTAAAAAAATATACTTTTGCATCCCAATTTTAAAGAAACCTGTGACATTAATTAAATCTATATCCGGAATCAGGGGAACCATTGGAAGCAATGGAAGCCAAAGCCTGACTCCCACCGAAATTGTAAAATTTACCGCCGCTTACGGTTCTTGGATCAAAAAGAACCAAAAAGTAAAAAGCGCTAAAAAACCTCGTATTGTAATAGGGCGTGATGCCCGTTTGTCAGGCACCTTTGTACGTAACATTATCGCAGGCACCTTGCAAGGCATTGGCATTGATGTTACCGATTTGGGCCTTGCCACTACCCCAACGGTTGAAATAGCTGTAACAGGCGAAAAAGCGGATGGAGGCATCATTATTACGGCCAGCCATAATCCTAAAAACTGGAATGCGCTGAAACTGCTCAATTCCAAGGGAGAATTTATCTCGGAAGCCGATGGAAAAGACATATTGAATATAGCCAATGCGGGCCATTTTGAATTTGCAACCGTTAATTCGCTCGGTGAAATAAAAGAAGACAATACTTATTTACAAAAACATATTGACCTTATTCTAAACCTCCCCCTGGTGGATGTGAAAGCCGTTCAGGCGAAAAAATTCAGGGTGGTTTTAGATGCGGTAAACTCCGTTGGCGGCATAGCTGTTCCTTCCCTTTTAAAGCAATTGGGAGTAGATGAAATCATTCCGCTGTATTGCGAACCTACAGGCGATTTTAAACACGAAGCTGAACCCTTACCTGAAAACCTGACTGAGCTTTCCAAAACTGTAGAACGCAATAACGCGCACCTCGGCATTGCCGTTGATCCGGATGTAGACAGGCTTGCACTGGTATGCGAAGATGGGGAAATGTTTGGCGAAGAGTATACCCTTGTGGCTGTTGCCGATTATGTACTTAAAAATAAAAAGGGAAGTTCCGTTTCCAACCTGTCATCTACACGGGCATTGAAAGATATTACCCTGAAAGCGGGATGCGAGTATTTTCCTGCCGCTGTAGGAGAAGTGAATGTGGTGGAAACCATGAAAAAAAATAATGCCGTAATAGGCGGAGAAGGCAACGGAGGAATTATATACCCTGATATTCACTACGGACGCGATGCACTGGTGGGTATTGCTTTATTCCTTACCCATTTGGCAAAATTTGGCAAGAGTTGTTCTATGCTCCGTGCGCAATATCCTAACTATCATATTTCTAAAAATAAAATCGAACTTTCACCCGAACTGGATGTAGATAAGGTGCTGGAAGGCATTAAAAAGAAATACGAGAAGCATATTATTGACACCCGCGACGGAATCAAGTTAGAATTTGACAAAGACTGGATCCATTTGCGCCGTTCCAATACCGAACCTATTATCCGTATTATTGCCGAAGGCGATTCACGTACCACGGCTGAAAACCTGGCTGAAAAAATCATGCTTGACATTAGCGAGGTGATGAAAAACAGGTAGGTACAATTAGGAATTAGACCCGATAGCCATCGGGCCTGGGAGTAAGGTATCATTGCGAGCCGAGTTCGGCTATCTCCATACTCAACCTTATATCAAAAGAATATCCTCCTCCGCCAAAGTCAATGACCTGATTTGCAAGGCATTTGCCATGCAAATAAATTATAGCGGAATTCCTTTTCTTTTTATCAGAACTACGACATGAGCGCCAAGCCAATGCTTGTGGGCGTTTGCGGCCGAAAAAACGAAATTTTCACTTTCTAAAACAAAGGAAAAGTGCGACACAATGTGACGCAAAAAAATCATGAAAAATTATTTCAACTGAGAAAGTAATTTACGGCAACTGTTTTTCACTGTGGCTGAATCATCTCCATTATATGGAGCACGAATAGCATTCTGAAGCCATAGTTTTGCATCAGCATCCTTATTCATTTGGTGGTATACAAAGGCAAGTTCATACTGGTGAAGGATATAATCGGGTTCATACATTATAGCCTTTTCATAAGCTGCTGCTGCTTGTGCGTAAGTGCCTTCGGGCAGGGTGGTTCCATAAAGGACCTTCACGGCCAGTTTTTCCACGGAATTAAAACCTGCCAGCTTATCAAACCAACGCCCCAGCAGGTGATATGCCCCTGCATGGCGTGGATTTAATTTCAAGCATTTATCCAATTCCGATTTCATGATACCCGCAATGGAAATTTGCTGCTTATGGCTGGCAAATTCACTTATTACAGCAATGGAAAAAGCATAGGCATAATGTGATTCAGCATTGCTACTGTCGAGCCTAAGCGATCTTTTAGCCAGATATTCCATGTGTTTGTACTGCCCTATGGGAGGGTTATCAGCCTTCGAATCATCATGAAGGGTCTTGCAGGTGAGTACAGACACATAGTCTAAATAGGCGGTACTGTTAGAATCCTTGCTTAATAAAACCTTGAAGATAGCAAGAGCGCTATGGAATTGCCCCTTCATTCGAAGAGCTACAGCCGTTTTATATAAATCGGCATTTGTTTGGGCAAAGCCGCTTACCGCTATTAATAGGGCCATAGCGGAAACTATTATTCTAAACCGGAACCTCATGCTTTTACAAGTGTATCACTTCGCCGTAAGCGGCAGCGGCAGCCTCCATAATAGCCTCGCTCATGGTTGGATGAGGATGTACCGATTTTATAATTTCATGCCCCGTAGTTTCCAGTTTGCGGGCTACTACTACTTCGGCAATCAATTCAGTAACATTGTATCCTATCATATGCGCGCCAAGAAATTCGCCATATTTTGCATCGAAAATCAGTTTTACAAAACCATCTTTTGCACCAACAGCACTCGCTTTACCTGATGCGGAGAATGGAAATTTACCTACTTTAATTTCATAGCCCGCAGCTTTAGCGGCTTTTTCAGTATATCCCACCGACGAAATTTCGGGCTGGCAATAAGTACATCCGGGAATATTATTGTAGTTAAGCGGTTCAGGATTTTGACCCACCATTTTTTCCACGCAAATAATTCCTTCCGCACTGGCTACGTGTGCCAATGCTTGTCCGCCAACACAATCGCCAATGGCATGAATGCCCGGAATATTGGTTTGGTAATACGCATTCACCACTATTTTCCCTTTCTCGGTGATTACACCAATATCTTCCAATCCAATATTTTCCAGGTTGGAAGCAATACCCACAGCGGAAAGCACCACATCACAATCAATAACAGTTTCTGCCTTGGCATCTTTAATGGTTACTTTACATCCTGTTCCTTTTGTATCTACACTCTGAACGGACGCTTCAGTTCGCACATCAATACCCAATTTAGCAAATGAACGGGATAATTGTTTCGATACTTCTTCATCTTCCACCGGTACTATATTTGGCAGCATCTCAACCAGGGTTACCTTGGTTCCCATGGTAGCATAGAAGTATGCAAATTCCGAACCAATAGCGCCTGAACCTACAATTACCATAGATTTTGGAATAGCAGGCAGCACCATCGCTTCGCGGTAGCCTATTATTTTTTTACCATCAATTTTCAAAGTAGGTAATTCCCTTGACCGAGCCCCTACTGCAACAATAATATTCTTAGCTTCGTAATCGGTAGCTTTTCCACCTTCGGTAACTTCTACTTTTTTACCGGATTTCAATTTGCCGGTACCTTTTATAACCTCTATTTTATTCTTCTTCATCAGGAACTGTACGCCTTTGCTCATCCCATCAGCCACATTGCGACTGCGTTTTACAACAGCGGCAAAATCGGCTTCTCCCCCATTTACTTTTATGCCATAGTCCTGCGCATGTTTGAGATATTCAAATACCTGCGCGCTTTTCAATAAAGCCTTGGTAGGAATACAGCCCCAGTTGAGGCATATACCTCCCAACTCGGCGCGTTCCACTATTGCTACTTTCATTCCCAGTTGAGATGCTCTGATGGCAGCCACATATCCTCCCGGGCCACTGCCTATTACAATTAAATCGTATGCCATATATAAGTTATTATGAGTTGCGAAAATAATAAATTTACGGGAGCAACCACCCCTATTTCCAATACATATATTGCGCCTATTATATTAGATATGGCGAAGGTATACTATATATTTGCAGTCTAATCCGATAAATCATTTTACACTATGAATCCCCACAAGCGCTTATCCATTGCAATTATGACAGGGCTATGTATTTCTATTATAGCACTATCAAGCTTATTTTCTTCCTGTAAAAAAGGCGATACAGGCCCTCCCGGCCCGATAGGAGCGCAAGGAGATTCAGGTATTAATGGATCGGCCAATATCATCACTTCTATATACACTATAACAACTTCTGTTGCTGCCGGAGATACTTCTTCCACATGGATGCCTGTAAGTACACCCACTTATCGTTGGGTAGCTAATTTCGCGGACACCTTTATTACAATAAGCACCCTCGATGTGGTAGAAGCATACTGGAGTCTTTCTTATGGCTCGGCATGGAATGCTTTGCCTGTTACATCGCTGATAAATCAATACGATGAAATGAACTACCGATATACGAACGACTCTGTTTCCTTTACTTATTATACTGGCGGAGCCCCCTATACAAAGTATCCGGGTTACCCCGCTACCAGCCCCGGCTATGCAACTATTCTTTTTAAAGTAATAGTAATACCGCCGGGCCTGGCAGTTAAATACCCGGGAGTGAACTGGAAAAATGCAGCCGAAGTTGCCACTTTACCCGAAGTAAAGGCTGCGTTAAACAAGCGTTAATAAATAATACGCGGCAGGTTGTCTCAATCATTGTTTTTTTAACTTTGTGGTCAAATAAAACACTATGAAACCAAACATTGATATATCCGACAAAAACAGGCAGGAAGTTGCTGACCTGTTAAACACATTACTATCCGATGAATACGTGCTTTATACCAAAACACGGAATGCCCACTGGAATATTGAAGGAAGTAACTTTATAGGGCTGCACAAATTTTTTGAAAGCCAGTACGAGGCATTAGACGAGATTGTTGATTCGGTCGCCGAGCGGGTGCGTAAATTAGGACACTATTCGCTGGGATCTCTAAAAGATTTCTTAAAACTCACGCACCTGTCGGAAGGTGAAGAATTGAATGATGAGAAAGATGCCATAAAAGACCTGTTGCAAGACCATGAAACTGTTATAGAGAGTATCCGGAAAAATATTGCGGTTATAAACGATAAGTACAAAGATGCCGGAACAGCAGATTTTATTACCGGACTGATGGAAGAGCATGAAGGTATGGCGTGGATGCTGAGATCGCATCTATCCTAACATTTCTTTTTACAAGCAACATAAACGTTAGCAGCGGGAGAGTTTTTAACTTTGAGTAATCTATTTACTAAAAGAAATTCCCTACGTTTGCAAAAATTATTTGATAGATGAAAAACGTTGCAGTTATTGGTTCAGGAACCATGGGAAATGGCATTGCGCATGTATTTGCCCAACATGGATATAAAGTTGCCCTTATTGATATTTCTACAGAGGCGCTTAACAAGGCTATTGCAACTATTTCAAAAAACCTTGACAGGCAGGTAGCAAAAGGCTCATTGAAAGAAGAAGATAAAGCTGCCACACTAAAAAATATTAGCACCTTCACTGAAATGCAGAAAGGGGTGCAAGACTGTGAATTAGTTATTGAAGCTGCCACTGAAAATCCGGAAATAAAACTAAAATTATTCCGCGATTTGGATACTATGTGTCCTCCGGAGGTTATACTGGCAAGTAATACATCTTCTATCTCACTTACCAAAATAGGTGCCGCTACCAAGCGCTCGGAGAAGGTAATAGGAATGCACTTTATGAACCCTGTTCCGGTAATGAAATTAGTAGAAGTAATCAGGGGTTACAATACGTCCAACGAAGTTACCCAAACCATTATGGAATTGTCGCGCAAACTTGGCAAAGTTCCGGTGGAAGTGAACGATTACCCCGGGTTTGTGGCTAATCGTATACTTATGCCCATGATCAATGAAGCCATTTATGCTTTGTTTGAAGGTGTGGGCGGAGTAGAAGAAATTGATACGGTAATGAAACTCGGTATGGCACACCCAATGGGGCCTTTGCAATTGGCCGATTTTATAGGATTGGATGTATGCCTTTATATATTGCGGGTGTTGCACGATGGCCTCGGCAACCCAAAATATGCACCTTGCCCTTTGCTTGTTAATATGGTAACAGCCGGAAACCTGGGTGCAAAATCAGGGATGGGATTCTATTCTTACCAGCAAGGAAATAAGGAACTGGTACTTGCTCCACGATTCAGAAAGTAAAGGGCATCACTTTTTAATATCTTTTTTACGGAATATCTCATAATTCCTCTTTGTTACGTATTCTGCCTGAAAAACGTAACACATGAATATTATTGGTATAATTTTGCATTATGGCAAAAAAAGTAATCATTGGTTCCAGGGGCAGTGAACTGGCGCTGTGGCAGGCAAATTTTATCACTAAGGAATTAGAAAAAACGGGCGTTACCGTAGAGTTAAAGATAATTAAAACACGTGGCGATAAACAGCAAGAAGAACGTTTTTCTGAAATGCAGGGACAAGGTTTTTTCACCAAGGAAATAGAAGAAGCCCTGCTGAAAAAAGAAATTGACCTTGCCGTACACTCCTATAAAGATTTACCTACAACCCCGGTAGAGGGACTTAAAGTGGGGGCAGTATCATACAGGGAAGACCCTTCGGAGATATTACTTATACAAAAAGATTGTACCGACGATAGGCGAAAACTTCACTTGAAAGAAAAAGCCATTGTAGGCACTTCTGCCGCCAGGCGAAAAGTACAATTACATGCTTTCCGTCCGGATATTGAGATTCAAGATCTCCGTGGAAACATTCCTACACGCATACAAAAACTAAGGGATAAAAAGTACGATGCCATAGTGGTGGCCTCTGCGGCTATTGAACGATTAGGATTGGATATATCCGATTTTCATATTGAAAAACTAACACCGCAAGAATTTATTCCGGCCCCTGCCCAAGGTGTGCTGGCATTGCAAATAAGAGAGGGAGATAAGAACATGCAGGCTGTAATTGATAAAATAAATCATCCTGAGGTAGAAGAAATAGTATCTATCGAACGGAAGATATTTAGTCTTTTCAGGGGAGGATGTAATTTACCATTAGGTATTTATACTGAAAAGCACAGAGATGAAAATGACAAACCGTTTTTTAAAGCATGGGCTGCTTTTTCATCCGATGAAAAAAGCTATCCGCGTTATTTTCATTTCCATACATACGAACCCGATAAATGGGCGGAAAAGATAGCAGAGAAAATAAAATCGGAACCTGCATATAAATCCGTTTTTATAACCCGCGATTTACGGGATGATGATTTCTTTAGCCGGGTATTAAAAGCAAGCAACTACGGTGTTTCAGGACGGGCATTTATAGAATTCAAAGCTGTTCCTTTCAGCAGGATTCCTATTGCCGATTGGGTATTTTTCTCAAGCAAACATGCCGTGAAATATTTCTTCGAACAAAAACCTGAGATTGGACATTTAAAAATCGGGGCTATTGGAAAATCGACCGCTGCCGCCATCAGGAATTACGGGAGAAGGGCTGATTTCATAGGCTATTCAACAGACACGCGATTAACCGGAAAACAATTTGCAAGCTTAGTAAAGTCGTCGGGTGTTGTATTTCCACAAGCCAAAGATAGCATGCGCACCGTACAACAACAATTTGTAAATAAGAGCCAGGCAAGGGATTTAATAGTTTACGAAACCATACAAAAACCTGTTGAAGATACTGCCGATGCCGATATTATGTTATTTACAAGCCCATCGAATGTAGAAGCCTTTTTTGAAAAGAAAAAACTAAGTGCTGAACAAAAAATAATTGCCATGGGCGATGCGACAGCCCATACCCTTAAACAATTTGGAGTGAAGTCAGTTTACCTGGTTCCTTCCTTTGATGAAGTAGGTTTATTACAGGCAATATTTAGCGTTTAGCCTATCTTTGCATACCAAATCTATATAGTATGATACACCGTCCGCGCCGCTTGAGAAAAAATTCCATTATAAGGGAATTGACTGCCGAAGTCCGCTTTCATAAGGACATGCTTATCTATCCTTATTTTATGGAGAAAGGCAAAAACATTACTTCCCCTATCAGCTCTATGCCGGGTATTAACCACTTTTCCCCGGATACCTTAGTGAAGGATGTGGAAAAAGGATTGAAAAAGGGAATCAACAAAATTCTACTTTTTGGTAGCGGAGAAGAAAAAACCGGGGAAGGAAAATCAGCCTACAAAAAAGATACTGTAGTTGCGCAAGCCATCAAGTTATTGAAGAAAAACTTCAATGATGATATTTACATTATAACCGATGTATGCCTTTGTGCATATACCGACCACGGGCATTGCGGCATTATTCACGATGGGCATATACACAATGATTCTTCTGTTGAGGCTATTGCCAAAATGGCGCTCACCCATGCAGAAGCCGGAGCCGATATGGTTGCTCCTTCGGATATGATGGACGGACGGGTAGGAGTTATCCGCAATTTATTGGATGAGCATCATTTTGAAGATACAGCTATTATGTCTTATTCCATCAAGTTTGCATCTTCTTATTACGGGCCGTTCCGCGAGGCCGCAGATTCAGCACCACAATTCGGCGATCGGAAATCATATCAGATGGATTACCGCAATCCGAACGAAACAATGAAAGAAGCCTGGTTGGATGAAGAAGAAGGCGCCGATATATTAATGGTAAAACCTGCACTTGCATATCTTGACATAATAAACAGGCTGCGGGCGAGTACCAATCTTCCTATTGCTTGCTACAATGTATCGGGCGAATACTCCATGGTAAAAGCCGCAGTAGCAAAAAACTGGATTGATGAAAAAGCGGTAGTGATGGAAAATATGCATGCATTTGTAAGAGCAGGTGCAGGACTCATTATCACCTACCATGCAAGAGATATTGTAGAAAAAGGCTGGGCTTAGTTGATAATGTTTTTAAAGTTTCGATAATGTTTGGTTTTTCACCCATAACTTTATGGACTTTTAATTTCCTTTTCTAATGCCGCTTACATTCAAATCTACTTCAGCTCTCGATACCCCGATAGAGTATCTTAAAGGGGTAGGTTCTCTGCGTGCTGACGCATTAATGAAGGAATTAAATATTCACACGTTTAAAGACCTGCTCTATTTTTATCCTTTCCGGCATATTGACCGCACACGCATTTATAAAATCAAAGAAATAAATGCCGACATGCCCTTTATACAAATTTGCGGGAAAATTACCCATGTAGAAATTTCAGGCCCCAAGCGCAAACAAAGAATGGAGGTGGATCTGGAAGATGCTACAGGGAGGATACAGCTTATATGGTTCCAGGGAATAACCTGGATGAGCAAAAAATTGCGGCCTAATGTAGAATATATCGTATTTGGAAAGCCTTCTTCCTTTAGAGGAATACTTACTATCTCTCACCCCTCTATGGAAGAAATGACGATGGAAAATCTGGAGATGATAAAAGGATTGCAGCCTGTTTATAGCAGTACAGAAACACTTAAATCGAAAAGCCTCGATTCAAATGGTATTATGAAGTTGCAACGGAATCTTCTTTCAAAAGTGGAAGCTGAGATTACAGAGACGCTTCCTTCGTACATGCTTGAAAAGCTAAGATTGATGCCTCGTAAAGAAGCATTGAGAAATATTCACCTTCCTTCCAGCATTGAGAAACTAAACCAGGCGCAATTTCGCTTGAAGTTTGAAGAACTATTTTACCTGCAACTGCGATTACTCCGAAATAAAACAGAAAGAGAAGTTACTGTAAAAGGATTTATCTTTTCCAAAGTAGATTCATACGTCAATGACTTTTATCGCAGCTATCTGCCTTTTCCACTAACGGAAGCACAAAAGCGTGTGATACGAGAAATACGGACCGATATGGGTTCTGGAAAACAGATGAACCGTTTGTTACAAGGCGATGTAGGAAGCGGCAAAACATTAGTTGCATTACTCTGCATGTTAATAGCACTCGATAACGGCTTTCAATGTTGTATGATGGCCCCTACTGAAATTCTTGCCACGCAACATTTTGCTACGCTAAAAGAATTCTTGAAAGATATGCCCGTCAAAGTTGCATTGATAACAGGCTCTACCAAAGAATCGGAACGGAAAATACTTCATGAAGAACTGGAAAACGGGCAATTACAAATTATAGTTGGTACGCATGCGCTAATAGAGGACCGGGTGAAATTTAAAAATTTGGGCTTGGTAGTAATTGATGAGCAACATCGCTTTGGTGTAAACCAGCGTGCAAGGCTTTGGCAAAAGAGCGAAACGCCACCGCACATACTAGTAATGACTGCAACTCCGATTCCGCGCACATTAGCCATGACGCTATATGGGGATCTTGATGTATCTGTTATTGACGAAATGCCACCGGGCAGGATTCCTATAAAAACACTGCACAAGTTTGATACCAAACGAAGTGAAGTATTTTCATTTATTAAAAAAGAATTGCAAAAAGGCAGGCAGGCTTATGTTATTTATCCTTTCATTGAAGAATCTGAAAACTCCGATATAGAAAATCTGGTGAACGGATATGAAGAAATTAAGAACGCTTTCCCCGATAACGCCATTGGGATGATGCACGGAAGAATGAAGTTTGCCGAAAGAGAAAGAACGATGAAACTGTTTGCCGAAAATAAAATACAGATATTAGTTGCAACTACTGTAATTGAAGTAGGGGTAAACGTTCCGAATGCGAGTATTATATTAATTGAGAGTTCACAGAAATTCGGATTGTCGCAACTCCATCAGTTGCGAGGAAGAGTTGGAAGAAGCACCTATCAAAGCTTCTGCATACTTATGACGCCGTATGAACGCGGGGTTGATGCAAGAGCAAGAATAAACATCATGGTTGATACGAACGATGGATTTCGTATTTCAGAAGAAGATTTACGATTACGTGGCCCGGGTGATATGATGGGAACACAACAGAGCGGCATATTAGATTTAAAAATCGCTAACCTTGCAAAGGACAGTAGCACACTCCGGCAAGCAAGAATAATTGCATCTGAAGTTTTGAATGAAGATAAAAACTTACTACTGGAGAAACATCGCTTGCTGGCTGAACAGCTTAAGCAGATAGATAAGGAGAAGGGAGACTGGAGCAGGATTTCATAGAACAGAATAAAAGCTAAAATAAAAAGGCCCCTTTCGGAGCCCTTTAAACCTATTTCTTTTTCGAAGCTTTCTTCTTCGCTGCAGGTTTCTTTGCTGCTGCTTTCTTTTTAGGAGCAGCTTTCTTAGCTTTCTTTGTTGCCATGTTGTTGATTTTTTAAATTATGATACGAAGTAATACAATATTTTAATAAAAAGATATTAACGTAGTGCCTATTTTTTAACATTGAAATGTTCATAAGCATAAAATATTTTCTTGAAAACTTATTTTATCGGAAATATAAAAGCCTTGAAACACCTTCCAATAAGCTGATTGGAGATGTATTGAATAGTTGAAATATTTCCTTTACATGGAAGAATAAAAATAAAACCTGAAAGAAAAATAATTCAGCTCTTTCTGATTTTTATTTCAGAGCAGATGGAAAATCTTCTCAAAAGAGTTAAAATCAAAAATAGATATGTCCTCTAACTCGCCACAGTATTGCAAAAATAAAGGCGTACAATATGCACGCCTTCCAGATTAACTATTTAATTTTAAGAAGTGTCAGCTTTAATTTTGTTTTACCATTTCCACGGCTATCATCAATTTCACTTCATCACTCACAACTATATGCCCGGCTTCAGTCGTAGCGGTCCATTTCAACCCAAAATCTTTACGATTGATTTTACCGCTCAGTTCAAATCCGGCAACCATATTCCCAGTAAAGCCTTTTGTAGTTCCGCCATAAACAACATCTAATGTTACAGGAAGTGATTTATCACGTATGGTCAAATCTCCGGTGAGCTTGTAATTTTCTCCTTCAACCTTTTTTAATTCTGTTGAAGTAAATTTTATTTTTGGATAAGTGGCCGCATTAAAAAAATCATCCGATTTCAAATGCCCGTCGCGCTGCTCATTGCCGGTCGAGATACTATCTACATCTGCCTCGAAGGTGATTTTTGCATCCGTGAAGTCATCTTTGCTCGACTCTGCGGTCGCATCAAACTTATTAAAGTGTCCTCCGAGGGTAGTTACTACAAGATGCTTAATCTTGAATTCAATGTGGCTGTGTGCGCTGTCAATTTTCCAGGTGCTCATTTTTTAAGATATAAGGGTTATTATTCAATTAAAATTCAACAGTACAAAAATACAATGCTATTTTAAAGTATGGCTTAATCTATATTAAGAAATCAATCATGTGCTATCTTATTCCGTATTTTACTCAAGAACTCGGGAGAGATTCCTAAGTAAGATGCAATGTATTTTAAAGGTATTTCCCTTAATATCCCCGGGTAGTGTTTTATAAATTCCTTATACCTTTCTTCTGCCGGAACTGAAATCACCTGGCGTATGCGACGCATTTGGTTCACCATAGAGTTCTGAAAAAGTATCCTGAAGAACCGTTCGAATTTTGGTATGCGGATATACACTTCTTCCATATCCTTTTTACATATTTCAAAAATCTCGGTAGGGATAAGCGCATCAATAATTTGTTCGGCAGGGGTTTCACTTACATAGTTGTATAAATCGGAAATCCACCAATCAGCGGGAGCGAAAGCAATGATGTGTTCTTTTCCATCTTCATCAACAGAATAATTCCGCAAACAACCGCTGATGACAAAATATTGCGATTGCGCTACCTCCTCATGATGCAGGAGAATCTTTCCTTTATCCAGCTTTCTATAGTGAAGGATGCTTTCAAAATATTTCCTTTCATCTTCATCCAGTGTAATGTATTTGGAAATATTCTTGATAATGGTTTCTTCCTTCATATCAGTATTTACTTATAAAGCCATATATGTTAAAGCCGTCATTTTTTTTTAGTTCCTCTCCTATTTCCTCTTTCAGTTTTTGTTTACTGATGTCGTGCATTCTTTTCTTAATAATGAGACGGTAGGCCTTTTCAGCCCACAATTCACTTTTATCCAGAATAGTTTTATGATTAAGATGTTTATTTATGATTTCAACTAATTTCTCTACGCCTTCATTTTGCGAGGCTATTGTTTTTACAACATCTATATCTGAGTTTTTTCCGCCTTTAAAAGGCATGGTCTGGTAAAGATTTTTGGAAAATTCGTCCGCACCGTCGCGATCAGATTTGTTCACAACAAAAATATCTGCTATTTCCATTATTCCCGATTTCATGGCTTGTATTTCGTCCCCTGCTTCAGGCGTTAGTACAAGCAAGGTTATATCTGCCAGCGATGCAATTTCTACCTCGGACTGGCCAACTCCCGCCGTTTCTACCAATATATAATCAAACCCTGCACAACGCATCAGTTCCGTAACCTCAATAGCCTTGGCAGATAACCCGCCCAATGCCCCTCTTGTTGCCAACGAACGAATAAAGACCTGCTTATTATTAAAATGCTCATTCATACGGAGGCGGTCTCCGAGAATGGCTCCATTATGCAAAGGAGAACTTGGATCAACACTTATAACGCCAACACTTTGCGATGGGTCTTTTAGTAAGGTATGTAACAGACTATTCACAAGCGTACTTTTCCCTGAACCGGGCGGACCTGTGATGCCAATTACAGGTACATATTTTTCCTGCTTCAGGTTCAGCAGAATTTGTTCATAGCCGGCAACTTCATTCTCTACAAGGGTTATAGCCCTTGCAAGGACTTTTCTGTCACCGTATAATATGCTGCCTGTTTCAGGTTCCATCCATAGCAAAGATAATGGTTACGTGTTATTGTTAATCCATTTTATGCGTGTATTAAACAAGTATTTATTCTTTTTTATAAGTTTGCGCATCCATATATATTAATATGAAGAAGCAAATAGCAACCTTATTTGAATATGAAAAATGGGCTAATGCAAAAATATTAGATGCCATTGCCCAAGTGAAAGAAACGGATGAAAAATCCCTGGATATAATGGCCCACATACTGCTGGTGCAAATGGTTTGGTACTCGCGCATAGCGGGTGTGACAGAACCCCCAGTATGGGCAAAAAAAACATTGGACCAATGCAAAGAACTACATACGGTAAACAATAAAATACTCACACCTTTTATTGCACAACTTACTGATGAATCGGTGAAAAAAGAAATCGATTATAAAAATACAAAAGGCAATAAGTTTTCGAATACTATCACTGAAATCCTAACGCACCTTTTTAATCACAACACTTATCACCGGGGACAAATAGTAGAAAGGCTCAAAGGGAAAATCCCTCAAATGCCGATTACTGATTATATTGCCTTTATTAGAGAGAAGAAAAGCTTGTAAGCTTTTACTACTTTAACAGTGTAGACAGTTCACTTCCTAATGCTTCTCCCCGCAACCCGTGGGCCACGATTACTCCATTTGGGTCTATCAGGAAATTGGTAGGTATAGATTCTACATCGTATAAATGAGCGGCAGCCGAACCCCAGCCCTTAAGATCGCTAACATGGTCGGGCCATTCTAAACCATCCTGTTTAATGGCAGCAGTCCATGCATTCGGATTTTGATCAAGCGAAACGCTGAATATTTTAAATCCTTTAGCACCTTTAAATTTTTTATCCTTGTATTGCTTATAAGTGGCAACCACATTGGGGTTTTCACCTCTGCAAGGTCCACACCACGATGCCCAAAAATCTACCAGTACATAATATCCCCTATTGGAATAGAGATCCAGCTGTTTACCTTCCGGATTGTTAAATTTCAAATCAGGCGCAATGTTACCTATATTGATGCCAACTACATTACCACTCGGCTGTATTTTAATAAATGCGAAAAGTCCAAATGTAATTGCAAGTCCAAGTAATATAAGGTTAATGCGTTTCATTTTAATTTGTTTT
>Ga0206863_1180_pt1 | contig 20650 bp, 15 predicted proteins | sample Alteio_BWOrgCont_41_FD_152634 | JGI IMG/M metagenome (GOLD analysis project Ga0206863, IMG submission 152634) | Enriched cells from forest soil in Barre Woods Harvard Forest LTER site, Petersham, Massachusetts, United States -... | ecosystem: Environmental > Terrestrial > Soil > Temperate forest >...
CAGTTGGGTCGCCCAGGGAGGAAAGCTGATCGCCCTTGAAGGAGCCGCCACCCAACTCGCCGGAAACGACTGGGGATTCAAGGTGAAAAAGGCCGCTGAAGATACCTCGCACAACGCTCCTTATACACTGATCAAACGCTACGCCGCCAGAGAGCGGGAAGAAGTGGGAGAGTCCATTCCCGGGGCCATTTACCGCGTGGATATGGACAGCACGCATCCCCTCGCCTTCGGCTTTCCCGGCTTCTACTACACCCTCCGCCAGGATAACACCGTATTCCAGTTCATGGAATAATATCCGTCGGGGAGGATAATTACGTCAGTGGCTTCGTGGGCAGCAAGGTCAAGCAACAAATGGAGGATGGCCTCCTTTTCGGGGCGGAAGACATAGGCCGCGGACACCTCGTTTTCCTGGCCGACGATCCCCTGTTCAGGGATTTCTGGGAGAACGGAAAGTTGCTGTTTTGCAATGCGGTCTTTATGGAGTAAGGTGCCTCACGAGTTCCGCGGCCGCCTGCACAAACAATCCGTCATCCCTGAGTATATCGTTTTCGGCAACCTGGATGAGGCAGGTAGGCAAGCCACGCAACTGCTCCACCGTGGCATGCAGGGGAGAGACATAAATACTGTCCCTTTCCTTCTGGTTGGTCGTATACTGATCGTAACTCCATTTCATCAGTGGGACGGTCAGGAATCGGCCTTCGCCGTACATTTGATAGGACCCGGTGTTGAAATCGTCATTCGTGGCCGGCCACATGAGGATTTGCAATTTAATGTGTGGCCCCCCGTTTTCCTTTGCCCTGATCGTCGTGACGGCGGCCAAGTTGCCTCCCGCGCTGTTGCCTGCGATCGCCATGTTTTTTCCATCCACGGATATCTCCTCGCCGTGTTGGGCCACCCAATCCGTTGCGGCGAAAATTTCATCGAGGGCCTGAGGGTAGTGGGCTTCCGGAGATAACGTGTAATTCACGAATACTGCCGCGCAATCCGAAAGGACCACCAAATCCCTGACCATGCGCTGGTGTGTGGGGAAATCGCCCAATACCCATCCGCCCCCATGGACGAATATAAAAACGGGCAATACGCCTTTGGCCTTTTCCGGTCTCACGATGTTCAATTTGATGGTGTGACCCAAATGGGTAATCGTTTTTTCCGAGGTGCTGATGCCGGACAAATCCACTTTGACATTGGCCTGCGCATCGACAAGCACCTGGCGGGCCTCTGATATCGGAAGCATTTCAGGAGAGGGGCCCTGGTTAACGGTATTAAGGAAGGCTCTGACGCCTTCGGTGAGATGCGGGTCGGTGGTATAATCTACAGGCGTAGGCATATTTTTTTTCAAAAGTATACATCTCCGGACAACAGGCGCATCGAAACCGGACACCCCGTATGCTTTTCTCTCAAATAACCAATTGATTTATAAGCACTTTTCGTTTGGCACTCCCTTGGAGGCACAAAACTGGGCCGAGGTGATTCATCTTTTTATAAAAAAACTAATTGATTAGTTTTGAAACTAACGAATTAGTAGTAGCTTTATCGAAAGGATGATCGTTATGCAGAAACTAGCCAAAAGGGAAGAGCAGATTATGCAGGCTTTGTGGCGCCTGGAGAAGGCGTTCGTCAAAGAGATCATAGCGGAGCTGCCCGACCCCAAACCACACTACAACTCCGTGGCCACCATGGTGAAGATCCTGGAGGAAAAGGGCTTCGTAGACCACGAAGCGTTCGGCAATACCTTCCGGTATTTCCCCCTCGTTTCCAAGGAAACCTATCAAAGGCAAACCCTGGGAGACATCGTCAAACAATATTTTAATGACTCTTACACGAGCATGCTGGCGTTTTTTGCAAAGGAGGAGAAGATTTCGAAAGCAGACCTGGAAGAGATCCTGAAAATCATTCAATCCAAAAAATCATGATCCCTTACATCATTTATGTAGCCCTGGTGACGGCGGTATACTTCCTGGTGTACCGGTTGCTGCTGCACAAGGAAACCTTTTTCCGCCTGAACCGCTGGTTCTTCCTGATCGGGGTGATTAGTTCTTTTGCCCTGCCCCTGCTGCCTGTGCCTAAATCCTGGACAATCGAGCTTCATCAGGCAGAGGTCATCAAGCCTCCTGCAACGGATCCTGGCTTGTTCGGGCCGGTGTCCACCGCCGTGACGCTACCACCCAAGGTTCAGAATCCCGTTGCGCGGAAAAGGCACCACGAGGCTCCCGTCCTCGCCATGGCTCCGGCGACCGCCGCCCTAGCACCGCTGACGACAGCGACGCCCACGGCCACGACGGCGACGCCCACGCCCGCCACCCCCCGGATCACCCTGGCCTCTGTACTCCAGTGGCTTTATTACGCATACATCTGCGGCGTTTTGATCTTCGGGGTTAATCTCCTGTTGCAGATCATTGTCCTTTGGTACCAGGTACGCAGAAATCCAATCGTCAAAGACGGGATTTTCAGGATCGTACGAACCAGGGGAAACCGGGCACCCTGCTCATTCGGAAAATATATCTTCATCAATCCTGAGTTGTACGATGAAGAGACGTACCAGCAGATCCTCCACCACGAAAAGATCCACGTCCAGCAAGTGCACAGCCTGGACATCATGCTGGGCGAACTGTGCATGGTGATCCAATGGTTCAATCCCTTCGCCTGGTACTACCGCAAGGCACTGGAAGACAACCTTGAATTCCTGACGGATGCTTTCGTGATCCGCAATCCCAGGGTCAACGCGTCCACGTATCAGATCAGCCTGCTCCGGGTTTCGGCTCCGCACCTTCCCCTGAGCATTACCTCCAATTACAATCAATCATTGTTAAAAAAACGTATAGTCATGATGCACGTACCACCCTCCTCCAAAAAAACGACCTGGAAATATGCCATCCTGCTGCCCTTGCTGCTAGGTATGGCTTGTATCTTCAACCATAGCATCAAGGCGCTGGCCGCCGAAGGAACACCTCCACCGGCAGCCGCCCATCTCAACATCGAAGCACTGCCAGCCGTGCAGGACACCGACCGGCCTGTCGTTTCCAACAGCAATTTCAACTTCAACTTTTCAACCCAACTCAGCTCCAGCCTGTCGCAAAGCCTTTCAACCAGCCTCAGCCAGAACCTGGCCATGAACCTGGCGCTAAATCTCGAACCCATCCACTTAAATGTGCAGGTTGATCCACAAGTCAATGTCGTTGTCGATCCCGATGTCGATGTCGATGTGGATGTAACCCCCGATCACAACACGGGATCCTGGATGGCCAATATCTACGGTGATACCGTGGAAATGACCATGAAAAGCGGGGACCATGAAAACGGCAACTGGACGAGCACCGAACAGTTCATGAAGTCCGACTTTTCCTCCCTCCCTACTACCAAGGGTGACTTCACCGTCACGCGGGAGGCAGGCGTCCTCAAACTGACCGGCGCATTCGATGGCAACGAGGGCTTCGGACACTACGTCTTCGAGCCAAACAAGGATTTCGAGGCCTACCTCACCAAGGTGGGAATCAAGGAAGTCACTGACGAAAGGATGTTCAACGTTTTTACGGGGAATGTAACGCGTCACGGCATCGACGAACTGGCCAAAGCAGGGTATACCGATCTGACCGTGCACGAGCTGACAGGCATGTGCGCCATGAAAATCGACGCGGCTTATATCCAATCCTGGAAGGACATTGGATATAAGGACCTGACTCCCCATGAACTGGTTGGCCTGAAGGCCATGAAAGTAACGGCGGATTATGTGAAGGTCCTGACGTCCGCGGGCTTCAAGGATTTGTCCGCCCACGAACTGATTGCCGCAAAATCCATGGAGATCGACGCGGAATATGTTCAAACGTGGCAGGGTCTTGGGTTAAAGGACCTGAGCATCCATGACCTGGTTTCCCTGAAGTCCATGAAGGTGGATGGAAATTACATGAAGGAATTAGAGTCCGCGGGCCTCAAGGACCTTGGACCTCATGAACTCGTTTCAGCCAAATCGATGGACATAACCCCGGCTTATGTCCAAAATTGGGCCCAGGCGGGGTATAAGGACTTGAGTGTTCACGACCTCGTGGGTCTGAAATCGATGCATGTCGAACCCGCCTATCTCAAAGATTTGGAAGGAGCGGGCCTGAAGGACCTGAGCATACATGACGTGATTTCGGCTAAGTCCATGGACATTACACCGGCATATGTGCAGTCCTGGCATGACCAGGGTTATACGGACTTGTCCATACATGATATGATTTCCCTGAAGTCGGAGGGTATCGATGGCAGTTACATTAAGTCCTGGAAAGAACTGGGTTATGGGGACCTGAAGCCCCATGAATTGATGGCGCTGAAGTCTGAAGGTGTGGATGGAGCCTATTTGAAGGAATTGAAGGATGCAGGCTACGATCACCTCGAGGCCCATGAACTCGTTTCCATGAAGTCCATGAAGATCACTCCCGAATATGTCCAGTCCTTCCAGAAGGTGGGGTATGACCACCTTGCGGTCCACGAGCTGGTTGCGTTCAAGTCGATGGGCGTCACCCCTGAATTCGTGGACAGCTACCGTAAGCTGGGGTTCAAGGATATTCCCCCGCACACCGTGATCGAACTGAAATCCATGGACGTTACACCCGATTATATTACTGCCATGAAAAATAAGGGCTTCAATTCCGCCGACCTGCAGGAATATGTGAAGCTGAAGACGTTCAAATAGCATTTAGGTTTTCTCATGTCTTATCGGCCGGCCTTTTCAGGCCGGCCTTTTTTTATGCGTCCTTGAAATTATTTTCTTATTATTGGCCGCGGATGTAAAACCACAGGTTATGGCTGATTTGGCTAGGGATATTGAATATGCATTTCCCAAGGGGAACCCGCAAACCTTTACTTCCGTTTATAATACTTACTTCGAGCGCCTGTACGTGTTTGCAATGAACATGATCGATGACCAGGGCGAATCGGAAGACATTGTCATCAAAGCATTTACGAAATTATTCGAGCGGCATGCGCATTTCTCTGCGTTACCCCAGATCCGGTCTTTCCTGTATATCACGGTCCGTCACAGTTGCCTGGATTATCTGAAATATGCGCAAAGGCTAACCGAACGACAAAAGCGATTCCAACAAATGGCTGTGCTGGACCAGGATACGGACAACGCTCAAATAGCCGGAGAGGTACTGGCCGCATTATACGCTTCCCTGGAGAATCTTCCCCAAGAAAGCAGGAAAGTCCTGGAATTGATTTATATCGACGGCCTGAAATATCGGGAGGTGGCCGAACGCCTGGGTATATCCCTTGAAACCGTCAAGAGCCAGCGCAAATACGCCATCGATAAATTGAAGAAATCCTTGTCGGCTAATAAACTAATGGCCGTCTGGGCGCTTTATCTTTCCTTTTTTCATTCCCGTTGAAAAAATAATACAGGGCCTTACCCCCTAAACCCCCCGGCCGTCGTTTTATACTGCGTATGGCTGATCCCAATCAAAGAATCGCGGACCTCGTTATTCAATACCTGAAAGGTGACCTGAACCCGGAAGCAATGCTGGAGTTGCAGGCATGGACAGAGGCGTCTGAATCGAACCGGATGTGGTTTGAAGAAATGACCAGGGAATCGTCGATCGCAGGCCAAATGGCCCTGTATGAACAGGCCAGGGCCCGTAAGGAAAGGGTGAGGGCAATCGTTATTCCCAGGAGGAATGCAACTATTCGGCGTCTATGGGTCGCTGCTGCTGCATCTATCCTAATAACGGTTTCGGCTCTGGTTTGGCGGATGGAAGTGCGGCGCCCTGCAGCCCCAGGACAGCGTTTGATGGGAAATGATGTGCGCCCGGGTGGAAACAAAGCCATATTGACACTCGCAAATGGGACCTCGATAACCCTTGACAGCAGCAGGAACGGAATGGTCGCCCAACAGGGCACATCTCGCCTGGTACAATCCAAAACGGGCTTCCTTTCTTATGAGCAAATGACCGGGAAGGAAAGCGGTCCGATCATGTACAATACCGTTGCCACCCCCCGGGGTGGACAGTACAAGGTGGTATTGCCCGATGGCAGCCGGGTATGGCTGAATGCCGACTCGTACCTACGCTTTCCTACCTCTTTTTCCGCGAAGGAAAGGAAAGTAGAAATAGGGGGAGAAGCCTATTTGGAGGTCGCGGCGAAAAAGGATGCCCCCTTCCGTGTAAAGGTGCGTGGGATGGAGGTGGAAGTACTGGGTACCCGATTCGACGTGATGTCCTATGCGGACGAACCCGGGCCTGAGGCTACGCTGCTGGAGGGTAGGATTAAAGTAAGCGTCCGGGGAAAGGAGGTCGTGCTCCACCCCGGACAACAAGCCAGGGAGACCGAAGTGACCGATGGCGTCGATACGGAGGCTACCATTGCCTGGAAGGAAGGTTTATTCGAATTCCACAAAAGTGATATAGGGTCTGTCATGCGACAGATCGCCCGGTGGTATGACGTGGAGGTCATATACGAGGGGCCCAGGACGACCCATAGTTTTTCCGGTAGCATCAGCCGGGACAACAATGCCTCGGCGGTGTTGAGGGTCCTGGAGCTGAGCGGCGTCCACTTCCGGATAGAAGGACGTAAAATCATTGTAATGCCTTAATACAACCAAAACCGGGAGTGCTACCAACACCCCCGGCGGATCTGAGGTTTTCAAGCAATAGCAGACTGCTTATTCAATCACCCCAAACAATTAAAATTATGGATTTAGGGCGACTTCGCAAACCTGTACTTCCAGGGCGGAGGACATTCACCAAAATGCTGTGGGTTATGAAGATAACCGTGATTTTGTTATTGGTTGCTTCCCTGCACGTGTGCGCCGGGGGATATGCACAAGGCCGCGTCACCTTGTCCGAGGACAACGTGCCGTTATCCTCGGTCCTGCGGGATATCGCAAAGCAGACCGGCTACCAGTATTTTTTTGTGGACCAATGGATGAAGGAGACCAAAGCCGTGACGATCCATGTGCAAAATGGTACCCTGAAAGAGGTATTGGATTTATGTTTCAAGGATCAGCCTTTTTCCTATGCCATTGTGCAAAAGACAATTGTCGTGAGCCAAAAGCCACCGGCGACCGATACGGTGCGACACCTACCCGAAGTGAAAGGCCGGGTGGTGAATGACCAGGGAGAAGCCTTGGTCGGTGTATCCATTGCGGTCAAGGGGGAAAACAAGGTTACCCTGACGGACAAGGATGGTCTGTTCACGATAAAGGATGTGCCGGTTGGGGCCAGGTTGCAGGTCAGCTTTGTGGGATATGAAACGCAGGAAATCCAGGTGAGCGGGGCGGCGGAATTGTTTATCCGGATGAAGGTGCACATTTCCCAGATAGAGGAAGTGGTGCTGACCGGATCGGACGGATACCAAACCCTCACCCCCGAGCGCTCGGCAGGGTCTTACAACGTGGTCGACAATGCGCTGGTCGACCGGAGCGTCACCACCAATATTCTGGACAGGCTGGAGAACCTGGTTCCAGGGCTACTGTTCAATCACGGGGACGCTCCCGACCCCTACCTGATCCGGGGTCGGAGCACGATCTACGCAAATGCGGCTCCCTTGATCGTATTGGACAATTTCCCTTACGATGGAGACCTGGGGAACATCAACCCGAATGACGTGGAAAGCGTCACCGTATTGAAGGATGCCGCCGCCGCCGCAATTTGGGGCGCCCGTTCGGGCAATGGCGTCATCGTCATCACGACGAAGCGGGGCAAGACCGCCAGACCGACGGTAAACCTCAACTCCAGCGTGAATGTGCTCGGCAGGCCCGACCTGTTCAGCCTGCACACGATTTCCAGCCCGGATTACATAGGTCTTGAACAAAACCTCTTTTCCCAGGGGTACTATACCAACGACCAGAATTATACGCCGGAGACTCCGGTGATCACCTTGTTGAAGGAAGTCCAGAATGGCACCCTCACGGCGGCCCAGGCCAATGCGCAAATCGATGCCTTCAAAGGCTATGACGTCCGCAATGATGAAAAGAAATATCTCTACCGGACGGGGGTGAATCAACAGCATTCGGTCAACGTGAGCGGGAGCACACCCAACGTCAACTACTACCTCTCCGCGGGATGGGACCATAACCTCAATAACCTGGTGGCTTCCCAGAACGACCGGATCTCGCTGAGGACCTTGAACACCTTCAAGGTCAGCCGGGACCTGCAGGTGGACGCCGGGATCAACTATACCCAAACCATCGCCAAAAACGGTAATAACCCTGGTTCCACCTATGTCAGTCCCATCAGTGGAAAGTCCTTCTACCCCTACGCGCAGTTGGCCGATGCCAAGGGTAATCCCCTTCCTGTTTATACGGACTACCAACAAAGTTACCTGGACACCGCGGGAGGAGGCGGCCTCCTGGACTGGACCTGGAAACCCATCGCCGATATTTACAATGAAAACAATACCACTACTACCGAGGATTTCGTGGTGAACGTGGGCCTCCGGTACCGGATATTCAAAGGCTTGAGCGCCGAGGTGAAATACCAGTACGAGAATTCCCCAAGCACGGACAACAACTATTACAGCGGGAATTCCTATTACGCCCGGAACATGATCAATTCATTTACGCAAGGTTTTCCGGGGAATTTTTCGTACCCCCTCCCCGTGGGTGGGATCCTTTACGTCACCAATAGCGGCATTACCTCCCACCAGGGTAGGGCACAGCTCAGTTATACCGCCGGCCTGGGATCGAAAGACCGGATCTCGGCTATAGGAGGATACGAGATCCGCAGCGCTGTCAACACGGGGAGCTCCGGCGTCTATTACGGATACAACCCGGATGACGCTTCCGTCATTTCCAACATCGATTTTACGACCCAATACCCTATGTACTATGAACCCTACTTGTACAATCAGGTCCAGAACGTCCAATCGGTCTCCAAAACGACGGACCATTTCCTGAGCTATTACCTGGATGCATCGGACACTTACATGGACCGGTACATCCTTTCGGGGAGCGCCCGTAAAGACGAGGCCAATCTTTTCGGGGTCAGTGCCAACCTGAAGGGCGTTCCCCTTTGGTCCCTGGGCGGAGGCTGGATACTCAGCAAGGAGAAGTTTTATACCCTCTCCTGGCTGCCGTACCTGAAGGCCAGGGCAACGTACGGGTATAATGGGAATATTTCACGGGTAACCTCCGCGCTCACCACCATCAAATATTTCAATGGTGGAGCTAATCAGACCCCACTGGCCGCTGCCGCCATTGAAAACCCCCCGAACCCGAACCTGCGTTGGGAAATGGATGGCATCACCAATTTCGGGTTGGATTTCGCCCTAAAAAGAAATGTTATCTCGGGGACCGTGGAGTACTACCTGAAAAACGACAAATCACTGATGGGGCAGGCGCCCGCCGATCCTACCTGGGGGCTCGCCCAGAATGGTGGCCAAAGTTTCTATTTCGGGAATGTGGCCAACATGAAGGGGAAGGGGGTGGATATGCAACTCAATACCCGCAATACGAGCGGCGCTTTCAAGTGGGAAACGCACTTCATCCTCAGTTATTCCACATCCAGGATCACTCGCTACCTGCTGCCCTTAAGTACCCAGGGAAGTGTTTACCTGCAGGACGGCGTTGTTAACCCAGTGCAGGGAAAGCCTGTCTTTTCGATGTATAGCTACAAATGGGGGGGATTGGATCCCACTACCGGAGATCCCCTGGGCTACCAGAACGGAAAAACCAGCAATAGTTGGGGCAGTCTGATCACGGTTCCCCTGGACAGCATGGTGTACAATGGGTCGGCCCAACCGACCTGGTTTGGCGCGTTGCGCAATGATTTTACCTACCGGAACTTCACCCTTTCAGTCAACATCAGCTACAAGCTGGGGTACTATTTCAGGACCCCGTCGGTCCAATATGGCTCCTTGTTCAGTAATTGGACCGGGAACAGCGATTATGCGGCACGCTGGCAAAACCCGGGGGACGAAAAAAAGACCCACGTGCCTTCCATGGTTTACCCGGATAACCCGAGCAGGGATGGGTTTTACGAGGATGCACAGGTCCTGGTGCAAAGGGCCGACAATATCCGCCTGGAGGATGCCTCCCTGAGCTATGATATGGACAGGGTGAACTGGAGAAAATTACCGTTCAGCCACGTTAAAATATTCGTATACGCCACTTTCCCCCGAGGGGTGTTGTGGCAGGCATCCAAATACGGATATGACCCTTATTATACCAACCAACCCAAGCCTGGGAATACACTAGCCGGGGGTTTGAATATTACATTTTAACCGAATTGATCATGAAAAGTTTACCGCATATTTGGGGGATCGCCTTACTGATGGGAGGCATGGCCTCCTGCAGCAAATCCTCTTTTCTGAATACAAAGCCCAACCAATCCCTGGTGGTTCCATCTTCCATTGCCGATTGCCAGGCCATCCTCGACAACGATGGGGTCATGACGGGAGATAATGGTGATGGCGTCCTTCCTTCACTGGGGGAGGTTGGTTCGACTGATTTCTACTCGCTGAATTCGGATTACAATACGAGGTGGAATGTGATCGACAAGAATGCGTATGTCTGGAACGCTGTCGTATACGAAGGCAACACCGTATTAGACTGGGATTATCCCTATCTGGCTGTGTTCTATGCTAACCAGGCTTTAAGCGGGTTGGCTTCCGTTCCCATACCGGAAGGTCAGCAGGGCGCATGGAATAACGCGGAAGGGCAGGCGCTGTTCATGAGGGCCATTATGTTCCATGACCTGGCCCAGGTCTTTGCGCCTCCCTTCGACAGCAGCACCGCTTCCACGGATTGGGGCATCCCCCTGAAACTTTCCCCGGACGTCACCGAGCAAGTGGTTCGGGCCACGGTCCAGGAAACGTATACCCAGATCATCAAGGACCTGAAAGGGGCCATTGCCTTGTTACCCCTGACCCAACCATATCCCACGAGGCCCAACAAATCGGCGGCCTACGGGCTCATGGCGAGGGTATACCAGTCCATGGGAGACGATCAGGACGCTTTTTTGTACGCGGACAGCAGCCTCCAGCTGACGAACACCTTATTGAACTTCAACAGTATCGCCAAAATCACCCGATGGAATGTGGAAGTCCAGTTCAGTTGCTTGCTGATAAAAAATGGCGACGGCATTCTTTATTACGCCCCCATTGATAGCAATTTGTATAGTTCCTACCAGTCCAATGATTTGCGCAAAACCTATTTCTTCAGCAATTATAGTTCTTCCATCCCCCTTCCGACTTTCCACAAGGGAAGTTACAATGGGGGAGGCGTCTATCTGTTCGGGGGCATTGCGACGGACGAGGTGTACCTGATCCGGGCCGAGTGCAATGCCAGGCTTGGCAATACCGCCGCCGCCATGAGCGACCTGAATACCCTCCTGGTGAATCGCTTTGCGACTGGGACCTTCGTGCCTTATACAGCCACCGGTCCATCGGACGCCCTGACCCAGATCCTCACGGAAAGGAGGAAGGAGTTGTTGATGCGGGGCCTCCGGTGGATGGATTTGCGGAGGCTGAACAAGGATCCTGACTATGCGGTCACACTCACCCGCGTGATCAACGGGCAAACCTATACCCTTCCCCCCGGCGATCCCCGGTATACCTACCCCATCCCGGATGATGTCATTTCCTTTAACCCTACAATGCCCCAGAATGTTCGCTAGATGGACCCTATGTTTGCTCCTCCTTGTGGGGAACCTCCACGCCCAATCCTATTTCCAGGTAGGCGACACTTTGCCTGATGTATCCTTTACCATGATCCATTATCCGACATCCAGTGCGCGGATTTCTGATTTCAAGGGTAAGTTGCTGATCCTGGACTTTTGGGCGACGATCTGCTCGAGTTGCATCGATGCCTTTCCCAAGATGACGGCATTTCAGGAAAAGTTCAAGGACCAGTTGATGATCCTCCCCGTGACGGGCTATGGCACCAAGGCGAATAACGAGGCTTTCTTCGAAAAAAGGAAGCGTTTGGGCTATCCGGTTGACCTTCCCTCGGCGGTGGAAGCGGATTCTTTTTACAAGCGGTTTGCGTCGCCGGGACTTCCCTATGAGGTTTGGGTCGATGCGCATGGGGTGATCATGGCCATCACAGGCGGAGATGCCGTTACGGAAAAAAATATCCAGAAGGTACTTGGAGGAAGAGAGGTGAAGCTCCCCCTCATGCACCGGGATATGCAATTTTCCATGCACGCTCCTCTGTTGGTCAACGGAAATGGAGGCCCCGACAGTGCTTTTGCGTACCGGTCAATGATTACGGGGAGGATCGACAGCATCGGCAGCATTGGCCTGTACCTGGGTTTGGTAGTGGATTCTTCCGCGGATGGAATCCGTTTATTCGTGGCCAACAGGACACTTTCCCAGATGTATGCCGCGGCATACCAGGAATGGGTCCCCGACCAGATCCCTTTATTGACCTCCGATGGGCAGGGCAAGTTGTTGGAGAAAGACCTGAAGGATGGGGACCGGGTCCGGGAATGGCATGAACTGATCGATTCGGGTATCCATATGACGAATCAGGAGTTCATGGACAGGTATGACCATTGTTACGAATTGATCCTACCCTACGGCTATACCAAAAAGGAGGCATATCGCTGGATGATCGACGACCTGGACCGCTTTTTCCATATCCGGTCAGAAATAGCCTGGCGAGAAGTTCCGGCCCTGGCCCTGGTCAGGCTCCCCGGTTCCCGGCTTCCAGACAGTACGACCCGCCGGCTCGAAGTGACCTACGTGGGAGACGATTTCAGGATGACCGGATATCCCCTCGACGACTTCATCCGTTTCCTTTTTCTTCATATCGATTTGCCATTGGCCGTCAACCGGACGGGTATCTCCCGGAATATCGACCTCCATTTGCATATCGGCAGGCGCGAATCCGTACCCTCTTTGAACCAGCAACTGGAAGCATATGGGCTGAAGCTGGTCCCGACCACCCTTAGTGTAAAAAAACTCATACTCAAAGATGCACAACAGTAGCAGTTGATTTTTTCTCATGTCTGACGGCCGCCTTTTTCTGGGCGGCCTTTTTTTTGTCAGGCGGCGCCGGGGCGGTCCCGAAAAAGGCTAAATTTACCCCTACTCAATAGCCGATCAGCATGATACATAGATACCTAGTCGTCGTTTTAATGGCCGCGGCGGGCATGTCTGCCTGTGCGCAGACGCCCCGTTCCTACAGCAGCGCGGACATCCTGCAGCAAATGGAGCAATTGAAGGTCCTGGGTTCGGTCCTGTATGTGGGCGCACACCCGGACGATGAGAATACCCGCCTGCTCGCGTGGCTGGCCAAGGGAAAAAAGGTAAGGGCCGCCTACCTGAGCCTCACGAGGGGCGACGGAGGCCAAAACCTGCTGGGTGACGAACAGGGTATCGAGCTGGGCCTGATCCGGACCCAGGAGCTGCTGGCGGCCCGGCGCATCGATGGGGCCGAGCAATTTTTTTCCCGGGCTTACGACTTCGGCTTCAGCAAATCTTCCGACGAATCCCTTAGGATTTGGGGCAGGGACTCCATACTCGCCGATGTCGTTTGGGTGATCCGTATGTTTCAACCCGATGTCATCATCACGCGCTTTCCCGAGGACGCCAGGGCGGGACACGGACACCACTCCGCATCCTCCATACTGGCTCATGAGGCCTTTGCCGATGCAGCCGATCCCACGAAATTCCCCGAACAATTCGCCTACGGTGTCAAACCCTGGCAAGCCAAACGCATATTGTGGAACACCTTCAATTTCGGAGGAGCGAATACGACGAGTCCGGGACAATTCCATATGGATGTCGGGGACTATAATGCACTTCTTGGGAAAAGCTATGGCGAAATCGCTTCCGAAAGCCGCAGTCAGCATAAGAGCCAGGGCTTCGGGATCGCCTCCTCCAGGGGTGTTTCCAACGAATATTTTCTGACGACCGCGGGCGATCCTCCCACCAACGATTTACTCGACGGGATCGATACGGATTGGAGCAGGATAGGGGCGGCGGATGTGAACGGCGCAGTCGATTCACTGATTGCCGGCTATGACACCAATCACCCGGCCAGGAGCCTTCCCGCCCTCGAAAGGGTGACTGCCCGCGTGGAAGCCCTTCCCTCCGGGTACTGGAGGAATTACAAACTCAACCAGCTCCACCACCTGGAAAACGAGTGCAGCGGCCTCTATGTGGAAGCCTACGTCACGCGGCCTTACCTGGTAAGGGGTGAGGACGCAACGGTGACGGTTTACGTGATCGACCGCGGTCCCGAGCCCATTACTATTACCCACCTCCTCGTGGGCACAAAGGATAGCGTGATCCACATGTTGTTGCCGGAAAACCAACCCCAGGTATTCACCACGACCATCCATATCCCCAGCGATGCGCCTTTGTCCCAACCCTATTGGCTGGAAGAGGAAAAATCGGAGGGCCGCTTCACCGTCGACAGGCAAACCGATATTGGGAAACCCCAAAGCGATGCGCCCCTCCTGGCCACGATCGGCCTTTCCGAGAATGGGACCAGGGACCTGATCCTTCCCGTCCAGTACAAGCATACCGATCCCGTCCGGGGGGAACTCTATCAACCCCTGGAAGTCGTGCCATCCCTGTTGGTTTATTTCCAGCCCGATGTCATATTGGATAACCTGGAGCCACCCTTTCATCCCCAGCTCAAGGTAACGGTGATGCCCACTACCCATATCTATGCCCGGAACCTGACGATCAACATCAACAATGGGAAAAACGGCTACCTGGTCGGAAAAGGTAAACAAGACCTGGAAAAAGACAAATCTTATGAATTCGATATACCATACAACGAAGGATATATGAAGTCGGCGCGCGGCACGACGGTCGACGTATCGGTGATCGTGCAAACGGAAGATAGCAGCGGCAGCCAGGTATTGGGATCGGGCACATATGGGACGGGGCTGACGGAAATCAATTACCAACATATCCCCTTCATCCATTATTTCCACGGAACCGTTTCCAAGGTGATCGGCGCGCCAGTGAAGATCAGGGGCAAATCCATCGGCTACATTATGGGTGCCGGAGACAAGGTCCCGGCCGACCTGGAGCTCATGGGGTATGAAGTTACCATGCTCAAGGAGCAGGACGTGCAGAAAACGAACCTTTCCCGCTTTGACGCCATCGTGACGGGCGTCAGGGCCTTCAATACCCAGCCCTGGCTCAAAGGGGTGCTACCCCTCCTGATGGAGTATGTTCATGAAGGCGGTGTTCTCCTTGAGCAATACAACAACCCCAACGGAATTGGGGGCATCCAACTGGGACCCTATCCCTTCCGCATCGGCGGAGGGCGGGTAACCGACGAAACCGCTGCGGTCAATTTTATTGATCCGGCCAACCCGGCCCTGCATTATCCCAATGAAATCGGCGCCTCCGATTTCGAGGGGTGGGTTCAGGAAAGGGGGCTATATTATGTGTCTGATTTCGATCCCGCCTACCAGGCCATATTAAGCATGCAGGACCCCGGTGAGTCGCCTCAAAAAGGTTCGCTCATTACTGCCAGCTACGGAAAGGGAAAGTTCGTCTATACTTCTCTTGCTTTCTTTCGGCAATTGCCGGCCGGGGTACCCGGGGCGTATCGCCTGTTGGCGAATTTGCTCGCGAAACCGCCTGTAAAGTAGGGTCCGGCGCCTCAAAGTCAAGAACTATATTTGCACGCATGACAGACAAACCCACGCGAAGAGGGCCCGAATTCGGGCTGGTGATTGGCGTAGCGCTGGGTATTGCCCTGGGACTGATATTCAAGGAAGTCGCCATCGGTATCCTGGTCGGTGCTGGTTTGGGTCTGTTGCTGTTCAGAGGTCGAAAAAAATGAAAACGGAAGACGATAAGGCGCCCCTGCTAGGGAGCTGGACCGCGTGGTACGTGTTGGTCCTGGTCGTGCTGTTGGCATGCATCGGGGCATTCTATTGGTTTACTAAACATTTTTCATGAGCAGCATAGATTGGGTGGTATTGGTTACCACGCTCCTGGGCGTGATCGTCTATGGAGTCGTGAAGAGCCGTACGTCCAAGAGCCTGGATGGGTATTTCCTGGGGGATCGCTCCATGCCCTGGTATATCATCCTGCTGAGCATCATGGGTACCCAGGCTTCCGCTATCACCTTCCTGTCCGCTCCCGGCCAGGCCTACACCGACGGGATGCGTTTCGTGCAATATTATTTCGGACTGCCGGTTGCCATGGTTGTGCTTTGCGTAGCCTTCGTCCCCATTTTTCACCGCCTCAGGGTATACACCGCATATGAATTCCTGGAGAACCGCTTTGATGTGAAGACCCGGACCCTGACGACCTTCCTGTTCCTGATGCAAAGAGGCCTTTCCACGGGCATCAGCATTTATGCCCCTTCGATCATCCTTTCCTCCCTGTTGGGTTGGAACATTTATTGGACGAATATCGTCATGGGTGGCCTGCTCATCACCTACACGGTGACGGGGGGCGCCAAGGCGGTGGCCTATACGCAACAACTACAACTGATCGTCATCTTTACCTCCCTGATCATCGTGGGTTACATGGTGGTTCACCTCCTGCCTCCCAAGGTCGGATTGTGGCAGGCGCTGCACGTCAGCGGGCGCCTGGGCAAGTTAAATGCCCTGACGACCGGTGTAAAGGGAAAGTCCTTCGACTGGACGGACAGGTACAATATCTGGAGCGGCCTGATCGGAGGTTTTTTCCTGGCCTTGTCTTACTTCGGAACCGATCAGTCCCAGGTAGGACGTTACCTGACCGCCAAAAGCCTGACCGAAAGTCGACTGGGATTGCTGATGAACGGATTGGTGAAGATCCCCATGCAATTCGGCATCCTCCTGATCGGCGCACTCGTGTTTGTTTTCTATCAATTCTATCCCGCGCCGATTTTCTTTAACAAGGTTCAGACGTCTCGCGTTAGTTCTTCCGTATACCGGGCTCAGGGAGATAGCCTCATTATCCGCTATAACGCCCTGTCCCAGGAAAAGCAACTCGCCGTGAGCGCCTATTCGGATGCGCTCAGCCGTGGCGACACTACTGTGGAACACCGCATGGGAAATGTGCTTCAGGATTTGCACACCAGGGATGCGTCCCTTCGTGGCTCCTATCAACAGCTGCTGTCCTCGAAGGAACTGGCAGGGGGAGAAAACAACGACGTCAATTACATTTTCCTTCGTTTCGTCCTTGACTATCTGCCCCTCGGAATGGTTGGCCTCCTGATCGCGGTCATTTTCCTGGCGGCCTGGGGCAGCATTGCCGCGGCGCTGAATGCCCTGGCCAGTTGCTCGGTGGTAGACATCCACAAAAAGTTTTTCCGCAAGGAATGTTCCAACGAGGAAGACTACCGCACTTCCCGCTGGTATACCCTGGGCTGGGGAGTGTTTTGTATCGGTACGGCCCAGTTTGCATCCCACCTGGGTAGCCTGATCGAGGCCGTGAATATCCTGGGGTCCCTGTTTTACGGAACCATGCTGGGGATATTCCTGGTGGCCTTTTACCTGAAAAGGGTGGGAGGCACGGCCGTGTTCTGGAGCGCCCTCATCGCCGAATGCGGCGTGGTGGCCTTGTTCAAATGGAGTTCGGTTGGATTCCTTTGGCTGAATGCAGTGGGGGCCCTCGGCGTATTGGGGCTCGCCTGGATTTTGTCATTCTTCCGTCCACGCCCCACCGTGCCGGGCACCTCAGCCACCTAGAAGTGAATACGTAACCTTCCCCTCCGCCCTTTCCCTTTCTTTTTCCAATGAGGCCCTTGCAGGAGCAGGCGTTTAGCCTCCGCGTCGCAGCCGTTGCAGAGGGATTGGTCTACGCTGACATGGATAGGATTCCCTTCCTTGTCCAATTGGAAACTCAGGGCCACGTCCCCGTGAATATTATTATGAAGGACCTCTTCCGGCAAATGCAAGCTGGTGGAGAGGTAATGGTTATAATCATCCCAGCCATCGATGGGTTCCAGGTTCGAACTGTCGGCGATGGCGTGGTAAGGGCCGTTGGCCTGCTTGGCTTCTGCAAAGGACTTTCGGTCAATCGAGGCCACAACCACGTCATTCAAGGAGGTGTTGCGCAGGTCCAATTGAATGGGGGTCCGCTGATTTGCGTTGATTTCACGGGTGACAAATCCAACCGCGCTGACGCTGACCAGCGCATTGGTATCTGACAGCGGCAGCCTGAAATATCCGTTCGAATCGCTTAAGACACCCAATTTACTGTTCAGCTGGCGGATGCTGGCGAAGGGCACGGGTTGGTTCGAGTTGTCGAGGACCCGGTTAATGAAGATTTTGCCTTGCGTGTCTGCCTGCACACCGGGGATCTTTTTGAATATTTCGGCTTGGGGTGGCGCTGCGGCTACCCCGGCTTGCCGGACTTGCAAGGAATCTGCCGGGAGCCGTCGTTCGTTGGAATCAGCCTTGGCGTAAGCCTCCGCCGGCTGCGCGATCAGGTACCCCTGATGGAGGATTTTCCGCCGGTGCTTGGGCAGGACGAGCACAATGGAATCCACGGCCGACACAACCTTGTCCGGGGACGGCTGCGCCTGCCTGGCTGCTTGCTGGACCTCGGCTGCCCGCGGGGCTGGGGCTTGCGGGACCTCGGCTGCCCGTTGCGGCGAGGCTTGCTTTGCCGCGATAGGACTTGGGTGCCTGCCGAGGTACCATATGAATATCCCTCCGCCGAGCAAAACCACCACGAGGACGGCGGCCGCCGCTCCCCACGTGCGCATAAAAACAACGAAAGAGCGCCTTTTCCGCGCAACCCGCTCGTCCAGGCGCGTGCTCAGGATCGCTAAGTCGTTGGTGGGGTCGGCGGAGTGCGTATACCCCTCCAGGGCCTCCTCCAAAAGGGGGTCCTCCAGCGCCGCTTTTTCCAGCGCGTTGCGCTCGGCAGAGGACATCAGGCCACTGTGGTAGCGGTGGATGTCCCCGGCGGTATACCGTTTCCTATTGGGCTCCCCTGTGAACATGAACTTTCTTTTCCATACATATTTTCAGGTTCCTGCGGGCGTTCTGGATATGACTACGCACCTTATTCCATTCATAACCCGTCAGGTCGGCAATTTCATTATAGCATTTGTTTTCTTCATAAAAAAGGAGGATGGTCCGTCGTTGGTCCTCCGGCAGCGCCTCCAGGCATTTTTCCAGGCGTTGAAGGTTTTCCTCCTTAAGGTGCGGGTCCTCTATGGATTGCATAACGGGCTCCTGGCCCAATTCCACGATCTTTCCTTTTCCGGCCGAGCGGAGTTGCATCAGGCAGTAATTTTTGGCCACCTGGTAGAGCCAGGATTTAAAGTATTGTACAGGATTGGGTTTGGCCAGATCACGCACCAGGACTTCAAATATGCCCATAACGGCGTCCCTGGCCAGCTCGGGGTCTTCGAAGTATTTGAGGCACAGGCCATATACCAGGTCCATGTACCGCTGGTAGAGGTCCCCGAGTGCCTGCAGGTTCTTATCCCGCTGGTAAGCCTCCAGGAGTTCCCCATCCGGGCGCTCCGTTTTTATGGATTTCAGGAAGGGCATCCGGGTAGAAAATTAAGGATTTACTTCTGAAACCCCGGGTGATATGACTCCAGCGTCTTCCTGAGGTATTCCCGGTCGAGGTGGGTGTATATCTCGGTGGTCGTAATGCTCTCGTGCCCCAGCATCTCCTGGACGGCCCTGAGGTCCGCCCCTCCTTCCACCAGGTGGGTCGCGAAGGAGTGGCGGAAGGTATGGGGGGAAATGGTTTTATTGATGGAGGCTTTTTGGGTCAGCTCCTTAATGATGTAGAAGATCATGACCCGTGACAAGGCGCTTCCCCGGCGGTTGAGGAATACGAAATCCTCCTGCCCCGGCTTGATCGGCAAATGGACGCGGATTTGGTCGCGGTACAGGATCATGTACTTGAGGGCATCCCGGCCGATGGGCACCAACCTTTCTTTATCTCCCTTTCCTATGACCCGGATGAAACCTACGTCGGCATATACGTGGGAAAGGCGTAGCCCCACCAGCTCGCTGACGCGTAACCCGCAACTGTAGAGGGTTTCCAGGATAGCGCGGTTCCGGCCTCCCTCGGGGGTGCTGTGATCGATCAGGCTCAGCATCCTTTCGATTTCCTCGAAAGTCAGGACATCAGGGAGGGCTCTCTTGAGCTTTGGGCCTTCCAGGAGCTCCGTAGGATCGACCCGCACGATCTGTTCCAGGAGGCAATAGCGATAAAATGATCGGAGTCCTGATAAAATACGACCCTGCGTGGAGGGGGTCATGTGCAGGGAAGCGATCCACTGGAGAAAAAACCTCAGGTCATCCGTACTGAGCTGCTCGGGCGTCTTCAGATGCGTGGTATACTGAAGATATTGGGTCAGCTTATCGACATCCCCAAGGTAAGCCTCCACCGAATGGCCGGACAGGGACCGCTCCAGTTGGAGATAGGCCTTGAACCCTTTTTTATAAACCTCCCACATATTGCTTTGTCGTCAATTCCCCCTAATTTCGGTCTTTCATTCAAATATAGATGAACCTCCGCTCCTTCAGGCAAAAGTTAGCCCAAAAGAAACCCAGACTGCGCCGCTTCCTTACCCGCCTGGAGAAGCATCCCCCCAAGGGATTCAAGCAACTGGCCCTGGCGGCCGACCGCCTCACCTGGACAGAGGTGGCATGCCTGAGCTGCGGCAATTGCTGCCGCTCCATGACGCCTACCTACACCAAGGATGATCTTTCACGGATCGCCGCGCATCTCTCCATGACTCCCAAGGCCTTCAAAGCGAAATGGCTGGTCAAGGATGAGGAAGGGGACTGGATGA
>Ga0206863_1181_pt1 | contig 20573 bp, 20 predicted proteins | sample Alteio_BWOrgCont_41_FD_152634 | JGI IMG/M metagenome (GOLD analysis project Ga0206863, IMG submission 152634) | Enriched cells from forest soil in Barre Woods Harvard Forest LTER site, Petersham, Massachusetts, United States -... | ecosystem: Environmental > Terrestrial > Soil > Temperate forest >...
AGAAGGAAAACCTCGATCTTGGCGCCGGTTTTTTCCTTTCTACCGTACATGCGGGCAGGGAAAACTTTGGTATTGTTTACGACAAAGACGTCTTTGTCGTCAAAATAATCCATGATGTCCTTGAAATTCCGGTTTTCGATGTTACCGGTCTTTCTTTCAATGACCATCAGGCGGCTTTCGTCTCTCTTCTTGGAAGGGTGTTGTGCAATTAAATTCAGCGGTAAGTCAAACGTAAACTGGGATAGTTTCATTTTCTTTAATTGACTGTGATTCACCCACATTTTTGAACCCCGGGTGTCATGTTACGGCATGAAATTTTGGGCCTGCAAAGGTACGCCTTAGGTAAGAATTTTCAAAATAATCATTCCGAGCGCAAGCTCTCTATGGGATTGGCCCGGGCCGCTTTGATAGCCTGGTAGCCGATGCTGGCCAGCGCAACCGCGGCAGTCCCCAAGGCTGCCCAGGCAAAGACCAACCAGCTGATCTGGATACGGTAAGCAAAGCTTTGAAGCCAACGGTTCATAAAATACCAGGCAATGGGAAAGGCTATAAGGGAGGCCAGGACTACCTGTCCGAGGGAATCCCGGGTGACAAGCAGGACAATTTGGACCGCATCCGCCCCCAGGACCTTCCGGATTCCAATTTCCTTGGCGCGCTGCACGGTGGTATAGGCTGCCAGGGCGAAAAGACCGAGACACGCCAGGATGATGGCCAGGCCCGCAAAGGTGGTGAAGATCCGGGAAGTCTGGCGCTCCGTGTGGTAAAGCGTATTGTAGGTGTCGTCCAGGAAGTGATACTCGAAGGGACGATGGGGCACCCTTTCCTGCCACACCGACTCCAGGGCTTTTAAGGTGGAGGAAGTATTGGAACCCGAGACCTTCACAAAGGTCCGGTAAATGTGGTTATACTGAGAGTCCAGGAAAATGAGCAGGGGGGTGATGGGCTCGTGCAGAGAAGTGAAGTGGAAATCTTTCACGACCCCTTTTACTATTCCCATGGAACCGCTTCGGTATAGCGTTTTTCCTATGGCTTCCTCGGGGGTCCAGCCCAGGGCCCGTGCCAGGGATTCATTCAGAAGGTAGCTGGTGTGCGGCTGGGGGCCCGAGATGGTTTGCAACCAATCGGACTCGGTGAAATTCGATCCCGAGACCAGGTGCAATCCCATCGTCCGCACGAAATCGGTGTCCGTTGGGGCGGCTTTGGAAAACAGGGGCGTTGCCGAGGTACCGGCGGATTCTCTGACTTCATCATCCCAGGTGATATCGGCGGGCTCATCGGTCCCACAGCTCACCGACACGACACCGGGTAGCCTTTCAATGGCTTCCTTGAATGCCTGGTAATGGTCGCGGATGGGCTTATCCACTGGCAGGACCAGGATATGGTCCTTGTCGTATCCCAGGTCTTTGTGCTGGATATAAGCCAGCTGCTGGAATATGACTGTAGTGGAGACGAGGAGGAATGTTGAAACGGCGAACTGGAATACGATCAGGGATTTCCGGAAGGTGCCGGAACCGCCCGTAAAAGAAAAGCCCGTTTTCAGGATATGCATGATCCTCAGATTGGAGAGGAAGAGGGAAGGATAAGCGCCGGATGCCAGGCTGATGCACACGTATAGCGTAAGGACTCCCAGCACGGCCCGGGGTTGAAGGAGCATGCCTGCGTCCAGTGGACGCTCGACCAGCTTGTCAAAAGACGGGAGGAAAAAGATGAACAGGAGAATCGCGCCTGCCATAGCCAGGGCGTTCAGGAGCAGGGCTTCTCCCAGGAATTGCCGGAACAATTGTCCCCTGCCCGATCCCAATACTTTCCGGATACCGATTTCCGCCACCCGCCGGGAAGCCTGGGCGGTAGCGAGGTTAGTGTAATTCACGCAGGCGATCAGCAGGATCAGCAGGGCGATACCGGATAGGATATACAAGTAGGTGATATTGCCATTGGGCTGCTGTGCCGGGAGCCGCGAAAAAAGATGCACCCTGAGGAAGGGTTCCAGGTGGAAAGTCAAGTAATCGCTGCCTGAAACATTGATGTCGGGCTGCGTTTTCATGAAAGCCGGAATTTCCCTTTCCATAACGGAGGCATCCCCCGGATTCCTGAGCAGGAAATAGGTATGGTAAATATGGACCCACCAGTTTGGATAGTTGGCATCAGGCAGACTGCTGAAGGAAGCCACGAAGTCAAAGCTGATCTGGGAGTTCAGGGGCGGATCCTGGGCAATACCCGACACCACATAGTCGGTGGTGCCTCCTACTTTCAGCACTTTGCCCAAACCTGCCCCTTCCCCAAAGTACTTCTTCTCCATGGACCGGGTTATGACAACTTTATGGGGAGCGTCCAACGCCCTGACGGGATCTCCCTCCAGCAATGGGTAAGAGAACATGGTAAAAAAGGTGGAATCGGCAAACAAAAGCCGGGGTTCCACGAAGGCCCTGTCGCCCTGTTGCACGACGTAGGGCTCAAAATTCAGGATGCGTACGTAGGATTCAATCTGGGGAAAGGCCGCGGAAAGGCGAGGACCCGTAAGGGACCCTATCGGTCCGTCCTCGCTTTTGGCTCCATTGACCGTATATTCCGCCGTTACCCGGTACAGGCGCGCGGCATTTTTCTGAAAGCGGTCATAACTGAGCTCGTGGAAAATGTACAAACCAATCAACAGGCAGCCAGCAAGGCCCAGGGACAGTCCGGCAATGTTGATGAAACTAAATAGTTTATTACGGCGGAGGTTTCTCCAGGCGGTTTTGACATAGTTTCGCAGCATAACCTCATTTTGATTTTTGTGCCAGCATCCTTTCCAGTTTCCGGAGTCGGGCTCCCCAAAATTGGTCAAAAAAATTGATCCATTCCTGCACATCTGCGAAGCCTTCCTCTTTCAGGATGCAATATCGTTCCCTGCCCTGGTCTTCGATAGATATGAATCCGGTGGTTTGGAGCACTTTAACGTGTTTGGACACCGCCGGCCGGTCACCGAATCCAGGGTGATCCTACCGTTACCCGGGCCACCCCTCCAGGAGTAGGATAACTTACGAAACGGGATGACTGGTTCTGAATTGAAACCTGTGTCCGATTACCGGCTTGAAATCGGTTTCCATCAACCATTCCGCCAGTAGTTGATGTGTAACTTTTAAGTTACGCAAATTTTTCTTCCGGGAGGATGCTCCGGGGGGGTGTTCTGCGGGCCGTCTCGAACTTCCGACGGAAATACAGGTGGCTAAATGCAATGATGGCTGCCCCGGCGATCCCCAGCACGACGCAGGCCCTCAGTAGTAGCCTCAGGATGGATTCTCCGGGGTTGGCCCAATACCTGAATAACATGAGAAAGATATAACCCGTATATCCCACCGAATCCGCCACATACAATAGGAAGCCGATGTTGGCGCGTTCCCGGGTAAGGGAAATCAGGCGTTCGAAGATCGTATTATGGACGGCAACGTAAGGCAGGTAGACCCCGAACCCGATGATAACCATAAAGGCAAACTTGTCCATACCGTGGTTGAGTCCCCATACCGCAATGGGCAAAAGGAGGAATCCGGTCAGGCTTGTGAGCAGGGAAAAGCGGAAGGCGTGGTAGTGGTTGTAAATGAGAATGGCCAGGCTGCTGACGACGAGGACGCCCAGGGAAACCAGGAGTTCGGACTGGGTAAATAGGGCGGGATCCTGATGGTACCCGAGACTTTTCCAAAGTTCGGGGGCAAAATCGGCGCGGACACTCCGGATTAGGGTTACGAAGAGGTAGGCCACGACGATACCGGTGAGCCCAAGGCCATATTTGGTGAAAAACTTCCGGCGGCCCAGGGCGTTCATGGGTACCCTTTGGGACCGATGAACAACGTCGGCTTCGGAAGGGGCCGGAACGCAACTCAACATGAGGATGAAAAGTATCGTTGGAATCAGGAAGAGCCCACCTGCGGCGGCGGGCATCCAGGTTTCAGATACGCCCCTGTCAAGAAGGGTCGTTCCCACGGATTTTGCAAATCCATCGGATACGATAAAACTGGTACACAGACCCGCGACAAGGGCTTCCGTGTGTTTCCGGCCTTCGAGGAAACCCAGGACCAGGCCAAAGACGATTCCCAGGGAAAGGCCATTGGCGAGCAGGAAAATGATGTTCCAGGGTCGGGGCACTATTCCGAAAAGGAGCAGGGTCACCTCGGCAAGGACAATCAGTCCCGTAAGTAGGACGAGGCGACGACCCCGGGTGGCTTCGGAAACGACCTTAATGCCGATCCATTTGGCCAGCACGTATCCGAGCGTTTGGAAGACGACCAGCAGGACCTTGTAGTCGACGTGGAAAAAAATGGCGTTGGCGTAGGTGGCTGCCGTATAAGGCTTGCGGAACCCATACATGCAAAAGTAGGTTCCGAAGGCGGCCACGGTGGCCCAGACGGGATGCGAAAATATCCGGCGCATTCAATAACCTTCCAGTTGAAGCCAGTCTCCAAAACGATCAATCCAGGTATCGCTCGGCTGGTGCTGTACGTTCATTCCGAAGCCATGCCCTCCTTTGGAATATATGTGCAGTTCGGCATTGTGTCCCGTCTCCAGGTAAGCATTATAGAGGCGGATGCTCATGGGAACCAGGTGGTAGTCGTCGTCCGTAGCGGCAGCGATGAACAAGGGAGGAGCATCGGCGCTGGTCTTCAGGTCCATGGTGGGAGGTATGTAAGGATAGATGGGGGCCACGAAGTCGGGTCGGTTGCCCGCGTCGTAGCCGAAGGCGCTCACCACGGCAAGGGCGCCGCCGGCAGAAAAGCCCATGATTCCGATGCGGCTGGTGTCGAGGTTTAGTTTTGATGCACTGGTCCTAACGAATGTGATCGCTTTTCGCACGTCGGCCATCGCGAGCGGGGCGAGGGCGGCCGCGTCTTCTTTTGAGTGCGTCGTCTTCTCCTTCATGGGATCATTCGTCAGGCTGTGGATGACGCGGTATTTCAGGACAAAGGCGGCGATGCCTCTTTTATTCAGCCATTGCGCCACGGAACGGCCCTCCGTTTCGACGTGGAGATAGCAAAACGAACCACCGGGGCAAATGATGACGCACGTTTTTGCGCCCTTCACCGGATAATAGGTGAGGGTGGGTTTTGCGATGTTATAGGCGAGCGGATCGCCGGGCCTGGAGGAATCCAATTGTTCGGACCATGTCCAGGATTCGGAGCCGGGAGCCACGCCCGGCCAAAGGTCGAAGGTCTGTTGCGCGCGGGTCGTTCCGGCCAGGAGGAAGGCGATGATGGTGAGGGATAATTTCATCCCCGACAAGGTACCCGCGCAATATGTGTGGTGAATTTACGCCATGTTAGCTTTCCATGAGGCGCCCTAAAACCGCAGGTGGCGCACGGTTAGCCCGTCATTGATGAGTTGCTTCAGGGAGTCGATCCCGATCCTGATGTGCCGCTCCACGAAAGTTGCGGTTACCTGTTTGTCGCTTTCCTCGGTCTTGACGCCTTCAGGGATCATGGGTTGATCGCTGACCAGGAGCAGGGCGCCCGTGGGGATTTTGTTGTGAAAGCCGACGGTGAATATGGTAGCCGTTTCCATATCGATGGCGTACGCCCTGATCTGTTGCAGGTATTCCTTGAATTCTTCGTCGTGTTCCCAAACGCGGCGGTTGGTGGTGTATACCGTTCCGGTCCAGTAGTCTTCGGAGTAGTCACGGATCGTGGTGGAAACGGCCTTCTGGAGGGCGAAAGCAGGCAAGGCAGGCACCTCGGGCGGAAAGTAGTCGTCCGAGGTGCCTTCCCCGCGAATGGCGGCAATGGGGAGGATGAGGTCCCCCAGCTTGTTGCGCTTTTTGAGACCTCCGCATTTTCCCAGGAAAAGGACGGCCTTGGGCGAAATGGCGCTCAGCAGGTCCATGACCGTGGCTGCGCCGGGACTACCCATTCCGAAATTGATGATGCTGATGTCACCTGCGGTGGCGCAGGGCATGGGTTTGTCCTGACCAATGATGGGAACGTTATGCCATTCGGCAAAAAGGCGAACGTAGTTGCTGAAATTGGTGAGCAGGATGTATTTTCCGAATTTATTCAGGGCGTTGCCGGTATAGCGCGGCAGCCAGTTGGCGACGATTTCCTCTTTATTGGTCATACCTTGCTAAATTAGCGAATTCTCTCATGATCGTCCTAGAGTATCCAGATTACGTTCACTCCATACGCGGGTCGGCTGAAGCCGCGGTCATCCTGGATCCCGTTCGGAAGAAATGGGTGCGCCTTACCCCCGAGGAATGGGTGCGTCAGAACTTCCTTCAATATTTCCTGAAGGTGCTGTTGTATCCGGCGGCTTTAATATCGGTGGAAAAGGAAATCCGGGTGGGGGAGCTGCGGAAACGGTATGATATCGTCGTGTATGATCAGGATACCAAACCTTGGTTGCTCATGGAATGCAAGCAGCCTTCGGAAGAGATGGGGCAAGCGGTACTGGATCAGGCCTTGCGGTATCATATCGCGGTACCGGTGCGTTACCTGGTGATCAGCAACGGGAACGATACGTATGCGTGGGAAAAGCAGGGGGGCAGCCTGACGGAGTTGTCCACGCTGCCCCCTTGGAAATAAGCCGCCGCTAAAGGCGTTATGGGAAAATGCCAAGTTCCGCGTAAGACGTAGCCACTTTGTTGATTGCCACGACGTAGGCCGCGGTGCGCATATCCGGAATATTGGGATTCTCCCTCCACACGGTCATCACTTCCTGGGTCGCGGTGATCATCGTTTCCTCCAGGCCGCTGTGGACCAGGTCTATCTCGTCGGGACCATGCATGATAAATGTTTTTTCCTTTGGGGCGACCGTTTTCCCCGTCAGCTCTTCCATCTGGTGCAGGATGTGCGTGTTGAGGTTCTCGGTGAAGCGCTTTTCCATGCGTCCGTACCGTACGTGACTCAGGTTTTTCAACCATTCGAAATACGAAACGGTGACGCCGCCTGCATTCAGGTACATGTCGGGTACCACGAGGGTTCCCTTTTGGATGAAGACCTCGTCGGCTTCGGGTGTCAGGGGGCCGTTGGCGGCTTCCCCAATGATCTTGGCCTTGACCCTGGGCGCATTTTCCCCGGTGATGACTTGTTCCAGGGCGGCGGGAATAAGGATGTCGCAATCCATTTCCAGGGCATCGGTATTCTTGGCGAAGTTTTCGGCTCCGGGGAAATTGAGGATCGAACCGGTATTATTCCGGTGCTCGACGACGGCATCAATGTCCAAACCGTCTTTCTCATTGTGAATGGAACCTTCATATTCCGCCAGGCCGACGATCTTGGCGCCTGCCTTGGCAAAGAAGTAAGCGCTGTGGTATCCCACATTGCCCAGGCCCTGCACCACCACCCTTTTGCCTTCGACCCCCGTTTTTAATCCCACTTTCTTCATCAGTTCGGGTATGTTGCAGACTTCCCGGATGCCGAAGAACACCCCGAGCCCTGTGGCTTCCTTTCTCCCACGTACCCCACCCTGGGAAACGGGCTTTCCGGTAACGCAGGCCATGGCATCGACCTCGCCTGCGTGTATGCTGGCATAGGTATCCAATATCCAGGCCATTTCGCGGTCTCCTGTCCCATAGTCGGGGGCGGGTACGTCGATGCCGGGTCCGATGAAGTTCTTCTTCACCAGTTCGGCGGTATAGCGCCGGGTGATCTTTTCGAGTTCGAAGGTGCTGTATTTCTTGGGATTGATTTTAATTCCACCTTTGCCCCCTCCAAAAGGGACATTGACGATCGCACACTTGTAGGTCATCAGGCTGGCCAGGGCCATTACCTCATCCTGATTTACTTCCGCGGCGAAGCGGATACCCCCTTTGCAAGGAAGTTTGTGATGCGAATGCTGGACCCTATATGCTTCGATGACCTCGATGTGCCCATCGTCCATCTTTACGGGGAAACGCATTCGGTAAACGGCGTTACAGGCCTTGATCTGCTCCAGTACCCCGGGATTCCAGGTGGTAAACTGAGCAGCTTTATCAAAACTTTTTTCTACGCTTTCGAAAAATGACAAAGGCTTTGTTCCTGACATATGAGTAATGAATTTAGACGCCGCAAAGATAAAGGCCCCGAACGATTGTTAGTTCTTTTTTTCCAGCCGGGATATTTTGATATCCAGGCGCACGAGGTATAGGATTAGGCCAATTAAGACGGTGAGGCAGACCACCATGACCACTTTTCCTCCCGAATTCATAAAATCTTGTGATTGAATATTTTGTATGAGTACGCGCTTCATGCTTGCAAAAGTTTTTCTTTGAGGAGTTGATATCTGGCCTGGAGGGTACCGATCCAAAGACCAAGCAGGGACCAGCCCAGCATGGCCGGAAAGAATACCCGCGCCATGATAGGATCCAGGCTATCCCCTCCTAATGCGGGATTCCCCTCATTCCCAAGGCCACCCGGGTGCAAGGATTGCACCATCCGGGGAAGGATGAAAAGAGTAGGGAATAAAATGCAGTAGGCGAATATGTTATAGACAGCGCTGACCCTGGCCCTTTTGTCCTGGTCGCCAATAGATTGACGCAGGACGCCATAGGCGAGGTAGATGAGGATGGCGATGGCTGCCCCTACCTGCTTGGGGTCATTGCTCCAATATGCTCTCCAGGAGTACTTGGCCCAAATCATACCCGTCCCGAGTCCCAGGAGGCTGAATACGACCCCCGTACGGGCGAAGGCGGCCGATAGGACATCCAGGCGTGGGTTGGGTTTCCTTAGGAAAAGGACGGCATTGACCACCGAAATGCTGAACAGGACCATCATAGCGGTCCACATGGGGACGTGGAAATAGAAGTTGCGGATGGACTGATGGAGATTAGCCAAGTCGGGAACCGGGGTCAGGAAACCCGCCGTGAAGGTGTACAGCATCAAGAGGACCGCCAGGATTTTCCACCAATAGCTTCGCATACGTGGCTGCAAAAGTACGGGTGCGCCCTAATCTTTCCATAAAAACGGGAAAAGAATCACCGAAAGCAGGATAATCAGGACATCCAACCCCAGGAGGAGGCCGGTTATTTGCCAGACCGCCCCTGCCCGGAATACCTCCCCAAAGGCGTCCCTGGAGAGGCGGACCAGAAGGATCAACTGGGGTATGATCAGGGGGAAACCCAGGATGGCCAGGAGGGCTGCTTGCTGCTTTGCCTTGGACGCAATGGCGGACAATAGGGTGAAGACCAGGCTCAGACTGGCGCCGCCCAGGCAGGCGATACCCAGGAAAAGCCACGGACGGGTAGGGGCGGAGCCCAGAAAGAGGGTGAAAACCAAAAACGCGCACAGGCTCATCGCAAGCATCAACAGGACGCTATACAGCAGTTTGGCAAGGATGAAGTCCACGGGTCCCGCGATGCTGTAGAAGTAAAGCATACGTCCCCGGCTGTCCTGCAGGAAGCTTTTGGCAACGGCGTTGACGCAAATGAACAGTTGGATCATCCAAAACAGCCCATTCCACACAGTGGCTTCGGGTTGGCCCATGGCCATATACAATACAAAAACGGTAGAAGCGACATAGAGCAAAATGCCGTATAGGGCGTATTGCTGGCGGAATTCGAGGAGGGCATCCTTCTTAAAAAGGTGCAAAATTTTTGCGGGTGAGGCCATTCTCGCGCAAATATAGGGCAATTTAGAGGCCGTGTGTGGCGTTACCTTCCAGGAAACACTTGCGGCAACGGGGTTCGTAGCTGTCTGCTTCCCCTAGGAGCAACTGGCCCTCTCCCCCAGCCAGGCGGTAAGAAAAGGAAGCAATGTGCCCGCATCGGGCGCAGATTGCGTGCAACTTGGTGATATAATCGGCTTTGGCCAACATGGAGGGCATGGGTCCGAATGGTTTGCCTTTGAAGTCCATGTCCAGTCCTGCCACGATGACGCGCACACCCGAGGCGGCCAGGTGGTCGCAAACAAAGGGTAACTCCGCGTCGAAGAACTGGGCTTCGTCAATACCCACTACGTCAATATCCCTGGACAATAAGAGGATCTCCTGGGAATTTCCGACCGGAGTGGAGGGAATGGCCCTGGCATCATGCGAAACGATATCCTCTCCGTCATAGCGGGTATCGATGGATGGTTTGAAGATCTCGGTACGGAGGTTAGCAATCCGGGCCCTTTTCAGGCGGCGGATCAATTCTTCGGTTTTTCCCGAAAACATCGACCCACAGATGACTTCAATCCATCCTCTTCGTTCTCCTGTCCAGTGCGGTTCAATAAACATGGTCGCAAAACTAATTCTGGCAAAGTGTTTGTAACTTTACTTCGACTTTTGCAAACGTAATTCAATTCCATGGAAAGAGTCAGTGCTTTGATTGAAAAATTGCAGGGTCAATTTGCCGAAGGGGCTGATATTGAGCAGTTACTATTGACTACACAGTTACTGGAAGGGGAGTTGCGTTATCATCTCCAGAAGGGAACGATCCCCGTGTCCGCCCACGTAGCCGTTGTCATGCCCCGTCATCCCGAACATGCGCGGTATATGCCCCCCGAGCCCGAACCCAAACCGACCAGAAACGGTCGTGTGGCCAAACCCATGCCACAGGCTGCGGCCGCGATGGTAGAGTTGGCGCACGAGCCGGAGACGCCCCGGTGGGTGTCCCCCGAGCCTGAACCTGTGGTGGCGCGGCGCGCAGAGCCGGAACAGCAGCCGGTGCGACGTGCAGAGCCGGAGCCCGTGAGGCGCGCGGAGCCCGATCGCGGGGAGCCGGAAGGTGGCGCCTATAATCCCATTCGGGAAGTCCCCACGCTCACGCATCAGATCCCCCAGGAAGCGCGTAAGGAGTTGAACGAGTCCATCGCCGCCGATCACCGTTCCCTCAATGATTCCCTGAAAGGCAAGGAACCCTCCAGGGAGCTGAGCGAGCGTTTGGGCGATGCCCCCATCAGGGACTTGAAAAAAGCGGTGGGCATCAACGACAGATACCTGTTCATCAGTGAATTGTTCCGGGGAGACGAAACTATGTATGAGCGGTCCATCAAGACCATCAATAACTTTTCCATATACCAGGAGGCTTTATACTGGATGGAAAGGGAACTGAAATTGAAGCTGGCCTGGAACATGGATAAGCACAGCACTAAACTGTTCTATCAACTCGTCAGAAGGCGCTTTTCCTGAATGTAGCGGACAATCCGCTGTGTGGCGCCCGCATGGCGCTCTATATAATTGCGCGCCGCAAGCCCCGCAGTAACCGGCTCCGTCAACAGGCGGAGCAGGCATTTTTCCAATTCGAGGGTCGTTTCGACCGAGAAACCTCCACCGGCGGCGATGAGCGCGGTGGCTTCCCGGTACTTATCATATATGGGGCCGAATACTACGGGTTTCCCCCACACGGCGGGCTCCAGCACGTTGTGCACGCCGTCTCCACCGAAACCACCTCCCACAAAGGCGATCGTGGCGTATTTATAGAGGCGGGCCAGCATACCGACATTGTCGACGATCAGGCAACGGGCTCCTTCCGGAAGTGCCTGCCCGGTTGCAAGGGCGGAATACCGGATGGTTCCCGGAAAGGTCTTCTCCAGGTACTGGAGATGATCCCTGCTGATTTCATGGGGTGCGATCAGAAAGCGAACACCCGCGTTCGAACGGACAAAATGGATGAGCTCTTTTTCATCCTCGTTCCACGTACTGCCCGCCACGATTAGGGGAGCGCCTTCGGCGAAAGCGGCAACCACAGGGTACTCCCCGGGTGTTGCGGCGATCGCCAGCACGCGGTCAAACCGTGTATCCCCGTTCAAGCGGGCGGAAACCAAACCTTGTATCAATTGAAGTGATTCCCGGTCCTGGACGAACACCTCGGTGAAGGAACAGAGCATCTTTCTCCAAAATCCTCCATACCAACGAAAAAAGGGCTGACCAGGACGGAAGACTGCGGAAATAAGGAGGGTAGGCATTTTACGGACGTTGAGCTCCCGCAGATAGTAATGCCAAAATTCGTATTTGACGAAGACGGCCAACGCAGGCCGGACCGCATCCAGGAACAGGCGGGCGTTTCCCGGGGAATCCATGGGCAAATAGCAGATGTAGTCGGCTTTATCGAAAGACCGGCTGGCCTCGAGACCGGAAGGGGAGAAGAAAGTCAACAAGAGGAAAGCCCCAGGATGCTCCCTTTTCAGTTCCTCCATAACGGGCCGGCCCTGCTCGAATTCCCCCAGGGAAGCGCAGTGGAACCAGGCGACTGGCCGGGAATTGCCCCGGAAGTCTTTGGCCAATGCCTCCAAGAGCCCCTTCCTCCCATCATACCACTTACGGGCCTTATTGTTCCAAAGCGCCGCAACCCGCACAAATAATGGGTATAAAAAAATGAAAATCCGATACATAACGGTAAAACTATAACTATTTTTGCCCGGCCTAAAAAAATGAATATGCGTCCAATACAGATGGTGGACCTCAAGCTGCAGTACGCGAAGATTAAAGATCAGGTCGATGCGGGCATTCGTGAGGTCATTGACAATGCAGCCTTTATCAACGGACCCGCCGTGCAGGCTTTTGCGGATGAATTGGCACGCTACCTGGATGTTCGCCGGGTGATACCCTGTGCCAACGGCACGGATGCCTTGCAGATCGTAATGATGGCCCTGGGCCTGGAACCCGGGGATGAGGTCATCACCCCTTCCTTTACCTATATCGCCACTACCGAGGTGGTGGCATTGCTCAGGCTCAAGCCCGTGTTCGTGGAGGTGGATCCCAAAACGTTTTGTATGGACCCCGCCTCCCTGGAGGCGGCCATCACCCCCCCGAACCAAAGCCATCGTACCCGTTCACCTATACGGGCAGACTGCTCCCATGGATGCCATACTCGACATAGCGCGGCGTCATAACTTGTATGTCATAGAGGACAATGCGCAGGCCATTGGGGCGACATATACGGGAACCGACGGGTTGCCGAGAAAAACAGGATCCCTGAGTCACGTCAGTTGTACCTCCTTTTTCCCTTCCAAGAACCTGGGGTGTTATGGGGACGGAGGGGCCATTTGCACGAACGACGACAACCTGGCGGACAAGATTCGAATGATTGCCAACCACGGGCAAAGCAAACAATATTACCACGACGTCGTGGGATGTAACTCTCGCCTGGATTCCCTGCAGGCGGCGGTTCTGAGGGTAAAGCTCAGGGAGCTGGATGCCTACGTCGACGCGCGCAGGAAGGCGGCGGACTTTTATGATCAGGCATTCGCGGGGCACGCGAAAATAGTTACGCCCTACCGTGCGCCTTATTCCAGGCATGCCTTCCATCAATATACCCTGAAGCTGGAAGGCCTTGACCGGGATAAGCTCAAGGCATTCCTGGCAGAAAAGGGCGTTCCCGCCATGATATACTACCCCGTGCCCGGCCACAGGCAAAAGATGTTCGGGGGAACAAACTCCGTCAATTTGCCGGTGACCGACCGCCTGACCCAACAAGTTATTTCCTTACCAATGCATACTGAACTGGATGAAGAACAGCTCTTCCATATCACGGGCAGTGTATTGACCTTTACCAACACCTAAATCAAGTACATGCGAATTTCAGTAATTGGCACCGGATATGTAGGCCTCGTCACGGGCACTTGCTTTGCGGAGACGGGGAACACCGTAACCTGCGTAGACATAGACCAAAATAAAATAAAGAAGCTGACCAACGGGGAAATCACGATCTATGAACCCGGACTGGATCACCTTTTCTTGCGTAACCTCAAGGAAGGCAGGTTGCACTTCACCACCAATCTGGCCGAAGGGATCAAGGGTTCCAAGATCATATTCCTTGCGCTTCCAACGCCCCCCGGTGAGGACGGCTCCGCGGACCTTTCCTACGTATTGGGGGTGTCTGAAGCACTGGGGGGCTTGCTGGATGGGTATACTGTCATCGTGGACAAAAGCACGGTACCTGTGGGGACAGCGGATTTGGTGCGGGAGACGATCGCGCGGAAGGCCGGCCTATCCGACTTCGACGTGGTTTCCAATCCGGAGTTTTTGCGAGAGGGAGTGGCGGTGGATGATTTCATGAAACCCGATCGCGTGATCGTCGGGACTTCTTCCGAAAAGGCAAAGCAGTTGATGCAACAACTTTATGCACCCTTCGTGCGCCAGGGCAACCCCATCCTTTTCATGGACGAGCGTTCAGCGGAGTTGACCAAATACGCGGCCAATTCATTCCTGGCGGCCAAGATCACCTTTATGAACGAGATCGCGCGCCTCTGTGAACGACTGGGCGCGGACGTGGACATGGTACGCAGGGGCATTGGCAGCGACGAGCGCATCGGGAAGCGCTTTCTCTTTCCGGGGATTGGCTACGGGGGCAGTTGCTTTCCCAAGGACGTGCAAGCCCTGGTCCAGGCGGCAAGTAAGGTAGGTTACGATTTCAGGATCCTGCAATCCGTCATGGAGGTGAACCAGGACCAGAAAACTTTCCTGGTTCCCAAAATTAAGCGGTATTTTCAGGGAGACCTGAAAGGCCGGGCCATCGCCTTGTGGGGCCTTGCCTTCAAGCCCAACACAGACGATATCCGGGAGGCGCCCGCGCTATACATCATCGACGCCTTGCTTAATGCGGGCGCTGTGATTACGGCCTTCGATCCCGAAGCTATGCCGGGGGTACGTCGCCTGCTGGGAGACCGTATCCGGTTCGCCTCCAACCAATACGAAGCCCTGGAAGGAGCGGAAGCCCTGGTCATCGCCACAGAGTGGAGCGCTTTCAGGACCCCGGATTTCGATCTGATGGAGACCACTTTGAAGGGAAAGGTCATTTTCGATGGTCGAAATGTTTTCGAAGGCCCCCAAATGGAAGCGCTGGGGTACCATTATGAAAGCGTCGGCCGAAAACCGATCCAACGGACTTAATGACGCGCTTCCGCGCAAACACAATTATGCAAAAGAAGAAACGAATATTGATCACGGGCGCTGCAGGCTTCCTGGGCTCCCACCTCTGCGACCGCTTTATCCGCGAAGGCTATAAAGTGGTCGGCATGGACAACCTGCTGACCGGAAACCTGAAGAATATAGAGCACCTTTTTCCCCTGGCTGAATTCGAATTTTATTTCCACGACGTGACCAAGTTCGTTCACGTTCCGGGAGACCTGGACTACATCCTCCACTTTGCCTCTCCCGCCAGCCCCATCGACTACCTCAAAATGCCCATCCAGACGCTGAAGGTAGGCGCCCTGGGAACGCATAACCTCCTGGGCCTGGCCAGGTCCAAAAATGCGCGCATCCTGGTGGCCTCCACCTCCGAGGTCTATGGAGACCCTGCGGTCCATCCCCAAAGGGAAGACTATTGGGGAAATGTCAACCCGGTAGGCCCCCGGGGGGTATATGATGAAGCCAAACGCTTCCTGGAGTCCATCACCATGGCCTACCATACCTTTCACCAACTGGAAACGCGGATCATACGGATTTTTAATACCTATGGACCCAGGATGCGCCTGGATGACGGGCGTGTCCTCCCCGCTTTCATCGGGCAGGCCCTGAGGGGAGAAGACCTGACTGCTTTCGGGGACGGTTCGCAGACGCGTTCTTTCTGCTATGTGGACGACCTGGTGGAAGGAATATACCGCCTCCTGCTCAGCGACTATGCTTATCCTGTCAATGTCGGAAACCCGGATGAAATCACGATCCGGGACTTTGCAGAAGAGATCATCCGCCTGACGGGAACGAAGTCCAGGATCATTTACAAGCCCCTGCCCCAGGACGATCCCAAGCAGCGGAAGCCGGATATTACTAAAGCCAGGGAACTGTTGGGTTGGAATCCTACGGTATCAAGAAGCGAAGGCCTTGCCAAAACCCTGAAATACTTTAAAGAAGTCATACCTGAAAATGGATAGAAAAATACTCATCACGGGAGGCGCGGGATTTATAGGGTCCCATGTGGTCCGGTTGTTCGTGACCAAATATCCATCGTATGAGATATACAATCTCGACAAGCTTACCTATGCGGGTAACCTCGAGAACCTCAAGGACGTGCAAAAGGCTCCCAACTACCAATTCATCAAAGGGGATATAACGCATGAGCCTTTTATCAATGAACTTTTTGGTTCGCATGCTTTCGACGGAGTCATCCACCTGGCTGCCGAGAGTCATGTAGATCGCTCGATTACTTCGCCCATGGACTTCGTCCGCACGAATGTCTTGGGAACGGCGGTCTTGCTGAATGCAGCACGCGCGCATTGGAAAGAGGATCCGGCAGGGAAGCTCTTTTACCATATCTCCACGGACGAGGTCTTCGGTTCGCTGGGACCTTCGGGATTCTTCACGGAGAAAACGCCATACGACCCCCGGTCCCCCTATTCCGCGTCCAAGGCCTCCTCGGACCACCTGGTCAGGGCATACGAACATACTTTTCACATTCCGGCCATTGTCAGTAATTGTTCCAACAATTACGGCTCGCATCAATTCCCGGAAAAGCTGATCCCCCTCATGATCAATAATATCCTGCTGAACAAGCCGCTGCCTGTTTACGGGAAGGGAGAAAACGTGCGGGATTGGTTATGGGTGGATGACCATGCAAGGGCTATTGACGTTATCTTTCATCGCGGTCATCCGGGAGAAACTTACAATATCGGGGGGTTCAATGAATGGAAGAACATCGATATCGTACACCTCCTTTGCCGGATCATGGACAAGAAACTGGGTCGTACGGAAGGCACCTCCCAACTGTTGATTTCCTACGTAAAGGACAGGGCCGGACACGATTTCCGCTATGCCATCGATGCTTCCAAGCTAAAACGGGAGCTGGGCTGGGAGCCCTCCATCACCTTCGAGAAGGGGCTCGAAACGACAGTGGACTGGTATCTTAAAAATAAGGATTGGACCGAGAGGGTTACTTCCGGTGCCTATCAACAGTATTACGAACTTCAATACGGATCGCACTAGCTTATGCCATTTATCGATACAGGGTTTCAAGGCCTGGTTATATACGAGCCCAAGGTATTTCCCGACGACAGAGGCTATTTCTTCGAAAGCTACAACCAGAATGTTTTCAGGGAGGCGGGATTCGACCGGGCCTGGGTACAGGACAACCAGGCGAAGTCGTCCTTCGGCGTCATCCGGGGATTGCATTTCCAGCGGGAACCTCATGCCCAGACCAAACTGATCAGGGCATTGGAGGGGGTTATCCTTGATGTGGTCGTGGACATACGGAAAGGGTCTGCGACCTTCGGGAAAGCGTATGCCGTGGAGCTGTCCGCTGACAACCGGCGACAATTGCTGGTCCCTAGGGGTTTTGCGCATGGCTACTCGGTCCTTAGCCCTACGGCGGAAATCATGTATAAGTGCGATAATTTTTATAATAAGGACAGTGAGGGCGGGATCCGGTATGACGATCCGGCCCTGGGTATCGATTGGAAGGTACCCAATGCCGTTCTTTCTCCCAAGGACCTGGCGCTGCCTGTCCTCGCTGATCTGGTAAATCATTTTGCATGAGGTTAGACCGGGATACTTCTGAATCCACCATCCTGGTCACGGGGGCCGCGGGCCAACTGGGCAGCGAACTCCGGGATTTGGCGGAGATGTATCCGTCCCTGCACTTCCGCTTTTTCGACCGGACGGACCTGCCCCTGGACCGTCCCGACCTGCTGGCGAAGGTCTTCGAGGATTTGCGCCCCCTGGTTTGCCTCAATGCAGCAGCTTATACGGCGGTGGATAAAGCGGAGTCGGATGCGGTCCATGCTTTTGCCATCAATGCCGAGGCCGTGGGCGACCTGGCCATTCTTTGTAAGCTCTGGGGATCGCTGCTGGTACACATTTCCACCGATTATGTATTCGACGGGCAAGGCAAGGAACCCTACCGGGAGGTGGATCCCACCTCACCCCTTGGGGTGTACGGCGCCTCCAAGCTGTTAGGCGAAAAACTTGCTTTTAATACGTACGAAAGGGTACTCGTCATCCGGACTTCCTGGGTTTACTCGGCCTATGGGAAGAACTTTGTGAAGACGATGCTGAGGCTTATGGGTGAAAAGGAATCCCTGGGAGTGGTCGATGACCAACATGGCAGGCCCACGTATGCGGCGGATCTAGCCTCCGCTATTTTGGATATTTGTGCATTGTATCAAACCGTGCCGTTCGATGTCCGAAGGAACGACGCTCGCTTCAGGGGCATCTACCACTATGCGGATGAGGGAGCCATTACCTGGTACGATTTTGCCAGGGCCATTGCCTCTCTCAGCGGTTCGTCTTGTGAAATCAATCCTATCCCGACCTCGGCCTACCCGACGCCGGCGCGGAGGCCTGCCTATTCGGTGCTCGATACCAACCGGATCGAAGCGACCTTCAGGCTGCGTATCCCGGATTGGAAGGAAAGCTTGCGTCGCTGCCTGGAAAAATTGAAATGAACGGTCAATATTTCAAGGGGATCGACTCGATGAGGTTTTTTGCCTTCCTCCTCGTGTTCTTCTACCACGTGCCACTTGATGTGGGTGGATTGGCGCCAGTCTGGGTCTATCTTGGCCGATCCTTCCCCGTCGTCATGGATTTGTTTTTCCTGATCTCCTCTTACCTGATCGTCCATTTGGCCTATTCGGAGTATCGTTCTCTTGAGCGATTTGCGCCGGGTTTGTTTTTAATTCGCCGTGGCCTGCGCATTTATCCGCTGTACTTTTTGGTGGTTTTCGGGGTATTCGCGGCCGCGGGGGTGGTCCATTTTTTCGTGCCTGCCCTTTGGCCGTATTTGGTTTTCGTGGCAAATTATTTCCTCAGGGATCCAAATATTTTCGCTTTGGCGATTCTTTGGTCCGTTTGCGTGGAGGAGCAGTTTTATTTTGTATTGGCTTTCCTGATGAAGTATTATTTTCCTCGATTACCCTGGATTTGCTTGTTTGCGTGCGTAATTTTTATTGGGTTTAAGTGGGGTGTTGCCCATTATGGGTGGCAGGACTATGGGAACACGTTGAACTACGTGCCGGATTTTGCCGCGGGAGCAATATTGGCGGTGTCGCGTGACCGGTGGAGGGGCTTCGTCTCAGGTCTTTCCTGCCTTTCGGTTTTCCTGGGTTATTTGTTTATTTTAATTATTTTATTGAATACGCCCATTTTGGAGGCCATTCCGGGATTCGGCTATGTGGATACCATCATTTACGCTGCGCTCTGGTGCTTTCCGGTTGCTCATCAAAGCGCTTCCAACCGGTATTTTCAATGGAGCCGTTTGGGTTGGATCAGTTACATGGGTAAAAGGACCTATGGGCTCTATGTATATCATCCCCTCGTCATCCTGCTTTTTTTGAAGGTCCTGCACTTGTCAGGGAATATCCTTGTATTGCCCATGCTGGCCACCACACTTTTGGTCGCGGACCTAAGCTACCGTTTTTTCGAAAAGCCCATCCTGAGTTTGCGCACGCGCTTTACTCCGTCCTCAAGCTCTTTACCGGGTTGATCAGCGCAGCTTTAATGCTTTGATAGCTGACGGTGATCAGGGTCAGGACGATGGCGCCGAGACCCGCACCGGCAAAAACCCACCAGGGTATGCCCGTGCGGTACTGGTAGTTCTGGAGCCAATGGTGCATGAAAAACCAGGCGGTGGGCGTGGCGATGACCAGGGATATACCTATCAGGAGGATGAATTCATTGGAGATGAGCGTCCAGATATTCAGCAGGGAAGCGCCCAGGACTTTTCTTATGCCGATTTCCTTGGTCCTTTGTTCCGCTACGAAAGAGGCCAGCCCGAACAATCCCAACGCGCTGATGAAGATGGCCAGGATGGCAAAGATCAGGGCCAGGTCTCCAAAGCGTTCCTGATCCCCGAATTTCCGGTCATAGTCCTGGTCCGCGAAAATGGGTTCGAAGGGCGCACCGGGGTTGTATTTCTTCATGACATCGGCTACCTTCTTTATAGATGTTCCGGCGGGTTGGGAAGTATTGAGCCTCAGGTTGAGGTAATTGCCCCCCTCGTGAAGGATGGAATACATCACTGGCGGGACCGTTTCGAAGGGAGATGTCTGGATCATATCCTTGATCACCCCGATGACGTGTAATTGATTATTTCCTTCAATTATCGTCATCCCCAAGGGATGTAAAAAGCCCTTGGATTTTACGGCCGATTCGTTGATGATGATCGCGGAAGAATCTGTAGCATATGCCTTCGAAAAATCCCGACCTTGCAGGATTTGCCAGCGGACTGTCTTTCCAAATTCATGCCTTACGGGCACGATGGCGAAGCAAGTATTATCACTGGGTTTTATCCCGCTCCAGGTGAAACCGCAGTCTCCCGCCCAGATATCGGTCACCGGACACTGGGATTCGGAAACATCCGATGCGGCCCCGGAGCCCAACAACTCAGCCCGGATGATGCTGTAATTGGTATAGATCTCGGGCGTTGTCTCCTGGATGGAAACGAGTCCCGACCTTTGATATCCCACGGGGCGGTCCTTGGCGTATTTGATCTCTTTGAAAACGATAATCGTGCCGTTGATCAGGAGGACGGAAATCGCGAACTGAAAAACCACCAAGACCTTCCTGGGCATGGAGGCGGATTTGCCCAACCTGAATGTCCCCTTGAGTACCTTGACGGGACGGAAATTCGACAGGAACAAGGCGGGGTAGCTGCCGGCGATGATCCCTGTGATTACCGTGAAAGTTAAACCGGCTCCCCAGAAAATGGCATTCCCCCATGGCATATGAATGTCTTTATCCGACAGGCCGTTGAACCAGGGTAGTGAAACCTCGGTCAGGACGATGGC
>Ga0206863_1183_pt1 | contig 20453 bp, 19 predicted proteins | sample Alteio_BWOrgCont_41_FD_152634 | JGI IMG/M metagenome (GOLD analysis project Ga0206863, IMG submission 152634) | Enriched cells from forest soil in Barre Woods Harvard Forest LTER site, Petersham, Massachusetts, United States -... | ecosystem: Environmental > Terrestrial > Soil > Temperate forest >...
TATCAGACATTAGTCCATGTAAAAAAACAATAGTGTGAGTTTGACTAGAACCATATTTTTGTTGCTTATAACTTATATAGTGATTATTATGTATGTTCAGTTTTTGCATGGTTTTCTAAAATAACTTTTCCGGATGCAGATTTTGTCAGAAAAAAGTGACGACGGCAAGAAGAATATACTCCAAATAGTACCAACGCTCAATTGTGGCGGTGTAGAAAGAGGAACCATTGATGTTGCGAGTGCTTTACATCAAGCTGGTCAAACCCCTTATGTGCTCTCCAGCGGAGGTTCTTTGTGCGGCAGAATAAAAGAAATACCTGGAAAACTAATAAAACATAATGTTTCTAGTAAAAATCCTATAAGGATATTGAGTAATATTCTTTATATAGAAAAACTCATAAAAAAAGAAAAAATCAATATAGTTCATGCAAGGTCAAGAGCGCCAGCCTGGAGCGCATACTATGCTTGCAAAAGAACAAATACTCCATTTATCACAACATTTCACGGCGTTTATAGTCTAAAAAACTCTTTAAAAAAATACTATAATAGCGTAATGACAAAAGGCCAAATTGTGATTGCTGTTTCCAATTTTGTAAAAGAACATATACTTGAGAATTATGAAATAGATGAAAGTAAGATAAGGGTAATTTATAGAGGTGTTGATCTTGATTATTTTAACCCTGAGCTTGGCTCAGAAACTCTGAAAAATAAATTTTCTGAAAAATATAATATCCCACCCTCAGTTCCAGTCATTATAATGCCTTCAAGGTTAACGTCATGGAAAGGGCAAAATGTACTAATAGATGCTTTAGCTACTATTAAAGATGTAGATTTTTACTGCTTATTTGTTGGAGATTTAGCCAGCCATCCTGACTACGTAGAAAGATTGAAGAATCTTATTATAAAATATAAGCTCCAAAGTAAAGTGCAAATTTTTGGACAAGAAACCAATATGCTTGGCTTATATAACAGGGCAGACATTGTTGTTTCGGCCTCTATAGAGCCAGAAGCATTTGGTAGAAGCAACGTAGAGGCACAAGCTATGTCTAGAATTGTGATAGCTACAAATATTGGTGGATCAGCTGAAACAATAGAAGATAAAGTGACAGGTTTCCATGTAAAACCTAATGATCATATTGATATGGCACAGAAAATAAAATATGCGCTTAGCATTATTGGTACAAAAGAAGCTAAAAAAATGACAAAATTAGCAAGGGAAAGTGTAAAAGACCGCTTTTCTCTAAAAGAAATGCAGCAGCGCACTCTCAGTGTATATGATGAAATACTTGGTAAATCTATAATTAGTTGCAAAAAATCTACAGCAAATCATGTCTAGAATTTCCTGCTTCATTATTGCAAAAAATGAAGAAACAAAAATTGAAAGAGCGATTAATAGCGTAAAAAATATTGTTGATGAAATAATACTGATTGATAGTGGTAGCACGGATGAAACTGTAAAAATCGCTGAGAATTTAGGAGCAAAAATAGTCTTTAATGAATGGTCTGGTTATTTGAACCAAAAAAAATATGGGGAATCACTATGTAAAAATGACTGGATATTAAACATAGATGCAGATGAAGAACTATCCTTAGATCTTCAAGAAGAGATTGATCTTATAGACCAAACAGACCTAATATCTAAATATAAAGCTTATAGAATCAAGCTTGTGATTTTACACAGATTAGACGAAAAACCGAGAAAATTTGCCCCATCAATCAGTCCTATTAGGTTGTATAACAAATTATATGCTAGTTTTGGTGCAAATCTTGGCGATAGTACACATGATGACGTAAAATTAGGCCCAAATATTGATAATAAAAAAGATATATTTCTTTTAACAAAAAATGCACTACATAGATCTGGCTCATCAATAGAACATTTAACAAATAAGGCTAATTTTTATTCTAGTGAGCAGGCTGATGCAATGTTTAAGAAAGGAAGACTAGTAAGCAATTTTCGGCTTATATTCGAGTTTCCTCTATGGGTATTTAAAGCTTTTTTCATTAGAAGATATTTTATATTTGGCATAGATGGTTTTATTGATTCCATGATTTTTGCATATGCAAGATTTATAAGACTTGCAAAGCTGCGAGAATTACATAATAGCAAAAACTATAGTCGATTACTCTGAACATGGGATGTTGTTGTGCCTCTCAGTTATCCAGCATTTAATGCTGGATCTATATAAGAAAAGGGATCCCTACCTTCCTCAGAGATGATGTTAATCTTAGGTGCTAGTCCCATATCCAAATTAAATGACTATAGAATCGAATATTTTATATGAGGATTAAAAAAATATATGCAATTTATAGACGAAGCAAAGATTTATATAAGAAGCGGTGATGGAGGAAACGGTTGCGTTAGTTTCAGAAGAGAAAAATATATACCAATGGGTGGGCCTGATGGAGGTGATGGAGGTAGAGGCGCATCCATAATTTTCATTGCTAACCCTCATATTAACACTTTGTCACATTTTAGATTCAAAAGACATTTTAAAGCTCCATCTGGAGAAGGTGGTATGGGAAGCAATAAACATGGAAAATCTGCAAAAGATATGTATATAGAAGTTCCTATTGGAACTCAGATCTTTGATGAAACAGGTAGTTTGTTACTATTTGATCTTGTAGATTATGGCCAAGAATTTAAAATTTTAAATGGTGGAAAAGGAGGACTTGGAAATACGCATTTTAAATCCTCTATCAACCAAGCTCCAGAAAAAGCAACAAAAGGCATAGCTGGGGAAGAAGCAAATATTTGGCTCAAATTGAAGTTGCTGTCGGACGTCGGGTTAGTCGGTCTACCCAACGCTGGAAAATCTACTCTTCTTTCAAAAATTACATCAGCAAAACCGAAAATAGCAGATTACCCATTTACTACACTTAGCCCTATTTTAGGTGTTGTAAACATAAGCGAAGAAGAATTTGTAGTGGCGGATATCCCAGGCCTTATCGCAGGTGCGCATCAAGGTGTTGGTCTCGGTGATAAGTTTCTAAAACATATTGAAAGATGTGGTATTTTGATACATATAATTGATATTACCACGAACGATTTAATAAGAGACTATAATATGATTAGAAATGAGCTTAAGTCTTATTCTGATATACTTTCAAGCAAAAAAGAGATTATTTGTCTTAATAAATCAGATTTATTAAATCAAGAAGAGATTGAAGAACGCACAAAACTAATGGAAGATCATACAAAAAATAAAATTTATATAATTTCAGCAGGCGCTTCGCAAGGTCTGAAGCCCCTACTTAAAGATGTTTTAGTTTCAATAAGGAACAAAGAACATTAGTAAATTACTTTGAATACAGGCAAATGTCGCTCATTGCTCATCCATAATAACAGGCTTCACGTATGGTTTGAAGTTTGCAATTATCTCATCGAGATTTTTTGCTATGACAATGTCAGTATGCATAAGCACCATAAGCTCTGTGTCTGTTTTTTCTACTAATTTGTCACCAGAAGAAACTATTTCAGCAAATTTATACCCTTGGTCCCTCCAAAATTTTATATATTTTGGAACACGTTCTGTTCCCATCATCTTAATATCCCATTCTTGTATAACTATAAGATTCGCAGAATTTTCAATAAGTTTTTTAGCTCCATAAATAGCATCAATTTCAGCCCCTTCTATATCCATTTGTATAACATCTATGCCTTTTTCTAGTTCTGATATTGAATCCAGAGTAATAGCATCAACCACTATTCTATCAGCATTATCTTCTATTATTGCTTCATCAAAAATAATATGAGAATGACCAGAATTTTCATCTGCTTTTAGAGAAGAAAATTCTAACTTTGTATTTTCTGAATAAGCAGCTTTTTCAAAAAGAGTAATATTGTTATTATAAGAGAAATATATATTAGCTTTTGTATATTTTAGGATTTTTGGATTAGGTTCAAAAACAAACACACGCCCACTACTTCCAACTAATCTGCTTATCAGTATTTCGTGAACTCCAATATGTCCACCCAAGCAAACCACTCTCATACCAGGTTTTACGATTTGTTTAATTACATTTCTTACATGAGATTCCCATGATCCATTTAAAATAAGATAGTTTGAAACAATATTATCTTGTGGGTCAACAAATACTTCGCTTCCATCTTCATCTTTTAAAAGAACTCCAGTAAATCTATGACGAAATGAGTTCAATATAGATTTATTTTTTTTACATAAAAGAGAGTTTTCCTTAAGAAGAGTATATTTTTCTTTTTTGATAACTATGTACTTACCACCAATCACTACGATTATTAAGAAACTGAGTGTTAATAATATGAATAACAAAAACTTTAGCTTTGATGACATATAGAATGTTTTTACAATATTTTTAGATATATAATTAATTAACTTGGACTTAGATACTAGGTATAACAAGCATAATAATAAGTAAGCTAGGAACAACAATGTTGTTAATGCAAATTAACTCCCTATAATATATACATCATCAACATTGACAAGTACTTTGTTTTTTGTGACACTTAAAAAACCTGTCTTAAATTAAGAGCTGCAGCAACAGTTCCAGAATCAAGATAATCAAGCTCCCCACCCATTGGCATACCGTTTGCAAGCCTTGTAATTTTTATATTAGAATTTTTAAAAAATTCTGTAATGTAAAAAGCTGTTGTTTGGCCATCTAATGTCGAATTAGTTGCTATGATGATTTCTTGAATATTATGTTTTTTTGCTCTTTCGCTCAACTGTCCCAATCTTAAATCCTCTGGTTTATATCCATTATGCGCATTTAAATTACTTCCTAACACATGAAAAAGCCCATTATAGTTTTCGCTTCTATCCAAAGCCCAAAGATCGGCTACAGTTTCAACAACCGCAATTATTGTGTGATCTCTTTTCTCATTACCGCATATGTAGCATGGGCTTTTCGTACTTAGATTAAAGCAATCTTTACATTCAACAATTGATGATGCTGTATTTTTTAATGAATTAGCAAGAAGTTCTATTCTATGTTGTCTATCTTCCAGCAGATATAGTACTATTCTCCGAGCAGACCTTGGGCCTAAACCAGGAAGTTTTGAAAAAAGATAGATTAATTCCTCTATAGAGTTTTCTTGATTCATTATATGCTACATTAAAATGGCAGTTTTATCCCTGGCGGCATGCCCATTCCGCCCAGAGAAGAAGTGAGCTGAGATTGCGAATCTGCTTCCATTTTATTTTTAGCATCGCTAAAAGCAGCAATAATTAAATCTTCAACTAATTCTTTTTCTTCCGGTTTAAGTATGGAGCTATCTATAGATATAGATTTAAGTTGACCTTCTCCATTAATCGAAAGAGATACAAGATCACCACCAGATTTTCCATGAAATTCTGTGACAGCCATTCTAGATTTCATTTCTTCCATCTTTTTTTGCATTTGCTGGGCTTGTTTTAAAAACTGATTAAAATTTACCATATATGAACTATTTTTGATTTGAGACAACTATATCAACAATTTCTGTGTCTGGAAAGTTTTTTACGAGTCTTTTTATTGTATCATTGTTTAATATTTGGGCTTTCATTGTATCCTTATATGATATAATCCTGTCTGAATATGTGAAAAGAATATTGATATTATCATTAGCCCATATTTGGGCCTGACTCTTCAGTTTTTGCTCAAATATTGGACTATGCGCGCGCGCCTTTAAGTAAATGGTTGTGTTTTCTATCTTTACAAATTCTATTTTATTGAATAAATCATAGTATAAGTCAAATTCTCCGTTTGTATTTAGAAAGATTAAAAATTCTTCAAATTTAATATAAGATTTTTGTGGATAGTTATCTTTTTCAATAGTTGAAACGTGAATTATATCATCAACACTAGCAAGCTGGGGAATTTTTTCTAAACATTGCCTGGGAGGAGGTAATGTGTTATCAGATCTTGATGAAAGAAGGTAAATAAGCTTTAGTGCAAGCATCTCCATATTTTGCAACTGATTTAAAGATTCCTTCAATTCAAGTTGAGTTTTATAACAAATCTGCCAAGCTATTTGAGAAAATGTCATATCTACAGATTTTGTTATTTCTTCTATTTCTTTTGCGTAATTATGGAAATCTACACATTCATATTCTACTATTGCAAGTTTTTTTGCTATTGTTGATATGAGAGATAGTAATTCAAAAATGAATGATGAAAAATCAGAATTATTTGAATAAAATTCTTCGAGTAACTTAGTAGCGCATGCAGCATCTGATATAATAATAGATTTTAAAAAATCTATTATTATTCTGTGATCAACTGAAGCTACCATTTTTTTAACAAGTTCAGCTGTAATTGTTTTGTTTTCGGTAGTAAAAGCAAGTAAATTGGCTTGATCTAAAAGCGAAAGAGCGTCTCTTGCTGACCCATCTGCTTTTATTGCAATAATTCGTATCCCATCATCGTCATATTGTATTTTTTCTAAAGCGCTTATTTTAATAAGTAAATTTTCAATATTTTTCCTGCTAAAACGTAAAAGGTCAAATCTTTGACATCTAGAAATTATAGTAAGTGGTATTTTATGGACCTCTGTTGTAGCAAATATGTATATTGTATGCAATGGGGGCTCTTCAAGAAGTTTCAAAAGAGCATTAAATGCATTTTTTGATAACATATGAACTTCATCAATTATAAAAACTTTGTATTTCCCAAGCAATGGCTTATATTCAGAACTTTCAATAATAGTCCGAATATCATCTACACCAGTTCTGCTGGCTGCATCTATTTCTATTATATCTGGATGATTCACACAATCAAAGCTTGTACAATTTGTACATTTTGTGCAAGCAATAGGTGTTGAATTTCTTATTTGTAAGTCTGTACAATTTATTGTTTTTGCTATGATTCTAGCTGTGGTTGTTTTGCCTATTCCTCTTGTTCCAGTAAGCAAATAACTTTGTGCAAGCCTACCTTCGATAATAGCATAGCTTAGAGTTTTCACTAAGGAATCTTGCCCTATTAATTCTTCAAAATTACTAGGGCGATATTTTCTAGAAAGCAGCCTATATTCTTGTTTATTCACTTGATTCTGTATGATTTTAATGAAGTTAGTATACGGTACTACATATATAAATCAATATGCTAAAATTATTGACTAATGGCTTTGAAGAAAAATTTAGTTATGGTCTTTATGACATTAAATCATGAAACTTAAATATGTCGTTTTTCGACAAATCATTCAGTCCAAGTTCTTCAAAAATAACGGCTCTACTAGCATATAATTTTGCAGCATATTTATGATATTTTTTATGAGAATCTTCCAGCATATTGATTGCACATTTGATTTTATCCTCTGCTAGCGCAAGATCTCCTAAATTTATTGCAATAATTGATTTTATTAGATACTGGCGATGAGAAGAATAGTTAATTTCATCTTGAAGAGCTACGGCAAGAGCTATTTTACTATCAAATACCAACTTGATAAGCCTATCTAATAATGTGATTTCACTTGTTTCTTCAAAAGTACCAACAGCAAATTGTAGAAACATTGACTCATATTGATAGTTTTTATTATATAAACTTAACCATAGTAATCCTTTTGTATCAATTTTATTATTGAAATCCAAGGCTATACTATTTATACGATCTTGAAAAAGCGCCTTGCTCAAATATTGATTTTTAGAGATTTGATCATTTTTCAAATGAAGAATATAAGCATAAAGAGTATAACAAAATGATTGCTCAAAATGAAAATATGAGTGAAACTTATTTACAATCTCAATAATTTTACTTACGTAATAGAGCTTTTTTTCTAAACTATTTTCATGCTCAAATACAAATAGCAAGTGGTTAATATTATTTTCCTTATTTAAAATAATGTTTTCTGGAATATTTAAAATGAAATATATGTTATCTTCACACATTATTCACTGATGGCTCCAAACTATTAGTAATCTCCTCAATTAATTCTTTGACCTCTTTCGATGCTGTAGAACTTGGCTCTGTTTCCAAAACCGTTTTCCCATAAGACATGGCACTTGCAAATCCAATTCTATTTCCTAAATACGACTTTAATATAAGCTCATCTGGCATTTTCAAGAATTTTGCTAGTTTTGTGTTAGGACTGTAGCGATTTAGTATAATTTTCGTATTTTTCCTTTCCTTGAGTGAGAAATCAATAGTTTTTCCTGTCGCCCACAGATCTGTTGGACTTGCTTGCATAGGAATAAGTACAATATCTGCCGCTCTAATAGCTGCTTTTGCTTCCGTGTCAGTGTGGGGTGGACAATCAATTATCACATAATCATTTAATAATTTAAGCCTTGATATTTCATTGTTTATTCTAATCCCAGAACAGGAAGAAAAATTAATACCTGTATAGTTTTTTCCAAATAACTCTTCCCGCGCACAAAACCACATAGATAGAGAAGCTTGAGGATCTATGTCAATAAGAGCTACCCTGTTGTTGCGTTGCTTCAAACCAATTGCAATATGAGCTGCAATTGTACTTTTTCCCGATCCGCCTTTTTGCTGTGCTACTGTTATAATTTTTGCCATTTTTTATTGCTCATATGATTTATTCTTCTAGTATGTGAACATAAATTAAATTATACAAATGTTCTCAAATTCTGTGCTAGAAATTAACCTTAATATTATTAGAGATAATTATTTATCTTTAAAGAAACTAATTTCTTCTGAGGTAGCAGCAGTTGTAAAAGCAAATGCCTATGGCTTAGGTGCAACACCAATTATAGAAATATTAAAAGACGCAGGTTGTAATAAATTTTTTGTAGCTAATCTACAGGAAGCCTTGCAAATCAGAGATTTGTTCAAAGATATAAAAATTTACGTGTTAAATGGTATTTTTGCTGGATACGAAAAATATTTTTTTCACAATAACTTAGTCCCAATTCTGAATAATCTTGAACAAGTACGATTATTTAATAATTTGTGTATATGTAAGTCAACAAAGCTAGATGCTGTATTCCATATAGATACAGGTTTAAATAGGCTGGGATTAACAGAAAGTGAAATTGATATCCTCTTAGGAGATCCTTCTTTATACTCAAATATTTCTGTAGACTACATAATAAGTCATTTGGCCTGTGCTGAAGAAGAAAATAATGAATTTAATATACAGCAGTTTGAAAAATTTATGAGACTTAAACAAGGATTTGGTGATATAAAAGCAAGCATTGCAAATTCATGTGGAATAATGCTAGGACATCACTATCACCTTGACTTAGTAAGGCCTGGAGCCGCTATTTATGGTTTTCAACTAAATAACAAAATGAGTTTTTTAAATAATCCAATTAGATTATTTTCAAAGCTAATTCAAGTTAAGGAAGTAGCTAAAGGACAAAAAATAGGTTACAATCTCACGCATGAATTTAAAAAAACCACAATTGTAGGAACAATATGCGCGGGATACGCTGATGGTTTATTGCGTTCCCTTGGTAATAATGGTATGTGTTATATAAATAGGTTAGCTGCTCCCATAATTGGAAGAATTTCTATGGATTTGATAAATGTAGATTTGTCTAATATACCACAAGAACATAGAAAAATTGGACAAGAAATTGATATAATATGCGAGCAACAGACACCTTATATGCTTACAAAAAAATCTGGAATAATAGGGTATGAAGTCCTAACATCACTGGGGAATAGATATGAAAGAAAGTATATCAAGTAATGATTCTATAATAATAGTTACTAAATCAAAAGGAGTATTTTTGAAATTTATTATGGCCCTTGGGGCATCTGTTCTAAATATAGCAGAAGCTACAGGAGCCATAAGTATTTTTGTAGGCAAGGCTCTCGTTGGACTTTTTCAAAGACCATTTTATCCAAAATTATTTTTACAGCAATTAGTAATTATAGGATTTTATTCTCTACCAGTAGTTGGCATGACAGCAATATTTTCTGGCGCCGTTCTAGCATTGCAAAGTTATACTGGCTTTGCTAGATTTTCTGCTGAAAGCTCCATTGCAACTGTTGTTGTTTTGTCTATAACACGTGAACTCGGGCCAGTGCTTGCCGGGCTTATGGTTGCAGGCAGAGTTGGCGCATCTATTGCAGCTGAAATTGGTACAATGAAAGTTACAGAACAAATAGATGCTTTATATACGCTTTCAACTAACCCCATAAAGTATCTTGCAACTCCAAGGATTGTTGCAGGAATTATTTCCCTTCCAATTCTAGTCTTAATAGGTGATATTATAGGTGTAATGGGAGGATATATAGTTAGTACATACAAACTGGATTTTAATTCTTCATTCTATATATCAAATACGTATAAATATCTAGAAACAATAGACATAGTATCAGGTCTTGTTAAAGCATCTGTTTTTGGATTTATTATAACTTCGATAAGTTGCTATAATGGGTTTTATTGTACCAAAGGTGCAAAAGGTGTTGGCAAAAGCACCACAAAGGCAGTGGTGACAAGTTCAGTTCTTATATTATTAAGCAATTACTTCATAACAGAAATTTTCTTCAAGTAACACATATGGAAAACAACATTATCTCAGTAAAAAACTTACACAAATCTTTCGGAGAGCACAATGTTCTATCTGGAGTAAATCTTGAGGTAGAAAAAGGCAAATCAATAGTAATTTTAGGCGGCTCTGGAACCGGCAAGTCAGTACTCATAAAAACTATTATTGGTTTATTAAAACCAACCTCAGGAGAAATATTTATAGATGGGAAAAATATCAATAATTTTACATCTGATGAAAGAGCAAAGATGCTACAAAAATGTGGTTTTTTATTTCAAGCTGGAGCTTTATTTGATTCTTTGTCTGTTGAGGAAAATATTACATTTTTTGCTGGACGCCTTTATAATTTATCTGCCAACAAAAAAAGGGAACTTGCTGAAGAAAAATTAAATGCTGTAGGTCTTTCAAGTAGAATTTTGCCGCTCTTTCCCTCAGAACTTTCTGGAGGAATGCAAAAACGCGTTTCTTTTGCTCGTTCGATTTGTACAAATCCTGAAATTATATTTTTTGATGAACCTACAACAGGACTAGACCCCATAATGTCTAATATTATAAATGAATTAATTATAGATTTTAAAAACAAACAAAATGTAACTTGCGTTACTATAACTCACGATATGAACAGTGCCAGAATGATAGCAGATAAGGTTTCAATGATCTATGATGGTAAAATAATTTGGAACGGGACTCCTAATGAACTTGATGATTGCAATGATCCGGTGGTTAATCAGTTTGTTCATGGAAAAACTTCAGGACCGATACAAACAGCCTAACATAAACAAAAATCAAATATCAATCATTTTTACAAGCCTATCTAAAGCATGTTCATTAATAAAATCAAACCGTTTTTGTGGTTTCTTGCCCATTAGATCTTCTACAATCCGTTCTATCTCCTCTTCGCTTTTTACTGACAATTTTAATAAAGTACGTTTTGCTGGATCCATTGTTGTTTCCTTTAATTGAGCAGGTGTCATTTCACCTAATCCTTTAAATCTTCCAAGTTCTATCCTTGCCTTGCTTTTTTTAGAAAGTTCTTCAATTATCTTGATCTTCTCTACTTCACTTCCAGCATAATAATTATTTGAACCTTGTGTGATTCTATAAAGTGGTGGTTGTGCAATGTAAAGATGGCCATCTTCTATAAGTTTTGGCATTCTTCTATAAAAAAAAGTCATAAGCAGAGAGGCGATATGTGATCCATCAACATCAGCATCTGTCATAATGATAACTTTTTCATATCTTAAAGCACTTTTATTGTAATTTTTCATACTGCCACAATTAAGAGCTATTTCTAAGTCTATAAGTTCTTGATTTTGAGATATTTTATCATTTGTTGCATTCGCAACATTCAATATTTTTCCTCGCAAAGGCAAAATAGCCTGAGTCTCCCTATTTCTAGCTTGTTTTGCAGACCCTCCAGCTGAATCACCTTCGACTATAAAAATCTCAGTCCCATGCATAATTTCTCTTGAGCAATCTGCAAGCTTTCCTGGAAGTCGTAACTTTTGCACAGCAGTTTTACGTCCTACAACACGCTCTTGCTTTTTGCTCAATCTATATTCTGAAGTTTCAATAAATTTTTCAAAAATAACAGTTGCATCTTGCTTATTATAGGTAAGCCAGTGGTCTAGATGATCTTTTACTGTATTTTCAACAATTTTAGTTACATGAGGTGACAGTAATTTTTCTTTTGTTTGTCCCTGAAATATAGGATTATGCACGAATACTGAAAGAATGATGCTAGCATTCTCCATTATATCATCAATAATAATATTAGCTGATTTTTTTGGACTCCCAGAAAGATCTGCAAAATTTTTGAAACTTTTAAGTAGTGCCGCCTTTACTCCCTGTTCATGCGCTCCTCCAAGCAGTGTTGGTATGGTATTACAATAAGTTTGAATAAAAGGATCAATATCTGACCATCCTATAGCCCATTCGATTTTTGTTCCATCATTATCAACTCTAACCTCACCTGAAAAAATTTCTGGAACTATAAGATTTTTTCCATCTAATTTATTTCTTAAATAATCATAAATTCCTTTTGGGAAATGTACTTCTTCTGTTTCAGAAAGATTATATTCTGCAGCCAACAAAGAATCACATTTCCAATTAATTATGACCCCTTTGAATAAATAAGCTTTCGCTTTAACCAGCTCATAAATTCTTCTCGGATTAAATTTTTTTTCACCAAAAATTTGAGTATCCGGCTTAAATCTAATAGATGTACCTTTTTTCCAAGAAGTTTTTTTATCTGATACAACCATTTCAGAAATAGGCATACCTCTCGAATATTCATGACTATATAATTTACCATTTCTTACAACTTCAACTAACAAATATTCAGATAACGCATTTACAACAGAAATTCCAACTCCATGAAGACCTCCAGCTGTTTGATATGATTTGTTAGAAAATTTCCCACCAGAATGAAGTGTTGTAAGAATAACTTCAAGTGCAGATTTATCAGGAAATTTAGGATGTGGATCGATTGGAATACCACGCCCATTGTCTCTTATAGTAATTTCCCTAAGAGAAGAAAGTGTGACATCAATACAGCTTGCATACCCGGCTACAGCCTCATCCATTGAATTATCTAGCACCTCAGCAACTAAGTGATGTAAAGCATTTTCATCAATACCTCCAACATACATTCCAGGCCTTTTTCTAACAGGCTCTAGACCTTCTAATACCTCAATATCTTCAGCATTATAATTTGCTTCTTTATTTTTTTTTATTTCTAAATTGAATAAATCTGTCATCTTTAGTTTGACTACTCTTATTTTATTTGATATAAGGTTTATTGTCTCTGACGCAGATGTGACATGCGTCTAAAACACTTCCATATTACTTTTAATAGTTCCCTTAGAAACTTAAATCAACATAAAATACTTATATATCGCATGAAAGTAGAGAATTCTGATCCACAAGACATTGAAGACGAAAAGGCACAAGTTCAAGAAACAAAGCCACCAAAAAATACTGAAATAGTTCACCTTAAGATCTTAAAAAGAAAATCACCAGAGCAATTACAAGCACAAGCTGAAACTCTCAACATTGAGAACGTAAGCGCAATGACGAAGCAAGAGCTTGTTTTTGGAATTTTAAAAAAAATTGTCGAGGAAGGAGGATCAATTCATGGTGAGGGTGTTTTAGAGGTCTTACCTGATGGATTTGGTTTTTTGAGATCACCAGAAGCTAACTATTTAGCAGGACCAGATGATATTTATGTTTCACCAAGCCAAATAAGAAGGTTTAGCCTTAGAACAGGTGATACAGTTGAGGGGCAAATAAGAGCACCAAAACAAGGTGAACGTTATTTTGCATTGCTTAAAGTAAACAAAATAAATTATGATGATGTGCCAAAAGCACTCCATAGGGTTAATTTCGATAATTTAACCCCACTCTATCCGGATGAAAAGCTGAATTTAGAAGTAGAAGACCCTACAAAAAAGGACCTAAGTAATAGAGTGATAGAAATAGTTTCCCCAATGGGGAAAGGGCAAAGAGCTCTTATAGTCGCTCCGCCAAGAACAGGCAAAACAACATTAATGCAAAATATAGCCCATGCTATCACGACTAACCATCCAGAAGTTTATCTTATAGTGCTTCTAATTGATGAAAGACCAGAAGAAGTGACTGATATGGCAAGATCTGTTAAAGGAGAGGTTGTAAGTTCAACATTTGATGAACCAGCACTTAGACACGTTCAACTTGCTGAGATGGTAATAGAAAAAGCAAAAAGATTAGTAGAACACAAAAGAGATGTTGTAATTTTGCTTGACAATATCACAAGACTTGCAAGAGCATATAATACAGTCATTCCTTCATCTGGCAAGGTTTTAACAGGTGGAGTAGATGCAAATGCACTGCAACGTCCTAAACGTTTCTTTGGTGCAGCACGGAATATCGAAAATGGTGGGTCATTAACAATTATCTCAACAGCACTTATTGAGACTGGATCTAGAATGGATGAAGTTATCTTTGAAGAGTTCAAAGGAACAGGAAATGCTGAAATTATACTGGATCGTAAGATTGCAGATAAGAGAATTTATCCAGCAATTGACATTACGAAATCGGGAACTCGAAAAGAAGAACTCTTGGTACAAAAATCTTTATTACAAAAAATGTGGGTAATACGAAGAATAGTTAATCCAATGGGTACTATTGATGCTATTGAGTTCTTAATTGATAAGTTAAAAGATACTAAGAATAATTATGATTTTTTTGATTCTATGAATAGCTAAAAATATTCCTAATTGTTCTGCTATAATTGCAATACACTAATTCTTGGCTTTTTGATTAGACTTTTTTTACAATCATTCTCTCCTGCAAAAAAACTCTTATTATTGGACTCTTAGGGTGAATTGAATGATACAATTCTTTCTTTAAGTCACAAAAAACATGAATTTTTTAGCTGTCATAAGATTTTGCAACTTTTGTTAATAAGGTCCCGTGAGCGAAGCAATTCAACTCCTATTGAAGTATAGTCAATTAACTTGGATATGGGACTAGGAGAGACTAGTGAAACCTAACATTATTACAATATTATTATGTATCTAATGCTTTAAGTTTTGACTTAATTCTAATTGCATGAGGAGACTCATTATCATCTAAAAAATGTGAATTTATAAATTCAAGATCTTGGTTCAAATAATTAATAACATAATTTTAATAGAAATATCGTTTTTTCTCAACCCCCCAGATTAGTCCTGCGAAATTTTCTAGCACCATATAGATATCTGAAGATTATACAAGATTAGATAAAGTCATTTGATAATGACCTTTTATTTAATGGGTGACCATAGTGAATTAACTTGGATTAGATACTAGACGTAACGAACGATGCCTACAAAAATTAAGCAAGCGATAAACAACGACGCAGCCTCAATTCAAGCTAATTCACTATAGTGTTCTATTTATCTTTTTCTTGAACTTGATTCAGTGCAACGCCAAGAATATGCCCAAGGCTTGAATCATTATTGTCTGAAGAACCATATTCTTTCATGGTTTTTTCATGCTCTGCTGATTCATATGCTTTGATAGACAAATTAACACGTTTATTTTTATTATCGATAGATATAACTTTAGCATCAACTTTATCGCCCACATTAAACCTCTCAGGCCTTTGCTCTAATTTATCAGTTGATAAATCTATTTTTTTTTACAAAGCCTGCTGTCGTTTCATCAATCGTAACTTCAATACCAGTATCGGTAATTCCTGAGACTATGCTTGAAACAATATCACCCTTTGCATATTTTGGAATACCTTCCAATTCTTCTGGCGCTGATGAAAGTTGCTTTATACCAAGACTCACTCTTTCTTTTTCAAGGTCAATAGATAGCAGTTTACATTCCACTATATCACCTTTTTTAAAGGATTTTAAGGTTTCTGCTCCGCCTTCCCATGATATATCTGATTCATGGATCATACCGTCGATTTCTTCTCCAATAGAAACAAATAAGCCAAAATCAGCAACATTCCTTACTTCACATTTTATAATATCGCCTACTTTATTTTTATCTGAGAATTCTTGCCACGGATTTGATTTACATTGTTTAATACTTAAAGAAATTCTGTGTTTTTCTTCATCTACCTCAAGTATTACAAACTCAACTTCCTGACCAATTGTCAAAGCTTTTTTAGCGTTTTGATTTGCTTTTACCCAACTAACTTCACTAGAATGTACAAGACCTTCAATCCCATTTTTTATTTCTATGAATGCTCCGTAATCAGTTACATTTGTGACTTTACCAACCATTACTTTCCCAATTGGAAATTCAGCTTTAATACCGAGCCATGGATTTTGATCAAGTTGTTTCATACCAAGTGAAATTCTCTTAGTTTCTTCATTGAATTTGATAACCATCACTTTGATTTTTTGACCCATTTGTAATACTTCAGATGGATGGTTTATTCTACTCCAAGATATATCTGTAACGTGAAGAAGTCCATCAACACTACCAAGGTCAACAAATGCACCATAATCTGTTATGTTTTTTACTACGCCATCAAGAACAACACCTTCTGAGATTTGTGCTAGCATTTCATCTCTAGCTCCGGATCTTGATTCTTCAAGAATAGCTCTACGCGATACAACAACATTGCCGAGCTTCTTATCCATTTTTAAAATCTTGAAAGGTTGCACTATTTCCATCAATGGACTAATATCTTTTATTGGTCTTACATCCACTTGACTACCAGGCAAAAATGCTACAACCCCTGATAAATCAACTGTGAATCCACCTTTTACTCTTCCAAAAATAACACCATCTACAAGTTCTCCTGTTTCATAAGCTCTTTCAAGAATGAACCATGATTCTTCTCTAACTGCTTTTTCCCTACTTAAAATTGTTCTACCATTTCTGCCTTCTAGTTTCTCGACATAAACATCAACATTGTCCCCAATATTTGGGATCTCATGTTCCATTACTAATTTAAACTCACTAAAAGGAATTCGTCCTTCATTTTTTAGACCCACATCAACTATTACTGTGTCGCTTTCAATACCGACAACAACTCCTTTTACTACAGTACCTTCTTTTACACTTACTGTTGCAGCTTCTGTGATTAAAGCAGCAAAGTTTTCTGCCGAATCATCTTGAGGTGTGAATGGGATAAATTTTTTCTTTGTTTTTAATTTTTGAAATAATGGTTTCATTAAAATATTCCTAACTAGCTGTGCCAACTAGCATGATCTTTATAGCAAATAGGCTACATGTTGAAAAAACGCTAAAGATTAATTTGGCACGAATAATATTAGCGCAAAACCTTCGTAATTATACTCAAAATTAATTAGAAAGCAATAAAAAAGGGGTGGAGACAATGTTGCTCATGGCTACTATTAAGTACCCTACTACTTAAATGTAATATAGGAAGAATGGATTACGCATTTTCGTACGAGATAACTGAAAGAAAGACAAAAAACTTGGAAACCTGATAAATAGAGAAACAAGGGGCAACAACTCATCTAATTAAAAATGAATATTATAGTTACCCACTAGAAGTTGTAACGGACTAAGATGCAACAGCTTTTTTAGCTTGCTCCACAATATCTGCAAATGATTCAGTATTATGTACAGCAAGTTCAGCAAGCATCTTTCTGTTTACTTCAATGCCAGCTTTATTCAAACCATTGATAAATTGAGAATAGATCATACCATGCTCTCGAACACCAGCATTAATACGCTGTATCCAAAGCCCCCTAAAATCTCTCTTTTTATTTCTTCTATCACGATGAGCGTAAGCTAAAGCTTTTTCAACTTTCTCAACAGCGATCCTGAAACAATTCTTTGCCCTTCCTCTATAACCTTTTGCAAGTTTTAGAATTTTTTTGTGACGATTATGGGAAATTTTCCCTGTTTTTACTCTAGCCATTCAAACCCCTCTGATTTAATTTGTGCCATATGGCAAGAAATACTTAACAATATTTTTTGCATCGCAAGACTGTAATATAGTAGTACCTCTAAGGTTTCTAAGCTGTGCTTTTGTGCGATGACGCATAAAGTGCTTCTTACCGGCTTGAGTTGCGCGAACTTTGCCAGATGCAGTAAGCTTGAAGCGTTTTTTAACTGCAGATTTGGTTTTCATTTTTGGCATTTTAATCCTTCTTTTGGTATTTAATAAAAATGTGCAAATTACAAAGCAAATTAGGCATACCACAGCCACGTTGCTTTTGTTGCTAGGCCTTCAGAATTTTGATTCAATACTGACCACCATAGTCTTTTAAATTGGATTTCTGTACCATGCGCGGCAAACGAAGCCTATAAAATTAGGCGAACGACCCGAGTAACAACGTAACATAATTCAATTTAAATTACTATCAAGTAATTAGTAACTTAGATATTACTCTTGTCTACTAAATACTATACAGAACACGAAATAACTAAACTATTTAGCTGCAAATGTCAAGTATGTTTTGGTCTTGCATACTAAGCAAATTCATTAAATATTGTCATATGAAAGAGTAATTGGCATAGTTTTATATAATATAAAAATTGATCATATTCACCCTAATCACCGGTTTCAACAATAATATGGGGCATCATCTTGACAATCAGAGAAGTTAACCAGTATGATTTGAATTTTTTACTCTTATCACTACGACATGATACTACCTAGTCAGCAAGAATCAAAGTATTTTTAAATACACATCTTTTGCCCAATTTTGCTATAAAAATAATTAATATTGAGATACTTTATCCCTACTTTACGAACTGTTTTAAGGTAGCATTTTGTCAACAATTTTTCAAAAAATAGCTTGACTACCAACTAGTTAGTGTGTAGATTACCCGAGGTTTTAGAAAATATATTAGACGTGGTTAATTAAGTGGCCAAAAAAAATAAAAATGTACTTGTAAGACTCGTGAGCACAGCAGGCACTGGTTATTTTTTAGTAAAAAAGCGTAATCCGAAAACTCAAACGGAGAAGCTTTCATTTAGAAAATACGATCCTCGCGTACGTAAGCATGTGGTTTTCAAGGAAGAAAAAATAAAATAAGAGATGTATTAAATTATGGCAACAAGAATCCGTTTAGCTAGGGGTGGATCTAAAAAACGCCCTTATTATCGTATCGTAGTGGCAAATTCGCAAGCTCCAAGAGACGGTGATTTTATAGAAAAAGTTGGAACGTATAATCCGTTGTTATCAAAAGACAAGGAAGCTAGAGTAATCCTTAAATCTGATAGAATCTCTTATTGGTTAGAGCGCGGAGCTAGACCATCTGATAGAGTGACAATTTTTATTGAACAAGCTGGAATCGACTTACCAGCTTATTTGAAAAATGAAATAGAAAAAAACAAACTCTCAAGGAAAGAGAAATCTCCAAAAAAAGAAGGAAAAGCAGCTTAGCTGTCTGTTTTTGATGCATTTGGATATATCTATGGAACGTAGCACAATCCAAATATAAGGACTATAGTCATTTAATTTGGATATGGAGAGTTGTTATACCGATTTCTGGATTAAATCAGACAAATGGTTTTAAGAACTTAAGCGCAAGCAACCTATATAAATAGGTGACACGCTGAGATCTGAAAAAACTGTTTGGATCATTTAAAAAAAGGAAATGCTATTACTTCTCTTAGTCATCCCGCATTTAATGCTGGATCCATCTAAAAGAAATTGATCTCTGCTTTCACAGAGATTACTGTAGCATCTAGGAATAATAAGCCGGATTAGCTCAGTGGTAGAGCAACCGCCTTGTAAGCGGTAGGTCGTCAGTTCAAATCCGACATCCGGCACCACATATAGTTAAATAATTTAAAGTTTGCTCTGACTAGAGTGAATGAAGCCTATGAGTGCCAGGTAAGCGAGAAACAGCAATGTCCCATGTTCAATGTAATGACAACCGACAGAGCAATACATCTGTAATGTGTGAATCAGTGGTTTGAACTCCTTTATCGGCATCGGGTAAATTAAAATTTTATAAAATACATCTTTATGAATTTTACAATCCAGTTACACACATTCTATATACATTCCATGTTTAATAATAGTTAGTATTGTTAATATTATGTGGCAAGTAATGCAAAATAGTTAGCATATATTAGTAATTGCAATATATTATTGGACTGCTGGAAAAGCCCCATAAGAAGGGTGGTCACGTTCAAAATCTGCTTAAAACCCACAAAATCCGATAAATTCCAACAAAAATCAAGAAAATCAACAAATTTTAAAAGTACGGATTTTCTAAACAGTCCCACTAGGTAAGCAAAGAACGCGAATATGATAGCACTTCCTTAACAGGTAGCCATGACGATTATAGTGATTAATGTGTACTAAGTCATTTAATTTGAACATAGGACATTGTTGTTTCTCTCAATCATTACGCATTTAAGCGTGATCTAAAAGAAGATGGATCCTTAGCATAGATTAGTCACATCCAAGTTAATTCACTAATAGTAACTTTAGGAGATATTATTCTCTCCACCGGTTAAGAAAGATGTTTTTTTACTATACAGTGTCCTATTATTAATGTCGTTAAATTAGCAAGCATTCCATGTATAAATCCATCTATCTCTGAAAACAACATAAA
>Ga0206863_1184_pt1 | contig 20309 bp, 19 predicted proteins | sample Alteio_BWOrgCont_41_FD_152634 | JGI IMG/M metagenome (GOLD analysis project Ga0206863, IMG submission 152634) | Enriched cells from forest soil in Barre Woods Harvard Forest LTER site, Petersham, Massachusetts, United States -... | ecosystem: Environmental > Terrestrial > Soil > Temperate forest >...
GACCATCCGGCCCGACGGAGGCCTGAATACGGGGGTTTACTTTGTCAAGGTAGGTACCAACGACGGAGCCCCCGGAAAGACCATAAAAGTGATAAAACAATAAGATAATCAGAAACTTATCTTAGGATAACCTGATCGCCGGTCCTACAGACAGGGCCGGCGATCTCTTTTTCCCCCAAATTCGTGCGTTCACGAACAAAAAAACGACGCTTACCGAATTGGCAAGCAAGGGCTAATAGTAGTTCACTACATTTACGTTGCCGATCCCCTATATCCTAAAAACCGGAGGATCGGCTTTTTTGCGTTCGGTTGTTCCGTGATAGCCTTACCTTACCGTGCCAAATCAACCTAAAACTCGATTATGGATTTTTCGTACTTATTGAGGGTCTTACTGAAAAGGAAATGGATCATTATCGGGGCCACCGTGCTCGCGGCCGTGGTCGCCTTTTTCGTTACCCGGGACGAAAAGAAGCTGTATCGTTCCTACTCCCAGTTCTCGACGGGCTTCACGAGCACCGATGAGGTCAGGGTCAACCCGGACACGTACAACTTCATGGAGGCCGACACGAAATTCAACAACGTGATCGTGACCGCCAGTTCGCCCACCGTTGTCAGCCTGCTGGGATACAAACTCCTGCTCCACGACCTGACGAGTCCGCGCCCTTTCCGCCGGCTTAGCGAGAGCGACCTTCAGACGCCCCTGGTCAAAAGCGTCGACATGGACAAAGCCAGGCAGGTGCTGGAAGCCAAGTGGGAATCCATGAGCCTGCTGACCAGCTACCTGCCCGACGAAAAGAAGCTCCTTGAGCTCCTGGACCTGTATAAGTACGATTACAAAACGATCAGCAAATACCTGGCCATCTACCGCCTCCAGCACACCGACTTCATCGAGGTAGATTATGAAAGCGAAAACCCGGAACTCTCGGCATTCCTGGTCAACCAGGCCTTCCAGGAGTTCATCAGGTATTACCAAAGCATCCGCAGCGAGCGCTCCTCCGAATCCATCGACACCCTCCGGAGCCTCATGGAAAAGAAGAAACTGGAGTTGGACGGGAAGATCAACGCCCTGCGCCAGGCCGGGGTCGTGGACGTGAGCAGCGAAAGCTCCAGCAAGTTCGACCTGATCCGCGACCTGCAAACGAACCTGGAAGAGGAAAAGAACCACCGCACCAAGCTGCAGTATTCCCTGGCTTCGGTCAACGCCCAACTGGAGCACCTCGCGAGCCAAACGCCGACGACCACCCAATCCTCCAAGGATCCCTCCTTCAACAACGAAATCATCCTCCTGGCCCGCAAGCGCGACGATGCGTACAATGCCTACCTCGCCTCGGGTTCCAAGGACGAGAAATTACTGAAAGATTATAATGACTACAAGCAGCAGTACAACGACAAGGTCTCCAGCCTCCAGGCCCCGGCCGAAAACGTTCCTGCTCCGGCACCCGGGACGAGCCGTGATGATTTGGAAAATAAGAAAAGCGACATTTCGGTAGACCTGGCTTCCTCGAATTCAAACATTGCCAGTTCTCAGCATACGATCGACTCGATCAAGAGCAGCCTCATCGCCTCCTCCTCCAAAGGCGCGGAAGTCGAGAGCCTGCTGAAGGAAGAAGAATTGTCCAACAAGGAATACCTCGACGCCAAGCAGCACTACAACGACGCCATGGACCAGACCAGTTCGGCCGTAAACAATTTCCGGCAGATCCTCCTGGGCCAGCCCGCCATCCAGCCCGAGCCCTCCAAGAAGTGGCTGATCGTCGGCGCGGCCGGGTTCTGCGGTTTCATCCTGGCCGTCCTGGTCTTCGTGATCCTCACCTATTTCGATTCCTCGGTGAAGACCCCCATCATCTTCGAAAAAGCGGTAGGGCTTAAGCTGATCAGCATGATCAACTACATGAACCTGCGCCACAAGAAACTCTCCGACCTCGTGGCCGGCACCGCCGATACCCACGACCACTACGACAAGAACCGGGACAACGTGTTCCGCGAGCTGTTGCGCAAACTGCGCTTCGAGATCGAGCACTCGGGCAAGAAGGTCTTCCTGTTCACGAGCACGCGCAAAGGCGAAGGCAAGACCACCCTGATCCAGGCGCTGAGCTACAGCATGAGCCTGAGCAAAAAGAAAATATTGATCCTCGACACTAACTTCTGCAATAACGACCTGACCGTCCAACTGGGCGCTTCGCCCTCCCTCGAACAACTCGAGGGCTACAAGAGTGACGAGAGCTTACTGGAGACCGTCAAAGGGGCCGCATCGGACATCGTACCCGGCAGCGTTTACGCCATCGGATGCGAAGGGGGCGACTACACGCCTTCCGAAATACTCCCCCGCGAAAACCTCCTGCAGCACCTCGGCACCCTGACCAAGTTATTCGATTACGTTTTCCTGGAAGGGCCTCCCTTGAACGACTTTTCGGACTCCAAGGAGCTCGCTCAGCACGTCGATGGGGTGATCGCCGTCTTCTCCGCGCAACACATCATCAAGCAAATCGACCGGGAATCCATCGGCTTCTTCAAAGGGCTCAACGGCAAATTCACGGGCGCGGTGCTGAACATGGTAGAGCTGGAGAACGTGAACGTCGTATAAACTGAATTGATATGGGCAAACCATCCATGCACGAAAGGGCGATTATCCTTTTCGTGGGAGTCGTCATGATTTTTTTATTCCTCAAAACGGTATTCCTCTAATGCCGCACCGGACCATCATACGGGCCGGCCGTGGCGGCGGCTACGGCGGCGCCCGGGGCGGGGGCCTCAGTGGCGCCCGGGGCGGCGGCTTCGCCGGCTCGCAGGGTTCCCTCAGCGCTTCGCGCAGCGGTGGTTGGGGCTACTTCCTGTTCGCCTTCTTCCTGGCCGGGGTGGTGGGACTCCTCATGGCACAGGAAGTCCAGGTCGGTTTGGGTCTTACAGGGGCCATCATCGGGGGTGTCCTGATGATCGCCTGCATGCTCGACACCATGACGGGCCTGGCCATCAACATGATCTTTTCCTTCACGTGTTTTCACCTCTCGCGCTGGCTGTTCAACGATACGCTCGCCGTGGGGACCATCGACGACATCATCGTCTTTTCCACCCTCATCGGCCTTTTCCTGCGCAGGGTGCCCATGAAGGCCACGTTCCAGTCCTTTGTACACAACCGCGCGGTGGTGTGGTTCATCATTTACATGGCGTACGGGATCCTGGAAGCCGCCAACCCTTACGCGCATTCCATCCAGGGCTGGGTCCTGGGTTTCCGCGCCATGCTCGGAACGTATGTATTGTTATATACCGCCTATGTCGCTTTCGACACCCGTGCTAACGTCAGGCGCTTCATCTGGATCTTCTTCTGGGGTTGCCTGGTGGTCGGTCTTTATGGATGCTGGCAGGAATGGTTCGGCCTCTCGGACATGGAACGTAACTGGGTCATGTCGGACGACCTGCGATTCGGCCTTATCTTCATAGCGGGCACCTTCCGCAAGTTCTCTATGCTCTCAGACCCGACCGCCTTCGGACTCCTGATGGCTGCGGCTGCGCTTTTCTTTACTATTTATTCCTCTGTGGAAAAAGGACGCGCGCGCTGGATCATGCGCCTGGGTCTGATCCCCATGTACCTGGGAATGGCCTATTCGGGGACGCGTACCGCCGACGGCATGATCGTCGCGGGTCTTGGGTTCTATATATTGTTAACGCTGCACCGCCGCGCGACGCGCATCATGGCGGTGGTGGCCACGCTCGTCTTCCTGTTCCTGTTGTTCGTCCCCTATTACAGCAACAATACCCTCAACCGCTTCCGGAGCACCTTCTCCGCCACCCAGGACCAGAGCTATATCGTCCGTGAGGATAACCGCCATTTCATCCAACCTTATATTTGGAACCATCCCATCGGGGGAGGGCTGTGCACCACGGGCGTCCACGGCACCCAATACAACCCGGGGCACCCCCTGGCGGGCTTCCCTCCCGACAACGGGTACCTGGAAAAGGCCCTGGAAACGGGTTCCATCGGCCTGGCGCTGATCTGCCTGTTGTATTTCTTCGTCCTGAGAACGGGCATCCGGGCCTATTTCCGGGCCACGCAGCAGGAAGACAAGGTACTCGCCGCGGGTTGCACCGTTGCTATATTTTCGCTGTACGCGGCTACCTATTCTCAGGTCGCGTTAGGACAATTATCAGATAATATTTTATATTACCCTTTTATTGCCATTTTGCTCCGCATCGGGCACTTCAAAAAACCCGACGCCAGCGGCGCAGCCTAAAAACCGAACGCATGAAGATTTTCGCTTTCTACCTCTGCCTTTTTTCCGTACTGACCCTTGCCGCCACCGCGCAAGAAAACATTAATGCCAGCCACAAGATCATGGGCATGGATACCACGGGCGTCGAAGCCAAGCTGATCGGCATCGCCATGACGCGCCCCAGCTACGACATCACGTTGCACCAGGAGTACATTGCCCGGCACGAACTCAGCAAGGCCCGGAACTCCTGGCTAAACCTCCTTTCAATTACGCTCGACTATAACCAGTTCGACTTCCAGCCCTCGGCCAATAATACGGCCTACGTTTATCCCAAGTACTTCTTCGGCCTGACCATCCCCCTGGGCTATATCTTCAGCCGCGGCAGCGAAATCAAGACCGCGAAAGAAAACCAGGTCATCGCCAGGGACACCCGCGCGGAAGCCGCGCGCACCATCGTGGCGAGCGTCAAAACCAAGTACCGCACGTATCTGAACTACCAGTCCATGCTGGCCGTCCAGAACATCGTCGTCAACGACGAACAAGCCGTCTTCCTGCAGGTGGAAAAGAACTTCCGGGACGGCAAAGCCACCATCGATTCCTATAACAGCGCCTCCAAAGTATTCAACAGCGCCATCCTTCAACAACTCCAGTACAAGCTCCTTAGCGACCAGACCAAGGTGGACCTGGAGCACGACCTGGGCATGACCCTGGAGGAGGCCATCAAGCAGTAACGTATGCGCGCATTCGATCAGGTTTGGTTCCTGTGTGTCTGTATCTGCGGCACCTGTGTCGGCGCGATCGGCTTCGTCGTTTGGCACCATACGGGGGGACATTTCAGCTATCCCCTGGATGATACGTACATCCACATGGCCCTGGCGCGGAACCTGGCGTTCCATCACGTGTGGGGGATCACGCCGGATGCCTTCGGCGCGGCGTCTTCTTCGCCCCTGTATACGTTGTTGCTGGCGGTGCTTTTCAAGTACACGGGGGCGCACCTCATTACTCCACTCCTCATCAACGCCGTCGCCGCCGTTTTTTTGCTCGCCGTCCTGAACGGCGCACTGCGCTCCGAAGGTCTAGGCGCCACCGCGCGATTCGTTGTTTTGCTGGGGGTCATCATTTTCACGCCCCTTCCCACCCTCGTGCTGTCGGGGATGGAGCACACGTTGCAGTGTTTGTTTTCGTTTTTGTTCATTTATAGGATTTGCTCGTCTCAGCGTCGTTTGTCCTGGGATGTGTTGCTGTATGCCTTTTTGATGTGCGCCACGCGCTACGAATGTCTTTTTCTCGTCGCCGTCGCGGGGATCATTCTCTTATTTCAACGCCATATCCTGGTGGCCTTTGCCCTGGGCGTTGCCGCCCTATTGCCCGTCGTGGCTTTCGGGTTGTATTCGATGCACATGGGCAGCTACTTCCTACCAAACTCGATCCTCCTAAAATCAGGAACCGGCGACGGAATCAAAGCTTTTATCTCCAGCATATTCGTGGACAAGCTCACGCTGTCCAAACAGGGCATCACGGGTATCGCCACGCAACGCCTCCTGCTGATCCTGCCCCTCGTCTATCTTGCCTTCCGGAAGGTGCTCGAACCGCGCTATCGGTATTTTCTGTTGATCCTCACCGGCGGCGTACTGCTTCATCTTTGTCTCGCCTCCACGGGCTGGTTTTATCGCTATGAGGCTTATCTCGTTCTCAACGCATGCATGATCACGGGCATCTGCTTCGCGAAATACGGCGCCTCGGTGTTGCGGTTGCGCCCCCTTGCACGTTTGTTTTTTATTTTTACGGCGCTATACCTGGTGTTGCCTTTGGGGTTGCGCAGCAGCGCGGCCTTTTCCAAGGCACCCCGGGCCTGCCTGAATATCTTTGAGCAGCAATACCAGATGGGCCTTTTCCTGCATCGTTACCAGGACACCGCAGCCGTTGCGGCCAACGATATCGGGGCCATCAGTTATTTGAGCAACATCCACACCCTTGACCTGTGGGGCCTGGGCAATATTTCGGTGGCCCGCAGCAAAAGGGGCCACTACTGGACGCCTTCCTTCCTCGATTCCCTGAGCCGTGCTTCGCATGTGCGGGTCGCCATTGTGTACGACAGTTGGTTCGATACCGCCCTGCTGCATCGCTGGACGCGCGTGGGCACCTGGACCATTCCCGACAACGTCATTTGCGGGGATGAAACCGTATCCTGGTATACCCTCGACCCCGCCTATGCCGATACCCTCCGGGGCCAGCTACAGGAATACGGGTCCGCCCTACCCAGGGAGGTCAAAATTTCGTATCCACGATGAAGGCAGCCACGAACACGTCTGCTCCCCGGGGGGCGCATATCAGCAGCCTGGACGGGGTCCGCGGCATCGCCATCCTCATGGTCGTCGTCTTCCATGCGCGTTTGGCCAATTACGGCTGGCTGGGCGTTCAATTGTTTTTCGTCCTGAGCGGTTTCCTCATCACAGGGATATTATGGAAAGAAAGGGTCAGTGCAAACACCCTTGGTTTCAAATTCAAAAAATTCTGGACGCGCCGCGCGCTGCGCATCTTCCCGCTGTACTTCGGCTACCTGTTGGCCCTGGGGGTAGTGTATGTGCTATTTCATTTTCCGCCGTACTACCTGAAGTTCATTCCCTACCTACTTACGTATACCTTCAATTATACGCGGACCCTGCCCCTCTGGCAGGATAACCCGCTGTTCACCCAACTGTGGTCCCTTTGCGTGGAGGAACAGTTCTATATCGTGTTCCCTTTTATCATCTTTCTATGCCCGCCCCGCTTCACCAAAATTTTCATGCTTTCGGTGATCGTGTTGGCGCCCTTCATCCGCCTGGCCCTCACGCGGCACTATCTCGGGGAAGGCGTTTCCGCCTTGACCGCCGGCGACGCGACGTGCCGTAATACGCTCAGCCACATGGATGCCTTCTTCCTGGGAGGCCTCATCCCCGTCTTCCGCCTGGGCGAGCGCGTCCGTCGGCCGACCGCCTGGTTCTTCGCTTTCCTGGCGGTCGCGTTGGGCGCCGGCCTGGCCAACTTCCTGGCGAGCCCCCGCCAGTTTTCTTATTTCTTTGAACTGGGCTATCCCCAGTTTTCCATCCGCAACGCCTTCGAGATGTGGGGCTACACCTGCGCCGACGCATTGTTCGCCGCCTTCATCCTCCTGGTGATCTCGCGCCCCGCCGCGCGCCTGCCCCGCGTGCTCTCCGCGCCCTGGCTCGTGAGAATCGGCCAGGTCTCCTACGGGATGTACGTCTTCAACCTGGCGGTATGGATGTACTTTTTCGATCGCTTACGCGTAGGTGGTGAGCAGCCGATTTGGTTTTTGATGCTTTTATTCATTCCATATTTGCTGATTGTATACGGCCTCGCCGAATTGAGTTACCGCTTCTACGAAGTTCGTTTCATCCGCCTCAAGGATCGTTTTTTCCGGTCGCCGACGGGGCCGGGGGGCGTTGGCGTAGGCCCTTCCTCAAACGGGCCGAAGCCGACGCCCCCCGGCCCCGCCGAAGCCAGCCAACTAAAAAACCAAGCATGAAGGCGTGGATAGAAAAAGGCCTGAACCTAAAAGCCCTAGAAAAGAGCCGCCTCCATTGGGTCGACTACCTAAAAGGAATAGCCATCATCCTGGTAGTATACAGGCACATCCTCATCGGCATGAGCCGAAGCAACGACTTCGAGATCCCCCGCTACCTCTGGAACGCCAACGAAATCTTCTTCAGCTTCCGCATGCCCCTGTTCTTCATCCTCAGCGGCATCTTCCTGGGAGGCAGCCTGAAAAAGCGTACACCCGGGAAACTTGTCGAGATCAAATTCGAGAACCTGTTTTACCCCTACCTGATTTGGGCAACCATCCAGGTCACCCTCCAGATCGTCCTGGGACACCTGCACTTCACCAATGCCGACCGCACCTGGAGGGATTATCTGTATATCCTTTATCAACCCGAGAAGCTCGACCAGTTCTGGTACCTCCCCGCCCTCTTCAACGTATCGGTGATTTATATCTTTACCAAGGCCATCCTGAAGCTACCCGGTTGGGTCCAGCTGTCCGCGGGCGTGGTCCTGTTTTTCGCCCACGAGAACATTCACGGGATCGACTCCATCAGCATGCTCACCGACTGGATGAAGTATTATATCTTCTACGCCCTGGGAGACGTGCTGAGCTCCAGTTTCTTCAAGCCCGGCTTCCAGCGCGTCATGCGCAACCCCTGGTCCCTGGTCGCCATCAGCCCCGCATTCGTGCTGAGTCAGATATACTGGCTCACGCACAAGGTCAACGCCCTGGAATTCCTGGGCATCGCCATGATCGGGTGCGTCACCATGTTCTTCGTGGCCTTCCTGCTGGAACGTATGAACGTTTGGAACTGGCTCAGGGTCGTAGGGTATCATTCACTCTACATCTACGTCATCCACGTTATGGTGGCCGCCTTCATCCGGACCCTCATGGTCCACGTTTTCCATGTCCACCAGGTGCACCTCATGCTGTTCACGGGCATCTTCTTTGGCGTCCTTATTCCGATCCTGATATACAATTACCTCATTCTGGATGGGCCCCTTTGGTTCCTGTTCACCTATCACAATCCGCATGCAAAACATAAGCAAGCATAGGGACGCATTGATGGGCGTAGCCATCCTCTGGATCATGGTCTTCCATGCGGAAATGACCTTTCCCTCCTGGCTGGCGCCCCTGACCTGGATCCAGGAAACGGGCTACGGCGGCGTGGACATCTTTTTGTTCCTGTCGGGGTTGGGGTTGTATTTTAGTTTGGATAAGAATCCAAACGTCGGACGGTTTTATCGGAATCGCTTGTTGCGCATCTTGCCTACTTATTGGGCGGTGATCCTATTTTCCGCCGCCGCCGAGTATATTTTATTACATCGCCGGACGCCAATTGTGGAGTTGTTTTATATGCTTTCCACGGTCGGGTTTTGGATCAATGCGACCAAGTTCGATTGGTATATACCCTCACTGTTGGTACTGTACGCTGTGTTTCCATTATACTTTGCGTTTTTCCGCCGGACGCGCTGGGCTACGGCTTTTATGATTGCCATTGGTCTCGCGCTCAGCCTCGTGCTCGCGAACACGCGGTGGGATTACCTATTGATCTTTACCACGCGGATTCCGATATTTTTCATGGGGGCTTTTTTGGGTTATTTACTCCGCCGGGTCGGCCCTGGGAACGCTGGCTACGGCCTGAGAAAAGGGCCTACGCCGGCGCCCCCAGGGCCACCCTCCGTCCCAATTGCCATTGCATCCGCGGCTCTGGGCCTCGCAGGCCTCATCATCGCATTCCAGATATACACGCCCGAGCAAAGATGGCACAACGGCACCTGGTGGTACCCATTCATACTGATCACGCCGCCATTATGCGCCGGGCTTGCAGCGATCATGCGTAAGGCGAAAATCTTGTCGTGGCTGGGACGCTATAGTCTGGAAATTTATCTCGTCCACACGATTTTCTTCGGACTCCATAAGGAAACCGCGAGATTCTTTGCTTTTGACCCCAGCGGTATTTCCGCCTACCTCGTATATATGTTGCTCACGCTGCCCTTTGCCTATGTCCTGCACCAAGTCATGTCAAAATTAAAATTTAGGACCCGGCATGTTTAGCTTTTCCAATACTTACGTTACGATCTTCCGTGCGATCCTGGCCCTGGCGGGCTGGACGGCGCTCGGGCTGCAATTGCATATCGTCCTGGACAACGCTTCCAGGGACGGCACGACCGCGCTGATGGCCGTTGGCAACTTCCTTAGTTACTTCACCATCCTCACCAACGCCGCCATTGCCCTGGGCCTCTCCATCAGTGTCCTGGCGCCGCGCAGTATGGCGTCACGATGGTTCGAGACCCCAAGCGTCCAAACATCGCTGACGGGATGCATCATCATTGTCTCGCTGATTTACCACGCTGCCTTGGCCAAGGCCTGGAACCCCCAGGGGTTGCAATGGTGGACCAACTTCTTCTTACATGATGCGATCCCGGTGGCCTGGGTGTTGCACTGGTTGCTATTTGTTCCGAAGGGAAACCTGAACATGCGGCAGCCCCTGCTGTGGTTGGTGTATCCCCTGCTTTACCTCATCTGGATGATGGGTCGGGGGCGGGTTACGGGATTTTACCCGTACCCCTTTGTGGATGTGGCCTGGCATGGGTACACGAGGGTGATGGAAAACCTTGTGATTCTGACGGTTGGATTCGTGGTTTTGTTTTACCTCCTGGTCATCGTGGACCGGTGGATGGGGAAGTATTTTGATGGGTTTTTCCTAAGGAAATAGTATCTTTGATTTGCGGTGGAAAATGCCCCAGGTAGGGGAGCTCCCCCCAGGTCCGGCCGTTGCTGACCTGCCATTTCAAATCCAATTTTATCCGAACTCCAGGAGGGCCCTCTATGTCTTCAGATAGGACCCGGACTTGTATCCGCTACGGCGGGCCATGCTTGTCCAAGTGTTCTCCCGTTCAGGTGAAAGCGGAAAAAAAGGAATGGGAACAAAGTCAATCCGTCCCTCAAGCTGATGTCATGAACCGGAAGTGTAAAGGACGTCCCGTACGTCGGGTCGAATGTCCACGCACTTTCACCTCATTGCCATCCCGGCGGATTGCGCGACGTCTCCGGCCTTACCGGGGTTGATTGTCGGGCCCTGGCCGGGATTCGGCATTATAGGCCCTACCCCACCGCAAACCCGCGCAGAATTTTTCCCTATCTTCCCTCCATGACCTGCTTATTCGAAGCCACGATGCCGACCTTATGCCTCCATAGGAGAACCTGAAAACCCAAAATCATGATCTTCGCCATCTACTTCCTCGCAGGCCTGATCTTTATCGCCAGCAGCTTCCTGGGATTCGCGCTGCCCCTGCTGGGGATCGTCCCGTCCGAATGGATATTTTTCGTCTACGTTACTTCCCAGGTCCTCATGTTCTCCTCCACGTATCGGATTGCTGCGCGTTTCGGGGAAGGCGCCTTGACGCGGTTCCTGTTTCTCGTGCCCTACGTGGGGGCGTGGGTTTTTTTGTTGGACGGCATCCTGGTTACCCGGACCACCCAACTTAACGCGGGCGCCTTCGAATGGCTGGGCTATGCGAGCATCGCGTTGACTTACCTGGGCTTCCTCACCGTCGTCATTGCCTGTTTCCTGGTGAAGTATCCCGGCCTCCGGGCGAGCTTCCGCTTTTGGGGCCGGTGGGCCGGAGTTTGTTTCGTGGTCTATACGGTGTGCCTGTTCGCGGCGCCCGGGTGGGCGTCGGATGCCTTGATCCGGATCGCCTTTTTTCCGGTGCCCCTGATTTTATACCGGGCGTGGAAGCTTGCGCCTGAATTGGAGGAAGAACCCGAAAATCCCGCTGCATGAAAATCTTCCAATTTTATTTCATCACCAACCTCACGTTCAGTCTCCTAGTCCTTATCCTGAGTCTGGACACCCCTTTCCACTTTTTAAGACACCGCTTAAGCGATATTGTTTTACTATGCGCCTTTTTGTGCATGGTCCTGCAACTCCTCTCGGTGCTGCAAACGGTCAATGTCGCCGGAGAGCGGAATTGGGTGCGGGCCATGTTCGTACCGCTCCCGGCAAGCGCTTTCTTTCTCCTGATCAGTGTTTCGATGGAATTTTATGAGGATTCGCCGTTCGGGCACATACCGAATTTGTGGATCCGCATAGTCCTTGTCTTGTTTGGATTGGGCGTCCTCCTTTTCCTCGTGGGGTGCTTTCTGGTCCGCTCTCAGCGCGTGGCCAGGGGCTTAAGGATATGGGCTGTTTGTCTTATAGCCGTCATCGCATCATTGGCCGTCACCATCTACAACGAAAGTCACTTACAGAGCGCCCTGATTAATTATTTGGTTACTTTTGAAATCGGAGTATTGTTCGTCCCCCTTTTGCCCTTGCAGTACCGTCTTTGGAAGCGTGACCCCAACCTGGAACGCCTGGAAGCCGAGGCGAGGGCCATTGGTGAACCTGAAAATCCCTCTGAATGAAATTATTCGGCTTTTATTTTTTCGACACGCTGGTCTTCATCCTTCTCTGCCCCATACTTTACTGGGCGAACCGCTCCATATTTACCACCCCATTGATCTGTATATTACTAGTCAGCGGGGCCCTGATGTTTTTATCTCCCGTGTTCATCACCAAACATTTTCCGGAAAGGAAAGGGGTCAAAGACCTCTTCCTGGCGGGCTCCATCAGCATGTGGTTGGTTTTCCTGGGCGGGCTGACGAGGGAGCTGTCCGTGGACTCGCTCGTATCGGAAATACCCATTGTGGATGAGGGTATCCAAAGGGCACTTCCCTGGATCGCAGGTGTAGGCTGTCTTTGTTTCCTTGCAGGATGTTTTGCCGCCGGAAATGTAAAAACGCGGACGGGGTTCGCCCTGCAGGGGGTATTGTTTGCGGCCCTGATCGCGCTTGCGGTCCTCAGCTATTGGAAGGTGATCCCGGAAGGGTTGAGCGACCGTTCGGATGAATTCCTTAGTTTTTGCTTTGTACCCCTGTTGCTGTTGCATTACCGCCTTTGGAGAAAGCCGTCGATTGTCGATTTGGAGACGGGGATCGAAAACTTTGGGGTCATCCCGGAAGAAGAGGAGGATTTCTTATGAAATCAGCCGGATTCTATATGTCCATCGTTGCCTCGGTGATCGCCCTGTCCTTTTGTATGATTTGGATCAGCCGGGGCTATGATTACATGGTTTCCACCAGATTCAATTTTTACCGGGAGTGGATCAACATAGCGATGTATGGTTTGAAAGTCATCGTGGCCCTGGCCCCCGTGAGCATGATGATTTATTTCCGCGAAAATAATTGGGTCCGCAACCTGTTCCTGTTTACGGCGGGTTCGGTCCTGATCAGCTCGGTGTATGCGTTGGCTTACCTTGCCCACGTCCGCAGCGCCGCGCTGCCCGGAAACACGCTGCGCATCGTGGTCCTCCTGTTCAGCTTTGCCGGGGTGATCACGCTCATGGGTGCATGCTTTAGCGTGCAGACCCCGCTGATCCGCGCGGGCTTCCGGTGGATGGGGATGTCTTACCTCCTGGAATTCCTTGCCCTGGTCGTTTGGGGCGTGCTCCGCACCCAGCACGGGCCGTATCTCCGGAGTTTGGCATTCCCCTACCTCATCCCCATCCCCGCGTATATCATCCTGTTCTTCCTGTGTTACCGCGCGGGAAAATCGGACCCCGGCCAGGATCAATGGGAAGCCGCCGTGGATTCGATCGGGTCCCCTGATGAGGAAAGCTGAGCGCGGATTTCCTCCATCAGTGCGGCCACGCGCATGGACAAGGAATGGGGCATGAGTTCGCTTTGGGCCTGGTTGTCCTCCAGGCAATTCAGCATTTCGGAGACGGGAAATTGCCACCCCGTTCCCTCCCACTTACATTCCCTGCGGATCGCAGCTTTCCCCCTGATCGATATGCTCAGTACCAGCGGACGCCGATGCCAATCATCGTGCAGGATGACGAAGCCCTTTTCTCCTGTGATCACCGCTTCATCACGCGAATCCACCACCCACGAACATTCCACGTTCGCATAGCGCCCTCCGGGGAAACTCAACAGAAAGCTACATCGGTCGTCCTGTCCGTCGATTCCCAGGCGCCCCACGGCCTTCACCGAATTCGGCTCCCCCAGGAGCAACAGGCACAGGAAAAGGGGATAGACGCCGAGGTCCAGCAGGGCGCCTCCTCCCGGAAAAGCATAGTCGTCGTCCCGGGGAAAGGCCCGCCCGCTAAGGTTGGCCTTGACCGAAACGACCTCTCCCAGGCTATTCGTGCGCAGGATGCTTTGCATCGCGTACCAACTCGGCAGGAAGCGTAAGGGTATTCCCTCCATTAAAAAAACTCCTTTTGAATGTGAGACCTCGGCCAGCAAGGCGGCCTGGGTGGCATTGAGGGCCATCGGCGCCTCGCACAGGACGGGGATGCCGGCCTGGAGGCAGCGGATGGCGTAGGGATACCGGAAGGGCGCGGGTGCCGTGATGAATACGGCATCCAATTGAGCTGATTCCAGCATGGTGGGTAGATCGGTATAGGTCAGTGGTATTTTCAAGTCTTTCGCAAAGTCCTGGAGCTCCTCTTCCGGACCCAGAACAGCCTTGATAAAACACGTTCTTTCCATGACGTAGGTCAAATCCCCCGCAAAGTCGCGGGCAGACGAGCCCGTCCCGATCAAACCCCAGGCAAAGGGTTTATGGGCGTTCTCCATTGGTTAGCTTTGCCCTACATATGAAAGAACTATGCCAGCCTCCCCCATTTTAACGCAGGGAATATTCCCGGTATAAAATAAGAAGAGGCCTCACTTGAGGCCTCTTTGGTGCTTGACATAGGTTAGCTGTAGTCGATATACGACCCCAAAGGTGCGGCATTCTACCGGATTTTGCGTCAAAAACGTGTTAAAAGACTAAGAACGAATTACGGAACAGGTGCTGTCGAGATGGAGAGGCACCGATTTTTCGCCCATTTTGAGCACGCCCGTAGCCCTCAGCGAGGAGTGGGCATCCAGCACGGCGCCCGTTCGGGCGTCCACTTCCCAGATACCCCGTTGGCGTCCCTTAAGGGTGAGGAGGCCGGGGTGGTGGCTCCCGGGGATGGGAGCTTCTTTCAGGTCGATTTCCGCGTCCGATCGGACATATAAGACCCCATTTTGGACTTTGAGGAGGGTAAAGCTGGTGGTCACGGGTAGCCGTGGGTCCGCGTCCAGGGTATCGGTCCCTGTCCAGGAATCGCCGACCCGGAGTACGTCGGAGGGAAGTATCGGGGCCGTTTTGGTGTACAAACCGGTCAGGTAATGCGGGTCCGGATTGGTGTCCTGGTCCAGTATATTCCCCTGACCGTCTTCCAGGTGGAGGTTGTAACGGTCGGCAAAGCGGTTTCCGGAGGCATCTTCATGATAACTTAGGGAAAGGGTATTGGCCCGCAGGCGTCGGGCACCCCCTTCAGTCGTCAGCGTATGCGTCACTTCCACAATCGAATAGGTGCCGGGGAGGGCGTGGAAGTCAACACGGTAGCTCCGGGAGGCGCAGCCCGTGACCAGGCAGGCTGCCGCGGCCAGGAAGAGGAGGGGCTTTTTCATATATTGGTGAAGTTATGAATTTTCTACGTCTGGCTTTTTATGCCATCATAGCCTTTTGGGGAGTATACCTCCTTTCTATCTTATTGGAATACAGCATCTTACTGCTCACGACCAACCCGAAACGGGCCATGAATTTGTTATATCAGGCAGTGCAACTACAGAAATGGTCGGCCTATTTCAGTTTTTTCTATGGTATAGCCCCCGGGTACATTCTTTGGAGAATAGGGGAAAGGAAAGGGTTGGTCTGGGGGTCTTTCATTTATCTTTTTTCCTGGGCCTTTTTGCTACACTATTATAAGGCTCTCGGCACCCAGAATATTGCCCTATATGCCCGAATATGGGTCTTGGTGTATATTCCCTATATGTTTACTTATATCGTCTGGCTGATGGTGAAAAAAGAGCCCTTCCGTCGTTTATATATCTGGTTGGGAACGCAAAGCTTGGTTTTGATTATCGGATTGTTTATCGCCATGCAGATTTTTATAAGGAGCAAAAATATTTTATCATCATTTGCAATGACAATAATTCCGGTATTGCTTCCGATTCCTATTGCAGCGATAATTCAAAAAGCAAGGCATTGGTTTGCCGAAGAAAAGCAGATGATGGAACAATTGGAGTCATTGAAGACCTGAAAATATTTTTTTTCCACCAATGCAGCAAAAAGGGCACGTCTCCGTATACGCACGTCCATGGCCGATTTCATAGCTGCAAGTTTTCAATAACAAACGCCTAACACGGTACCTCTTGCCCGCCTATCGTTGCCGTAGTATCTTTGTGTCGTTACCTCAATCATTGAACCACAATTTAGCACCGTATGACTGAAAACTTCTACTCTCAATCTTTAGAATCTAAGTTGTATTCCAGCGAATCTGTTTTAATCGCAACCTTTTTCGGAGGACCGCTGGTCGGAGGATATATGACCGCGGAAAATTTCAAGTTCTTGGGCGAAACGGAAAAAGTAAGACATACTTATATCATCACCGGCCTCATGCTGTGTGTATTGATAGGATTCCTACAGTTCGCCCAGGGTTCGCACTTTCCCTGGTTCGTTTTCCCCGTGTCCTACACCTTGCTTACCTACATCCCCATGAAGGTGTTGCAGGGTAAGCGGATCAGGACCCACATGCAGATGGGGACGCCCCTTCATAAAGGAGACCGCGTGGCGGTGATTTCCTTTGTAGGCGCGGTCGCCACGATCGTGGGACTGCTGATCGCCTCCGTATTGGTTCAGGCCGTAACGACCGGTTCGGTGTCATAATCGACCAAAATCCCGCCCGCGCGGGCTTCCCCTTGGTTTAATTGGATATACAGGCTAAGACAACAATTCATTAACAATAGCACTCCGGATTTTGCCGGATCTTGGATACGGACGAAACACATGCGCAATTCGCGCACCTAACTCTGAAACTTACATCTTGTATAATCCCGCATTCTTGCGGGATTTTTTTTGCCCTTATATGCCAGTACCACGCTGGGCCGGGGCCTGTCCGCTTCGGCCTGCCCTGCGGGAAGGGCCTGCGCGGACAGCCCCCGGCCCAGTATTACAGGCTTTAGGGCAAGGCACATGGCACGGCGCGTTGAAAAAACCCATTGTATCCCAGAGGACATAAAAATAAGGGGCTGAGTATCAGTGAAAAAACGGAGATTCTGAAGTCGGCTTAATAATTCCTTAATACTCCGTTAACATTGCCTTCAAAGTGTGACGGTTCCTTTGCGAGACAAATTAATACTTGTTATGAGAAAAATTCAGACGCTCACATTCCTCTTCACTTTTTTTGCATGCGTAACCTTTCTAAATTCCATCCAGGCTCAAAACACTCCCTTTGGCAAACCGGATAGTGCTATACATCCGGGCTATAACCTGTGGGGCTATGCTTTTATGGACTTTTATTACAAGGGGCATGCGGATACGGCGGGAACGTTCAACGGTTCCTACCATGGTCGCGGAGGCAGCAATCAGTATACGGGTGTTCCCGCGGGACACACGGCTTTCCAATCCCGTCGTATTTACCTGGGCTTCGATTACACGCTGAGCAAGCACTTCATGACCGAGTTCCTGCTGGCCGACGAGGACAATTTCAATAACGTGAACACGACCGCCTCCAACGTCGCCGTGACCGGCGGCGGGGGTGGAACGGTTGCCGTAGCGGCGCCCGCGGTTCCCAACGGGGACCTGCTTGCCAACGGCAAGTCCAGCTTCTACCTGAAGCTCGCCAACGTCAGGTGGCACAATATCTGGAACGGGACGGACCTGGTGTTCGGTCAACAGGCTACACCCTCCTTCCCCTTGCTAACGGAAGTCGTGTGGGGCTACCGGTCGATCGAAAGGACCGTATCGGATATACGCCGCACGCCTTCTTATGATTTCGGGATCGGTTTGAACGGGGTCTTCGATCCCAGCACCAGGAACGTTGGGTATGACCTGCTGGTCGCCAACGGTACTTCGGCCAAGCCCGAACCCTACACCAACAATTTCAAATGGTACTATGGCGACATCTGGGCCAAGTTGTTCGACAAGCACCTGCTGCTCGATTTGTATGCCGATTATTACCGCCTCAACTGGACGCCGGCCTGGCACAACAGCCGCCAGATGATCAAGGGATACGTCGCGTATACCTCTCCCAAGCTGACCATCGGGGTGGAAGCCTTCATCAACACCCTGAAGAATGACGCCTTCCTGTCCAACACTGCAGCCAACGGCGGTGGCGTGGATACGGCAAATGCGGTTGCCCAGGCAATTTCCGGCTACGTACGTGGGAAGATCGTCGGCGACAAGCTGGGCTTCTTCGCCCGTGTGGACCACTACACACCCAACAAGAACCTGACGAACAGCAATATCACCAATTACACCAAGGTTGTCGGGCACACCAGCAACTATATCGAGCCCACAGCCGACTTCATCTCCAACGGCGGCGCCGCCAACGGCAACAACGTAACGGAGACCTTCATGTCACTTGGTCTGGACTTTACGCCCATCAAGAATGTACACATCATGCCCAACGTTTGGTACGACCATTATCATACCCTGGGCACGCCCACTCCCGACGGGCATGATATTTCGTATCGTATGACGTTCTACTTTATTTACGGGAAATAAAAAAAACTGTTTCAATGCATACACCTCTCGCGTTTAAAACCTTGCTTGCTTCGGGCGTCGTGGCGCTTAGCCTCGGCCTGGGCCTCTCTTCCTGTAACGGTTCCGGCGGTGGCGGCGGAAGCGATACGACCGAAAACACCCTGCTGGGTGCGGGTAGCTCCTTTGTTTACCCGCTGTTTTCCAAACAGTTTGCCGTGTATCACGACTCCACCCAAATGAAGGTCGATTACCAGGCCAACGGTTCGGGAGGCGGCATATCCGCGCTGATCGCCAAGACGGTGGACTTCGCTGATTCCGATGCACCCCTGAACGACGACCAGGCTTCCAAGATGGGCGCCCCTGCCCTGCACATCCCGATGTGTTCCGGCGCGGTGGCCCTGTCCTACAACCTGCCCGACCTGAAGGATACGCTGAAGCTGACCCCCGGGGTCCTGGCGGATCTGTTCCTGGGCAAGATCACCAAGTGGAATGACAAGGCCATCGCCGCCGTCAATCCCGGGGTGAAGCTGCCCGACCTGCCCGTTGTGATCTCGCATCGCACCGACGGCAGCGGCACCACTAACATCTTCACGAGCTACCTGTCCCTGGTGAGCCCCGAGTGGCAAACCAAGGTGGGCAAGGGCGGTTCCGTGAACTGGCCCACCGGTCTGGGTGGAAAGGGTAATCCCGGCGTTGCGGGGAACATCAAGCAAACCCCCGGCGCTATCGGCTATATCGAGCTGGCGTATGCAATCGGAAACAACATGGCGTATGCCAAAATCCAAAACAAGGGCGGGAATTACATCGTCCCCAGCGTAGCCTCCACCAAGGCCGCCGGGAACATCAACATCCCCGCCGATGGGAAGGTATGGCTGGTGAATACGGATGCCGCCGACGGGTATCCCATCGCCGGTTTCACCTGGGCCATCATCTACAAGGAACAGAATTACAACAGTCGTTCCCTCGACAAGGCCACCAAACTGGTGAAGCTGTTGTGGTGGAACATTCACGACGGCCAGCAATACTGCGAAGCCCTGAACTACGCACCCTTGCCCGCCAATGCCGTGACGGTAGCGGAAAACATCCTGAAATCTGCTACGTATGACGGAAAACCCATCCTTCAGCAATAATCCTGCTATAGGATCCAAGGAAATTACCCGCAAGAGTTTGATCTTGCGGGTAATTCCATATTTACACCGGGAGGATAAACCGATGGCTATAGCAAAAACGAAGACGAAAGCAAAGACCTCGAACCGGTCCAATAAGCAAATCCGGTGGGAGAATTTCTTCCGGAGCGCCCTGGTCTGGATTGCGGTAGCGGTAGCCCTCCTGGTACTCGGCATCATGATCACCCTGATCATCCAGTCCATCCCTTCGATCCAATCCCTGGGCGTCAAATACCCGTGGAGCAGGACGTGGAACCCCGTCAACGAGACGTACGGCGCGCTCCCCTTCCTGATCGGTACGTTAATCACGTCCTTCCTCGCCCTGATTATTTCCATCCCCTTTTCCTTCGCGGTGGCGGTTTTCCTGGGCGAGTACTTCCCCCGGGGCTGGTTCTCCGAGTTCATGAAAAACGCGGTCGAGCTGATCGCGGCCGTGCCTTCGGTGATCTACGGATTCTGGGGCTTTTTCGTCCTGGTGCCCATCGTGCGGACCCTGGAGATAAAACTGGGTATCGAAAACGCGATCGGGCAAGGCATTTTCTCGGCGGCGCTGGTACTATCGATCATGATCATCCCCTACGCGGCTTCGCTGTCCCGCGAAATCATCCAGCTCGTCCCCTCCCACCTGAAGGAAGGAGCCTACGCCCTGGGCGCCACGCGATACGAGGTCATCCGAAACGTCGTCCTCCCCTACACGCGGACGGGGTTATGGGCGGGCGTCCTCCTATCCCTGGGGAGAGCCCTGGGCGAAACCATGGCCGTGACCACGGTGATCGGCAATACGAGCATCATGCCGCATGGCTGGGGGTTCATCTTCGGACCCA
>Ga0206863_1185_pt1 | contig 20274 bp, 15 predicted proteins | sample Alteio_BWOrgCont_41_FD_152634 | JGI IMG/M metagenome (GOLD analysis project Ga0206863, IMG submission 152634) | Enriched cells from forest soil in Barre Woods Harvard Forest LTER site, Petersham, Massachusetts, United States -... | ecosystem: Environmental > Terrestrial > Soil > Temperate forest >...
CTGATCCCCGGCCTCCCGAACCGCGTAACTCATGATCCGGGCGTACCGGCACCCAAGCCGTTTCATGCGGGGGATGGCCCGGTTTACCTCGGAGAGGTCGAACGGCTGATCGATCTTTTTGCCCCAATTGGCGATCGCGGAGCCCATCGCGTACACACCGACCCTTCCCGCCGCGAGTTTCTCCAGCACGATCTCGAAAGCCGCTTCCGGAATGTCGTGGAGATTGCCGGTTTGATAGCCCGGAACCTGAACATTGCGCGCCTCGATCCATTTCCACCCCAACTCTTGGGTGGCGCGAATTTGCGTGTCGATCGAGGCGCCCGCTTCGTCGGATATGCCGGTTAAGATCATGTAATTAGCGGTTGAACGATTTGGCGAAATCTTCCGCCGTGCTGTTAACGACTTTTTTTTCTTTCGTCGAGGAGGCGATCAACTCTTTCAGCCTGGCCTCGTAGGCCTGGGCGTCGAGAGGCAGGTTGATGGTTTGTCCTGTCAGTGAAGAATACAACATGGCATTCGCCAATTCAACCGACCAAAGCCCGTCTGCTCCGGGGCTGATCAGTTTCTCGCCATCGAGAATCGCATTGATAAAATTTTGCAAAATGACGTGGTGCTCCGCCCCGTGTGCCGGGAACGGAATCTCGATATTCCAGACCTCGGGCTTGGCGAAACCCGCTTTGGAAGAGCGGCTGAACTCGAACATCGAAGTCTCGTTGCGCGTGAATTGTATTCTGCCGTGTTCGAGAACCACCTTTCCACGCTCGCCGACAATCTCGAGGCGGTTCGTGCCTGGCGCCTCGCCCGTCGAGGTGACAAAGGTTCCGGTGGCGCCGCTGGGGTACTCCACGAATGCGGTGACGCTATCTTCAACCTCGATGTCGTGATAGCGCCCGAGCTGGCAAAAGGCGCGCACTTTCGAAGGGCGTCCACAAATCCATTGCCAAAGATCAAGATTATGAGGGCATTGGTTTAGGAGCACTCCGCCACCCTCTCCGCGCCAGGTGGCGCGCCAGCCCCCGCTGGCGTAGTAGGCCTCGGTGCGATACCAATCGGTCACAATCCAACTGGTCCGAGCCAATTGGCCAAGCTCTCCGGTTTCGACCAGAGATTTCAGCTTTTGATAGCGCGGGTCGCTCCGAAACTGGAACATTCCGGCAAAAGTTAATTCGGGCTTGGCGCGGCTGGCCGCAATCAACCTTTCCGCGTCAGCTTTCTGAACCGCGATGGGCTTTTCCACCAAAACATGCAGTCCGTGCTCCAACGCGGCGATGCCAATGGTCGGGTGGGAAAAATGCGGAGTCGCGATGAGGATGGCGTCAATTTCCCCGGAACGAATCATCTCGCTCCAGTCGAGATACCGTTTTGCTTGAGGGAAAAGATCAAGGCTGGCGGGCGATTGATCGCTCACCGCCGCGAGCGAGCAGCGCGGAACTTTGCCTTCGAGCAGGTAATCGGCGTGAAACTTCCCCATGTTTCCCAAGCCCACAATGCCGAGACGAATATTTTCCATGGCGGTTTTATTTTCAGCCGGGCTTGCGCGTTACTTTCGTGGCAACCATTTTTCCCAGTTCTTGGCGAACGCCTCGACGTTTTCACGCGTGACCGGGGTGAGGCTGCTGTTGTCGACGATTGAAGGCGGGTTCTTTTTCAGGTGAATTTTGTTGATCAAGTATTCGACGCTTTTGTACCCGTAGCCATAGACGTCTTGCGAGAGTAAAAGTTGGACGTGTCCGCTGCGCACATAGCCTAGTTCCTGGGGCAGGGCGTCCACCGCCACACACTTGATCGCTCCCGGCGGCCATTTCAAGGCGTTTTCGGTGAAGAGGGGCCAGCCGCCGAGCAAACCCCAGCCGGTGATTTCAGGATTTGCCTGCATCACCTCTTCGATTTTGGCCACCGCGTCCTGAGGAGTTTCTTTGTGATAATAAATCCCGCGGAGAACAATCCCGGGGAATTTCTTGGCCGCGCTTTGAAAACCCGCCGACCGCTGTTGCAGATTAAGGGCGTTTTGATTGCCGTCAATGGCGGCCACCACGCCCTTTCCGTTCAAAAGCCGCGCCAGCTCGTCCATCGTTTGCTCGCCGCATTTGAAATCATCGATCCCCAAGGCGGTCATTCGCCGGCTTTCTTTGGCGTCCCCCGAATAGGTCACGACCGGAACCCCTTGATCGACGGCCTTGTTGATCGAATCCTTGACCTTTTTGGCGTCTGAACAACTGATAATGATGCCGTCTGTCCCATTGAGAAGCAGTTGCTCGATGGTGTCGGCCTGCTTTTGAGCATCCTCTTCGTTCGGGGTGCGCCAATCGATTTTGACGGTGATTCCGTACTTGGCGCCTAAATCCCGTGCGGCATCCAAAGCGCCGACTCTCGACGCCTCAAAAAATGGGTTCCCCTGTGATTTCGCGATCATGCCAAGGGTATAGGTTTTTTGCGGAGCCGCAAAGCTAGCTATGGCTGTCGGCAAGAGCAAAGCGATGCCGGCCGCGATTCTCGAAAGCAATTTCATGCGCCACAGTTTAGTCAACCATGCCCGCGGTCAAACACAAAAATTCCGGCGGCGGAAGTGAAGGTCGCGAAAAATAATTCGCCTGTCGTCCAGGTGGTAGCCGCGGCCAAAGCGCCAGAGGGCTGGCGCAGTCCAAGACCCTGGCGGGCCGTTCCAAGGCCACTTCACTCACGAAGCGTCTTGGACTGCGGTAGCCCTCTACCGCTTTTCCCCCGCAATGCCGGACGGGAGACAAGGGTTTCGCCCATCGCTATCCCGCTTCTTTTTTCTCAATCCACGAAGACGAATTCGTTGGATAGGAGCAGGACTTGGGCGTATTTGCCCCAGGCATCCAACGGTTTGAACTGCTGGTTCGTGGAACCGGAGAAATCTTTGGCGGCATCCCAGACCCGGCTTTCCTTCGAGATTTTGGCCCCCGCGTCGGGCAGGTATTCGATCCGGGGCGCCCAAGTGAAGCTGTCGGACTCAATCGTTTCTCGAAGATCGGCCGCGAAATCAATGGTGTCGCCTTTCCGAACCACGGACGACGCGACCAGGATGCTCGCATGTCCATGTTGCACGAGGCACTCTCCGAGAAGACCCTCGCGACTGGAAACTATCCGCCCGCGCACGCCGTCGCCCTTTTCGGATTCGTGGCCGAGGTCCGCTTCGATGCGCACGCGCCCATCGGCAGGTGCCGTCCACCGGCGGATGGCGGCATGGTGCAAATCTTTACCGGGATGACCACCCCGGGCGTTCAACATCAGCCAACCGAGTTTTGGATCGGGCAGGGTCTCGCCGCCACGCCAACTGTCGTCGGCGTAGTGAGAGAGAACCGTGAAATGAACGGTTCGTTCGGGTGAAGGGGAAACCTCTCCGTAGCCGTAACTCCAGCATTTTTCCGCGAGTGAAGGCGCCACCGCTAACTTTTTGAAAAAACCCTCGGCGAATCGAATCTCTTCCCGGCTTGGAGCGCGCTGATAGAGCTGTTCGTAAAGCCATTTGATCTTGGCGCTGTCGGTTTTGGCGGTTGTTGGAATAGCGACGGCGAGGGACCGGGCTTGGAGCACCACAAACGGACTGTTCATCATGAAGAGAGCCTGTTGGGGAACGGTGGTATAATAGCGTTGGGCGCTGCTGGCATCCGGACTGGCAAAATCGAATGTCCGCATGAGCCCGGGTAGATTCTGCCGGTCGATGAAGCCGTACACGGTTCGTCTCGTGGCCTTCGGATCGTCGGTGATATCCACGGGACGCCCGCCTTCCACCGGATCCAAGCGTTTGCTCACCGTCAGGAGCGAATCGCGCAGGCTCTCAAAATCGAGCCGCTGACGGTTCATCCGCCAGTAATAATCGTTATTAGGGTCGATCCTGGCGCCGGCATCATTTTCATCGCTGCTTTGCTGATACGCGCTGGAAAGCATGATGAGCCGGTGCAGTTTCTTGACCGACCAACCATCGTGCATAAACCGTCCCGCGAGATAATCCAGCAGTTCCGGGTTGGTGGGTGGCTCGGAGCGCAATCCAAAATCGCTCGGCGTCCTTACCAGCGGAGAGCCGAAATGCAGAAGCCAGACGCGATTGACGAACACGCGCGCGGTGAGCGGGTTAGACTTGTTGGCAATCGTTTTGGCCAACTCGAGTCTTCCGCTGCCCGATTTAAAGGGTTTGCGGTTTTGTCCCGCAAGAATGAGGGGCGGCTGCCGCGGCACTTCGTCTCCGGGGCTGCCCGGGTTCCCGCGCTTGAATATATGCGGTTGGGAAGGCGTGTCGTTATCGAGCAGCACCATCGCGCGAGGCGGCGCTCCTGGGTGGGTCGCATCCAATTCCTCCGAATTCCGTCGCAAGGCGCGGATTTTTTGGGCCGCGGGCGCTTCTAGGAGCCGCATAATTTCTCCTCCCGCTAAATTGGCCGGCGCGCCTTCCGCGTAAAGGACCTGGCGAATGGACTCCTGATCCCCGCTCGTCAACGTTTTGGCTTTCTTTGAAACCTGCAAGAGGGTCGTCCAAGCGTCATCGGCATCAGCGAAAAGCTTGCCATAGATTTCACTCAGTTCCTTGATCGATTGCGGGTTTTTCTCGGAGATGGATTTGAGGACGATCGGATTGGGAGCGTTCGTGGTTCCAGTAGTCTCGCCGAGTTTAGCGATTACGCCAGGCGCGTTTGTCGCAAAAGTCTTTTCATCCAGCGCCGCGAGCGCAACCCAGGGGCCCAGGACGGGATCCCGCGCGGTCTCCGCGGCCTTGAGCTTGGTTTTCCACCTTCGCGTCACGCTCGGATCAAGTTTGCGAGTGCGCGCAAGCTGCTCCGCTTTGGATGAGTCCGCCAGATGGTCCGAGTCGTAGGCGGCCAGCATGTATTCACCCGCGCGTTGCCGCAGCGCGCGCAAAGCCTCGTTTTCCTTTTTGCTTTTATACTCTTCCAGGGCGCGCTCGCGCTTCTGCTTTTCCGCCAGATAATCCTGGTATTCTTTGGGCATAACTCCAAGCAGCGGCTTTTCCGCCGGTTCGTGCGAGCTGGCGAAGACGCCGTAGAGAGAGTAGTAATCGGCGGTTGGAATAGGGTCGAATTTATGATCGTGACACCGCGCGCAACTCATGGTCATGCCCATCAAACCCCGCGACATCACATCGATCCGGTCGTCGATGATGTCCGCTTCATTGTTAAGAAAGCGCCGGCCCAGGGTAAGAAAACCGAGCGCGGCCAGCGAACGTTTGTCCTCGTTCGCTGAGGGGAGTCGATCCGCGGCGATTTGCTCGAGAATGAATTGATCGTACGGCAGGTCTTCGTTAAACGCGCGAATGACGTAATCCCGATAGGTATAGGAGTAGGCGTAACGACGTTCTTCCTCGAAAACATAGCCCTTCGTATCCGCGTAGCGCGCGACATCCAACCAGTGGCGCCCCCAGCGTTCGCCGTACGCCGGAAGGGAAAGAAGGTGATCCACCACCCGGGCAAAGGCCGTTGGCGACCGGTCATTGACGAACGCTTCGACTTCCTCCGGAGACGGAGGCAGACCGGTTAAATCAAAATAGGCTCGTCGAATGAGGGTGCGTTTATCTGCTGGCGAAGAGGGTTTCAACTTTTTCTGGTTCAATTTGGCCAGAATAAGGGCGTCAATTGGACTCGAAACCCAGCTTGCCGGAGTCGCTCGGGGAATCGATGGCATGCGAACAGGTTGATAGGCCCAGTGGTCCAAGCGTTTGGCGAACGCGGCAGACGCGGCGGTCGAGGTGGGTGCGCCGGTGCGTGGATCTGGCGCGCCCATTTTCACCCAGGCTTCCAACGCGTGAACCTGTTCCAAAGTCAGTTTTTTGCCCTTGGGCGGCATCTGCAAATCTTCGTCCGTATAGCGGATGGCTTTAACGAGGAGGCTCTTTTCCGGGAATCCCGGCGTGACAGCCGGCCCGTTGTCGCCGCCTGTAAGGACTCCGTCTTTGGTATCAAGCAGGAGTCCGCCTTTCACCTTTTCGCTTTCGTGGCTATGACATTTATAGCAATTCTCGGCCAGGATCGGGCGGATTTTAGACTCGAAAAACTCGAGACCCGCCGGATCGATTTTTTCCGAGGTCTCGGCACGTAGCAGCGCAACGGGCAAACAAGCCGACGTGAGGAGAGACACCGCCGCCAATAAAGCAGCGGCAAAAGGCCGACGAGCTTGGGAGGTAGGGCGCGTCACTCCCGTGCGCGCCGCTGCGTGGCAGGTACCCAACGGCGCGCACGGAGTGACGCGCCCTACCGCCTCTTTCGCGTTCGTTGGCGGGCTCTGATTCCGTTCGCCGGGAGACGGCGTAAAGAATCGAGGCACACGCTTTGGCTCATTTATTTTCACTTGTTCTTCGACGGTTGGAGCAAAACGGCCATTCATAATGGATTGGCCTCCAGGCTTCACTCTTCGACCCCGCCGCCCTGGATTATTTCTCGCAGTGCTTCGACGTGATCTTGAAACCTCGCCCGGCCGCGATGCGTGGCGCGCAACTTTGTTCGCGGTTTGCGATTGATGAACAGCTTTTCCGCCTTTATATAGCCGGCTTCCTCGAGGGTCATCAAGTGCGCGCCCAAGTTCCCGTCGGTCAGCTTGAGCAATCGCCCCAGCGTTGAAAAATCTATTTCACCCTCCGGACTCAGCGCCACCAAAGCCGCCATAATCCGCAGCCGCGCCGGTTGGTGGATGATGTTGTCGAGCTCCGGCACAGCTAATTCCAATTCCGGCGGACGTGAAAACCCGCGGCAATTAAGGAGCCCCCTCCGGTCAACGCCATCCAGAGGTTGAACCAATCGGGCACGAGAAACATTCCAACCAATGTCGAAGCCGTCACTCCCAAACCAAGGTATAAAAGAAAACGGTCCAACCAGATGCCCATGACGACATAACCGAACATCGCGACCGTGGCCGGATAGGCTCCAAAAAAACGCATGTTAGAGCTGGAGGGACGCAGAATGAATACCCAGATGCCCGCGTAAACGAACAGCGCCACCCAAGCCAGCCCAATTCTCCCGCCGTTTCCGCTTTTGATGGTGTCACGCCTCCGGGTGGCGAGAACCCAAGACGCGACAAAGCCGGCCGAATCCAAGGCCAGCCACAACACGCCGCTTTGACCTGGAAAGAATTGTGTTCCGGCAAACCCGATCAGCCAAATCGCACCCCAAAGGATCAGCATCCCGCTGCAACTTCCGCCGGCGATGGCCCGCCGGGTTCGCGCGGCAATATCCTCGATTTCATCCAGGGAGGCCTGCGCCTCCACTTTAGTCACCTTCATAAGCGCTCACAAAAATTGCCGTTGACACGGATTTCATTTAATGTAGAGTCCTCTGCAACACAGAGTATGTCAAGCGATTCCAAGCCTGCGATTCTCGAAATTCGACAACTGCGAAAATCCTTCGGCGCCCTCGTCGCTGTCGATGGCGTCTCCTTCACCGTCCGCCAAGGCGAATGCGTCGGGCTGCTCGGACCCAACGGCGCGGGTAAAACCACGACGCTCTCGATGTTGTCGGGATTGTTGACGCCAACTTCCGGGGAGGTGTTGATCGAAGGGCGCGCTCTCGCGGGGGATGTTGATCCGCTCAAGCGCAAGCTCGGGCTCGTTCCCCAAGAGCTTGCGCTCTACGACGAACTGTCGGCCCGGGACAATCTATTGTTCTTCGGCGCGCTTTATTCCCTGGATCGCGCGACGTTGGAAAAGTCGATGGGAGAAGCGCTCGAAATCGTCGGCCTCGCGGATCGGGCGCAGGAGAAAGTGAAAAATTATAGCGGCGGCATGAAACGCCGTCTGAACCTGGCCGCCGCTCTCCTGCACGATCCTCAATTGCTATTGCTGGACGAACCGACGGTCGGGGTGGATCCGCAAAGTCGCAACGCGATTTTCGACAACATTGAGGCGTTTCGCGCCCAAGGCAAAACCATCCTCTATACCACTCATTATATGGAGGAGGTCGAGCGATTATGCGACCGTGTCATCATTATGGACCACGGGCGTATTGTGGCGGATGACACCCTCTCCGCTCTGAGAGCCCGGTCCGTGAAATTGAACCTGCTCCAAATAGAGTTGGCGAAAGAGAGCGGCTCCGACTGGCTTCCCGCTCTCCGTCAACTTGACGGTGTGGTCACGGCGGAATTGGCCGGGGTGCAACTCTCGGCGCAGGTGACCAATCTCACGAAGGTTACCCCGTCAATACTTGAATTTCTCCACCAAAGAGGATCGGAAGTGACACACCTCTCGACGGAACGACCACATCTCGAATCCATTTTCCTTTCCTTGACCGGCCATCAACTTCGCGACAAATGAACACCCGCCCTTTTCTCGCTCTAGTCCACAAAGACCTCAAACTGCACCTCGGCAACAGGCGGGCCATGATTCTTACCTTGGCCGTACCCATAGCGATCGCGTCGTTTTTCGGCTCCATCTTTGGCGGAGGCAGCGGCAGGACCAAGCCGAGCGGAGTCCCGCTCGAGATTGTTGACTTGGATCGAAGCGCGGCCTCCGGCGAAATCATTACAAATTTGACCAAGGACGATTCATTAACTGTTTCCATCGTGGATGAGAAATCCGCCCGCCAGGATCTGCGCAAAGGGAACGCGGCGGTGGCGGTGATTTTTCCAAAAAACTTTGGCGAGGACGCTGGTCGCGCTTTTTTTCGGCCGGGGGCCAAACCCGAGATCACTTTACTACACGATCCCTCGCGAAATATTGAAGCCAGCATGGTGCAGGGCATCCTGATGCAGCACATTATGGAAACGATAAGCCGTCGGGTCTTCTCGGGCCAGAGCGGTCGAAAGTATGCGCAAGAAGCGTTGACGGAGTTCGATCGGACACCAAGTCGCCTCGTGCCTGAGGAAGACCGGCGGGCGTTGAGCAATATGCTCTCGAGTGTGGATCAATGGCTGGCAAGGCCTTCGACCACCAATCCCGCCGGCGCCGGACCCTCCGGAGGAATCTCGGTTCCATTCACCACGAGAAATGAAGAATCGGCGCCACAAACGAATTCTAAATTCAGTGGGTACAACGGTTACGCGCACTCGTTCGGCGGCATGAGCGTGCAATTTATTCTTATGGCCGGTATTGACTGGGGGATTCTGGTTCTCATGGAACGGCAAAAGGGCCTCTGGCGGAGATTGCGCGGGGCGCCGCTGTCTCGGGGGACGCTGCTGGCGGGGCGGGGTGCCAGCGGCACGATCATCGCCTTTTGCACCATGATGGTTTGCTGGGCCTTTAGCATGGCGGTGTTTCATGTGCGGATCAATGGCAGTTGGGTCGGATTCATCGCCTGCAACCTGGCTTTCTCCGTCTTCGCGGCAAGCTTGGGACTTTTCATCGCCGCGCTGGGTCGCACGCCGGAAGCCACTCGTGGCATCGCGATCTTTGTGGTCCTCCTGATGGTCATGTTGGGCGGCGCCTGGGTCCCCGCTTTCATTTTTCCGGCGTGGCTGCAGAAGCTCACCTTAATCGTTCCGGCACGCTGGGCGGTGGATGGCTTCGACGCGATGACTTGGCGCGGGCTGGGAGTAAGCGCCGCCATCGCACCGGTCGCGGTATTGATGGGTTACGCGGTTGCGCTCAGTGAGATAGCACGGCGCTGCTTTCGCTGGGAGACGGACTAGTACTGACTGGGAAGGGAAGGGTGAACCAAAATGTCGAACCTTTGCCAATCTCGCTTTCCACGCCAATTTCACCGTTCATATTCTCGACGAGCCGTTTTGAAATGGCCAACCCGAGGCCTGATCCGCCGAATTTTCGGTTGATCGAGTTGTCTGCTTGTTCGAACGACGTAAAAAGCCGGTTGCGGGCCTCCGCGGGAATCCCCATGCCGTTATCTTTCACGGCAAACTTGAGACAAACTGCTCCAGCCTCCTTGCTGCGAAGGGTGACCTCCAGTGCCACCTTGCCTTTCTCGCTAAATTTGATGGAGTTGGTCAACAGATTGAGCAGCACTTGCCGGATTCGACCCGGGTCGCCGACCAGGTTCGTCGGAACTTCAGCCGCCAGATCATGACTCAACTGTATGCTGTTGCCGCGCGCTCGCTCCGCCACCAAAGCCAGGGTTTCTCTCAGCAATTCGCGGAGGTCAAAATCTATCTTTTCAAAGCGCAATTTCCCCGCCTCGACTCTCGAGAAGTCGAGAATGTCATTCAAGATGTCCAGCAGGGCTTCTCCGCCCTTTTTGATCGTCGTCACAAAACTGCGCTGCTCGGACGAGAGCTCGGTTGTCAGCAACAGGTCGGTCATCCCGATGACAGCGCTCATTGGTGTTCTGATTTCGTGGGAAGTGTTGGCGAGGAAGATGCTCTTCGATTCATTCGCGGAACGCGCGGCGTCCCTGGCCCGCTCGGCCTCGTGTTCGGCCCGACGCGCCTCGGCCTCGGCCTTCTTGCGCTCGTTGAAAACGGCATGAATGTGGCTCATGCCCATGAGCAACAACATGGAAATAAACAGATAAATCAATTCCGGCGCCAAACCCCGCGGCATGGCCATCAAACCATTGTCCCAAGCCCGCGTGACGTAGAGCAAATTCATCAACGCGAAGGCGCCAAACAGCGACCAACCCGCGCGGGTCGTGCCGAATACTTGGTTCAACCAGAGCGCATAGATGGCCACGCCCACCTGGAAAACCACCGATGTCCATTGAATAAATTCCGCGAAGTTCATCGCACCTCACGCTACCGTATTTATTGGACGCTTCAACGCTTTCCTTCCAGCCGGTCCGCCGGGGGCAAACCCTCCGCGCGCTAGGTCTGGGTATTCCCGGAAAGTGTGGCGGCGAATTCCGCCCAGAGCGCATCCAGCGTTTCGCCGGTGAATTGGTGGAACAGGGCTTCCTTATAGTTCCCTTGACGGATACTGGCGTTTATTTTTTGCACGAACAACGGATCGTGTTGACGTTGTATCCAGTTCAAAAACGAGGCTGTGGTCTGGTAGGAATCCCGGTAACTCGCCGCGCGGGGATTGATCCGTCGGCTCGGCGCTCTTCCCGGGTATTCGAAGTACCGGACGTAGTCAGCGATGCCTTCCACCAACCAGGTTGGCGGCTTGTGCAACCCGCCCTTGTACGCTTGGACGACATGGGTAAGCTCGTGGATCACCAGGCTGACATCCTCGGGATGAGCTCGAACGTATGGGGCGGAAAGGGTGATCTGGGTGCCCTCGGCGAACCCAATGCCTTTGCCGAGATTCTTGGCAAATACCACTCGGACGGATGCAGGCGGCGCGAAACCTTCGCTCGGCAGCAAGCCAACAATTTTTGGAAACCAATCCTGACAAGTTTCCTCCGCTCTCCTGGCCCATGGCTCTAGGTCCGGCGCCGCCGACGTGTCCCAATCCATCGAAATTCCTTGGATCGCTCTTTGAACAGTCGGCTGCGGCTGAAGAGAGATCCTGCGAACCGCCGGCCTCGCGTTTTGCGCGGATCGTGGTGCCGCCGGCATTGAGGGCTCCGCGAGGGTGCGGAAGGGGAAAGCCAGACTGCACAGGATTAAGGCTAGGAGCGCTAACGATAACGAGAGCCCCGGTGGGGCGTTCTTCCACGTTCCGGCGGCCGTTGTCCCGGCGGGTGATGCGTCACTCAAAGTCATAAACGATGAGGCGCTGGCAGTTTGGTTTCAGGACCTTCTCGACAAATTCGATGTGGAGCGGATGCGCCTGATAATCATCCTGGGTCCGCTTATCAGGGAAAACGATATTGAGAGCCGCCTGGTAACTCTGATCCACCACCGGGCGGTGACTTGGAACCATTCTGCCCACATGGAAGCTGAGCGCCCCCGGAATGCCTTGGAGGTACTTGCGCGCCCCGGCGACCAACTCATCGGTCGCGCCCGGTTTGCCTGGGTCTGTCCAAAAAATCACCATGTGTGAAAACATGCTTTTCTATTATCAGCCTATCAGGGATTAGACTATGCATGCTTCAGGGAAAATTGCAAGAGGAAAAAATGGGAACGCTGATGCCTCGCTGCGCCGATTCATGAGGGTCTGGTCGCGCGCAGCGAAAGCGGTAAAGGGCTACCGCAGTCCAAGACGCTTCGCGAGCGGTATTGCCTTGGATCGTCCCGCTAGGGTCTTGGAGTGCGCCAGCCCTTCCTCCGACGCCAAGGCTATGGAGGACTGGCTGGCGCTTTGCCTGCGGGCGCCGAATGGACAATACGGAGATCTTGGCCGAAGGAATGGAACTGATCTCCCACTGACGCGCCTGCGACGTTCTCTAATCGAACCCGCGACTCAAGGCGTGCGGACCCGGTAGTACCGGGAAGGCGCGCTGGCATTTGGATCAGTCAGGATGATCGTTCCACCGGTGCCGGGGACGCTTTGGTTGGTCATCCAAGAGGAATTCGTCAATGCGTCTTTGAACTCGAGAATGTATGTCATGCCGGTTTGGGTCGGAAACGAGAGACGGAAAGTTTGCCCGGCCCATACGGGATTGCGAAGTAGGAGCGAACCACCCGGTTGAACATTTGGGTTCGTGAGTCTGAAAACCGTGCCCCATCCATTGGTCCCGGAGATCTGGGTGGTCCCATACAACTTGCCGTCTTTCGCCAGAAGCACCGACCCAACCGGGGTGCTGCCGTCCGAAACACCACTGAAAACGTGAAGGGGGCTCAGGTCGCCCTCAATGGTGATCCGAAAGACCGTTCCATTCGAGTTTGTTCCTCCGGTGGAGGTGGTTCCGTAAAGGTCTCCGTCACTCCCCGGCACCAGAGCGGCCCTCGGACTGGCGCCATCATTTCCGCCCGTGAACGCATAAAGTGTCGTGAGATCACCGCCCGTGGTGACGCGAAATAGGGTGCCCAGACTATTCGCGCCGCCGTTCTGAGTCGAACCGTAGAGGGCGCCATCGCTGCCTTGAGCCAATCCTGCCTGCGGGTTCGCTCCATCCCCGCCCCCGTTGAATTCGTAGAGGCTGCTGAGCGCTCCATTCGTCGCCAATTGAAACACGGTCCCAAAACCCGAGCCGCCCTGGCTCGTCGTCCCATAGAAATTACCGTCACCCGCGATAACCAGACTCGATGGAGACGCGCCATCCGCGCCGCCGGTGAAGGCGTAAAGCGTGGTGAGCACCCCATTTGTCGTCATGCGATAAATCGTCCCGCCGTAATTCGTGGACCCGTAGGAGGTGGTTCCGTAGAAGTTGCCGTCCGGACCCTGAACCAGACGTGCCGAAGCGTAACTGCCCTCGGTCGAGTTGAACGAATGGAGGACCGAAAACAAGCCGTTCGTCGAGATGCGGAAAACCGTCCCAGCCTGATTGGTTCCTCCTCCGCTCGTGGTTGTGCCATAGAGTTTTCCGTCGGTTCCTTGGACCAATCCGGCGTAGGGATAGCCCCCGTCACTTCCGCCGTTGAATGAATGGAGCGTGCTGAACCCTCCGTTGGTCGTGATCCGATAAATTGTGCCGGAACCGATGGCGCCGCCGTAGAGGCTGGTGCCGTAGAAAGCGCCGTCAATCCCTTGCACAACGCCCGATTGCGGGTACGCGCCGTCGTTATAACCGAAACCGTGGAGGACGGTCGTCATCCAGGGACTTTGGGGGGCACGCACGGTTACCGTGGCGACCGAACTGGTCAGGCTCCCGGCGGCATCCGAGACGACGACAGAGTAGAAACCGGCCTGATTTGTCGCCAGGCCGTTCAGGTGGAGTACCTGGCTGGTGGCGTCCGCCAAGTTGGTTCCATTTAGCTGCCACTGGTAGGTGAAAGGACCCGGACCCCCGACACCAACCGTTAACTCCACAAAGTCCCCCGCCGCGACCGCATGACTCGAGGGTTCGGCGGTGAGCGCGGGAGGTGGAAGAGGTTGGAGAACAAAAATGGTGCCCCATCCCTTCCCCTTGCTCGACGTCGTCCCGTAGAAATTCCCGTCGCTGGCTTGCAGTAATGCGGCGGTGGGCGCGCCTCCATCCGCTTTGCCGGTGAACACGCAGATGGTGGCAAGCAGGCCGTTGGTCGTAACTCTAAAAGCTGTTCCCGAGCTGTAGGCCCCGCCGGCTCTCGTGGTCCCATAGAATTTGCCGTCGTTTCCCATGCGCAATCCGCCAAAGGGCGTGGACCCGTCATCACCGCCGGTGAACGAGTAAAGCGTTGCGAAGACCCCGCCGGGCGTGATTCGAAACACGGTCCCATAGCCATACGCGCCGGATTCGGTCGTACCATAGAAGTTGCCTTCGGCATCCTGGGCGACCTCGCCCGAGGGGTGGCCTCCATCATCCCCACCAGTGAAAGAGTATAAGGTCGTGAGCCCTCCGTTGGTGGTGACGGTGAAGAAGGTTCCCGATGAATACAATCCGCCCGAGAGTGTGGTTCCATAAAGGATACCTTGGGCGTCTTGAATCAGCGCCGCGTTTGGAATTGAGCCGTCGTTGGTTCCGTTGAAGGTGTAAAGCGTGGTCAGCGTCCCGCTGGTTGAAATTCGAAATATCGTTCCGGCGTTATTGGTTCCTCCTCCTGCGGCCGTCGTTCCGTAAAGACTGCCGTCGCTTCCCGAAACTAGTCCGGCCAGTGGAAGCGCGCCGTCACCCGCGCGGTTAAACGCATAAAGCGTGGTCAATACTCCGTTCGTCGTCATTCGAAAAACCGTTCCGGCCTGATTCGTGCCCCCGCCCACGGATGTTGTTCCGTATAATTCGCCGTTGCTTCCCTGAACCAGACCGCCCGCCGGGTTGCCGCCATCGGCTCCGCCCGTGAAAGCGTGGAGCGTATTCAGCGCGCCGGTCGGTGAAATCTGGAAGACGGTCCCAGCGTTGCTTGACCCTACGCCATTGTGAGTCGTGCCGTAGAAATTTCCATCCGCCCCTTGGATCAAACCGGCGGAGGGGTTGGCGCCATCGATCCCGTTGGTGAAGGAGTAGAGCGGGAATGCGATGGAAGGAATTCCCGGATCGATCGTGACCCGGGCCACCGCGCTGGTGACCACTCCCGCCGCGTTGCGAACAATCACCGTGTAGGCGCCGGTCTCCAAAGCGGACAGATTCACGATGCCCAAGACGGCATTCGTAGCCCCGCCGAGGTCCAACCCGTTCAATTGCCATTGATAAACAAAGGGTCCGCGAGTGGTCTCATGAACACTCAAGTCCAAATTGTCGCCGGCGACACCGGTCAGGTTGGCGGGCGGAATGTCGATGACCGGCGGAGCAAGTACTCCCAAGGCATAGACATCCCCTGAGTTACCAGCTCCGCCGGAAACTGTTGTGCCGTAAAAAACTCCATTATTCGCCTGCAACAAACTCCCAGCCGGGCTGTATCCATCCGCGCCACCACTGAAAACCGCAACCGTGGTCAGCACGCCGTTGGTTGTAAGGCGAAAGACTGTGCCGGCGCCGTTCGGCCCGCCGCCCGTCGTGGTGCCGTATAATCCGCCGTCGCTGGCCAGAATCATTGACGCCAGGGGGTAACCGCCATCGTTGCCGCCCGTGAACGTGTAAAGACTTTTAAACAAACCGTTGGTGCTGACACGAATCAAGGCGCCGGCGCCGGCGCCGCCATTCCCGCCATAATAGGTTGCGCCGTACAGGTTACCGTCGGGACCCTGCACGAGGCCCGCTCGTGGATAGGCGCCGTCGATGGCGTAGGAAAATGAGTGCAAAACGGTGAATGCCAAATACTTCGTCATGCGAAATAGCGTTCCCGCGCCGGTGGATCCGCCGCTCGGAGTAGTGCCATAAAAACTACCGTCCATTCCCTGAATGAGTCTCGCCGTTGCATTTCCTCCGTCGTAGCCGCCGGTGAAACTGTGGATTACGCTCAACACTCCGTTGGTGGTGATTTTAAACATGGTGCCACCGCCGCTCCGTCCGCCCGTCGATGTCATCCCGTATAGATAACCATCGGTTGCTTGGATTAGGCCGGCACTGGGGCTCGCGCCATCGGTTGGGCCGGTGAAGGAATAGAGGGTGGTCAGCATCCCATTGGTGTTGATGCGATAAACCGTGCCCCTCGCGGCGTTCGTGACCGACCCGGAAATGATCGTCACCCCGCCGTTGAGTGTCGTTCCATAGAAGTTACCGTCGTTCGCTTGCATCAAGCCCGATTGCGGAGCGCCGCCGTCCGCGCCCCCCGTGAAGGTGTGAAGCACGGTGAGGATGCCGTTCGTCGTGACCACGAAGACCGTACCGAAACTGTTCGTGCCGCCGCCGTTTGGCGTTGTGCCATACAGATTGCCGTCGGTTCCCTGGACCAAACCGTCGCTTGGATTGCCGCCGTCGGCGCCGTTGGTAAACGAGTAGAGGGGAAGGGCGGTCAGGGCGGCTGATGAGGCTGGGATGGTCAGATAAGCATTGGAACTAACCACGAGACCCCAGAGATTTGAGATGACAACCCGATAATTTCCCGCTTGGAGCCACTGCAAATTGGTCATGGTCAAACTGGAGTTCGTCTGTCCGGCCATGCTCGCCGAATTGAACTGCCACTGAAAGCTCAACGGCAGCGATCCAGTTGCGCCGGCCGTGAAAGTAACGCCATGGCCGGTGACCGCGCTCTGGCTGAAGGGCTGTGCCGTCAGGGCGGGCGGGACACCGCTGACGTTTAATACGGCCTTGGCGCTGGTCACCGCGCCGGCGGCGTTGCTCACCACCACCGTGTAGGCGCCATTGTCAGCCAACTGCACATTTGTCAGGACCAGGGACGAAGCCGTCGCGCCTGGAAGATTCGTGGTGTTGATCCTCCATTGATAGCCCAGAGGCGGGGTACCGGTGGCAGTGACGCTGAAGACCGCGTTGGACCCGTGATTGACCGTCTGGCTCGCGGGTGGCGTGGTAATAACAGGTGGATTGACCGTGACCGACAAGTTCGCATTGGAACTTGTTACCGAACCGGCCGCATTTGAAACGACCACGGCGTAGGTTCCCGCCTGGGTGAACTGCACATTGGTCAAAATCAGGCTCGATCCGTCCGCGCCCGGAAGATTGGTGCCGTCGAGTTGCCACTGGTAAACGAGAGGCGGCGTGCCTCCCGCCACGACTGCGAACGAGACGGTTGCGCCGGGGACATTCGTTTGATTCGCGGGCTGGCTGCTGATGAATGGCGGTGTCGAATAGCCCAGATTGAAGAAGGTCGTGGCGGTTGTGCCATAGAAACTGCCATCCGCGCCTTGGATCAACGCCCCGGCAGGAATCCCGCCGTCGCGAGTCCCGCTGAACGAATAAAGGTTGGTCAAAATGCCCGCCGGGGTCATCTGAAAGATCGTACCGTAGCCATTACCCGAAGGGTCTTGCGCGGTATAAACGCCGCCGTAGCATGTCGTGCCATAGAACATGCCATCAGTTCCCTGAACCATGCCTCCGACAGGATTGGCTCCATCATTTCCCTTAAATGCATAGAGTGTGGTCAGCGTTCCGGCCGGGGTCATTTGAAATAGCGTGCCTTTATTGGAAATCCCGCCGGAGAAAGTCGTGCCGTACAAGAGTCCATTGGTGCCTCGGTTCAATTGGGGGCCCGGAAAATGGGAGCTGGCGCCACCGCTGGCGGAATTGAACGAATAGATCGTCGTAAAATTCCCGCCGGCCGCCATGTTAAAGACCGTTCCCAGAAGATTGGCGCCGCCGGAGCGGGTCGTGCCGTAGAAGCTCCCGTCACTCCATCGAACCAAGCTGGCAGTGGGTGAGGCGCCATCCGTGAATACGAAGGTGCCGCCGACCACCGTGTAGTCAAACGAGTAAAGGTTGGTCTCAATCCCTCCGGGCGTGACTTTGAAGACGCACCCATACCCGCCCGTGCCTCCGTATTCGGTTGTGCCGTAAAAATTGCCCGTGGCATCCTGAACCAGAGCGGCCATGGGCGTGTCGCCGTCGCTCCCGCCGGTGAACGAGTAGAGCAAGGTGAAAGCCCCGTTCGTGGTGATTCTGAATATGGTGCCGGCGCCCGACGAGTCCTGGCTCGTATTCCCCCCCCCCGACACATTCGGCAAATTGCTGGTGGTCAACGCAACTGATTCCAAGTCTTGGTTCGCGTAGGGCGGAATCGGGGCGGAATGGGGCTTGTCGGCCGATCGCCTAGGCGGTAAGCTTCCGGCAATGAGTTCTGTCGCCGAAATCGAATCGGCCATTGAGCGGCTTTCGCCCGCCGAAGTGGCCGAACTGGCTGTTTGGCTGGAGGAGTATCAGCAGATGATCAATTCCTCGGCCGAAATCTTCTCGATGTACGACCGCGAGGAGGAAGGGAAGTAATGCCCAAAGCCCGGCGCGGCGAAATCTGGCTCATTGATCTTGGATTGGTCCAGAAAACGCGCCCGTGCCTTGTCCTGAGCATCGACTTCCTTGACCACGAGCGGGCCGTGGTCACTTACATTCCGCGCACCACGCATCCGCGCCAGACCCGGTTTGAAGTGCCGCATCGAGGTCGCGGTTTTGAGCCGGGCGCATTCGATGCGCAGGGCATTGGCAGTATCCCCGAAGTGAAGTTGGAGAGATGTCTTAGCGTTTTGGACCCTGCCGTAGTGCAACAAGTTGAGGCTGCGCTGAAGCGATGGCTGGCTCTGGCTTGAGAGGGCAGGCCGTGCAAGTGTCGCCTTTGACACTCCTGCCGAGATTCTTTGCATTCCCTCCGCCCGCGCCAAATGTGGATTCCCCGAAAACCTGTTCAGAAAATGGCCCTGTTTTGGATTCGACGTCGAGCTAATGCCTTAATTTGTGAGTGCCGCCCCCGGATTTCGATAGCCTATATCGTTTTGAGCCATCAATCAGCGATCCCCTTTGCAGTTCTCGGCTTTTCCCCCGGAAACAGCTCCCGTCGCGTGGTCTGCGTATTTCGCGGTTGTATTTCGGTGGGGCGTGTTACCGTGTCCCATCTGCGTAATTCTGTCCCGATTCCGCATCGGCATGGTCAAATTCCTTAGACTGGGACGCCCTTGGCGACCTTGGGGTGAGAAAATCCCGTGCCACCCCGCCTTTTCTCTCAAATTCGGCAATCGGCAATCGGCAATCCGCTCCCCTTGGCGGCCTTTGCGAACTTGGCGTGAGAAAATCCCCTTCCGGCTTGGGTTTCTTCATCACCCCAGTTGACACCAATCGCCAGACCCCATGCCAAGGAGCATTCGGACATTCCCATCCTGTAAATCCTGTTCATCCTGTCAAAAATTTCTCCCTTGGCTACAGCGGTGCGTCAAAATAATCTGAATAATTGTTTGACACATCCATTGTTATCTGTTTATCTCTTTACATGTTCATCACGAACAACCGGAAAATGACAGCGCCGCGAAAATGGAACCGACTCCGCTCTTTTTTCCTCCCCAGACTAGCCGCCAAGCCCGCCCGCACCCTTTCCCAATTTCTCAGTCCTGTCCCCCTTTGCGGCCTTCTTGTCGCGCCGCAGCTCGGAGCGAAGGAGGATGCGGCCTTCCTGTCCGGCATCATGTCCGGCATAGCTCTTCGGAAAAGCAACGGCGGAAGCTCGGAGCGACGACGGATGCGTGAGAAAATCCCCTCCCTCCCCGCCCCTTTCCATCATTCATCCTTGCGCGCTCCATGTCATCCCGGGCAATCCCGAGCAATCCATGGTAATCCCGACAAATCCCGGCTAATCCCGGCTAATCCCGGCTCCTGAAAAAAAGCCCCATGTCCTCCAAATTGCCATTGCTCAGTGGAAAGGCGTGTTCCCGATTCGGCATCGGGACGCGCCGCTCATCACTCGGAGCGCGCCGGCATCCACTTGTCCTCCGTCCTCTCCTCCGTAGCCTTGGCGAAGGGGGAAGCCTTGGCGAAGGAGGATGCCGGCGAGTATTCCCCTCCTACTTCCCTCCGCCTTCCGTCGGTAGGGTGTGCCGCCAGCCAAGCGCTCCCGCTTCCACTTTCATGCTTCACAATTCAAATTTGGAATCGTCCGGGCTCGTCCGGGCTCGTCCGGGCTCGTCCGGGCTCGTCCGGCCTCGTTCGGGCTAATTCGGGCTAGTTCGGGATAAAATGACGGGGGGGTTGGGTGGAAAATTGCCAAATGTCGAATGCCGAATGCCGAATGCCAAATCTGCACTTAAAACTCCTCACTTATCGACGGCCTCGCGCTACCCCGATTCGGAAGCGGGATTCGCCGGGGGTATGGCCGGCTTGATCGGGGCGAAGCCGTTGCCAGCTTGCTATCACGAACGGCGGATGATAAAACGGCGCGAATGAGATTAAACCCTCGCCTCCGCTTGTCGCTGTGCATTTTTGCGCTGCTTGCGTCCGTCACTCCGGGAAGAGCGCAATCCGCCGGTTCCAATGCGGTACTTACCGTGACCACCCTGGCCACCTTGCCCGGACAGTCCGTGAGCGGCGTGGTTTCCGGAACGGATGGCAATTATTACGGCACGACGGAGGATGGAGGCGCTTTCAATCA
>Ga0206863_1186_pt1 | contig 20214 bp, 21 predicted proteins | sample Alteio_BWOrgCont_41_FD_152634 | JGI IMG/M metagenome (GOLD analysis project Ga0206863, IMG submission 152634) | Enriched cells from forest soil in Barre Woods Harvard Forest LTER site, Petersham, Massachusetts, United States -... | ecosystem: Environmental > Terrestrial > Soil > Temperate forest >...
GGAGTTCAAACCACTCCCGGCGTCGCATCGCAATCGCAGCCTGTATAGCAGGATGAGATGACGAGCATCTCGGAGGTACCCCGAACGCTAAATCAGAGCGCTCTCTTTTCACCTGAACCTACCTTTCGTCCCCTGTCTACCGGTAAGAACTGAGGTGGCTTGGGATTATTCCCTGATTCAAAGCAAGAGAAAGAAATATATCCTTCTGGTTAATGTGCAGGAACAGCCGCTCGATGTGAGACTAGGTCGACACTGATCAAGTGGCAGGACCGTGGCTCACAGCTATACCGAAATGCTCCCCTACAGGCGTACAGAAAGGGGGCTTATCACTACCAGTTGGCTTAATGAAGATTGCGAAGACCATGATCGCAGCGGCACAGAAGATGGACACACAAGCTTATATCGGGCTCAAGAGTCAGGCTGTATGCGTAGACTCAGCCGTAGCCGGTCCCTAGGCACAAGTACATAGGCCGGAATGTCCTTGATGCAGAGAATACCAGCCGCGAATAAGCGCCAGAACAGCTGTAATCCGAGCGGCATTTACCGAGAAGTCAAAACCAGAGCAGAATCTCGCCGCAAAGTCATTCATTCGCTGATTTGATCGTCTGGGCCAGCTTCAGGCCAACCAACTCTGAGATCTCAGCGGCACAGCCTGGGCACTCGCCGATGTGTTGCTGAAGAGCGACTGCCTGGTCCGGGGAAAGTTCTCCATCCAGATACTGGACAAGCGTTGCGTCATCCTGATCAAGGTGCATTCTGAGACCTCTGGGGCGCATTCGCCTTCAATGAATGGCGCAGGGCATGTTTGGCCCGGTATATGCGTGACATAACTGTGCCGATTGGCAACGAAAGTATTTCAGCGATCTCACGGTACGAAAACACTTCCACTTCGCAGAGGAGAGGACTTCACGATATTGAGCCGGTAATCGCTCCAACGCATCCACCACTGTCTGCCGATTCTCATGCCGCAAAAGTAAGGCTTCGGGAATGTCCGTTTGTGCAGCCGTTAAGTTCACATCCATGTCTTCGTCTTTGAGCCAAGACGTATTTCGTGCGATCAGGCCGCTGCGCGAAGTCAGGAAGGTATTGCGCAGGATCCGGAACATCCATGGGCGGATATTCGTGCCTTCCTGAAACGACTTGAATCCTCGTAGTGCTTTCGTATAGGTCTCCTGCACCAGGTCTTCTGCTTCAGTGCGATCACCAGTCAACCAGTGGGCCAGGTTATACAGAGAATCGAACAACGGAAATGCCATCTGCTCAAAAAACTCTAGATCCATTCATTGCGCCTTCACAAGGCCACGGCCTGGCTACTTCAGTGATACGGCTTTCAGGTAGCGGATAATGTCTGCGCGCTCATCCGGATTAACAACGCGAAAGGCCATATCATTATCTGCTATCAGTGAGTCCGTATTTGTCAGCCACTTGTCCAGAGAAGCGTCGTCCCAAGTTATAGCCGATGATTGTAACGGCGCAGAATATGTGAAGCCGGGAACCTTGCCTGCCTTCCTTCCATAGACGCCCCTAAGACGGGGCCCTTCTTTATCCTGATCCAGAGAATGGCATCCGGTGCAGCGTTTTTCAAAAAGCTCCTTGCCGTGACCGGCGTCCGCCTCCGCGCGGCTTACGCGGGGAAATAATATGACCGCAGCCAGAATCAAGATAACTGCACTGAGCCCGACCACGAAAGCGTCAGATGAATACCGGGACGAGTGATCCTGCGACCAACTCTGGTGTGAGTTCAATCTGCGCAACCTTGTTCTTTCATACCTATTTTTGCTCCGATATCTGACTTTTCACTCGCTTGCGCTCCGCCCTGGTCCATTCGTAAATCATCTGCCGATCCTCGCTTGTGAGTTTTGCGCCTGGATGGAGAAGCAGGTAGTGCTTCAGCGGCATCTCGCCGCTGCGCACCTCCGCTCCGATCCGAGTAAGTAAATCGACCTGGCTTTCGCGGCCGTATTCTTCCCATCGCGACATATTAAAGTGCTCACGTGCTTCCGACACATCGTGCTCCATGAGCCAGGATGCCGGCGCGAAGTTGCTGTAAAGGGGCCAGTGGGTGCTTTCTGAGTGACAGTCGCTGCATTTGGTTTCGAGGACCTCCCGGACCTCAGGCGGAACCACTGCGCCTGTCAGCTTCGGCCTGTCTGCTCGCGCATAGGCACGAGGGTTTCCCCACGGGTGTACGAGCGAGAGGACTGTGCTCAGAATCACCAACGCTCCTCCTATCTGCAGTGTTCTCGCCAGAATCATGCTACGCTCGGAGAATTTGACTCTTCACTCCCGGAAGCGAGCGTGGAATCGACGACTGCGAGTTGATGTCTCTGTGCTATGAAGTGCACGTCCGTGATTCCGAGCACGCCGCACAACTTCTCCGCGGACACTTTCATGGGGCCGGGAGATGGGGCGGCGCCCGGCACAGGTTGGGGAAATGCCGTGGACATGGCGGTATGGAAGGTGGCGTTGCCCTCTACTTTCTGCATGACTTGATGAATGTGTCCGTTGAGCACTGTGACTGAGCCAAATCGTTTCAGAAGCGAAAAGGCTTGTTCGCTGTCTGACGTGCCCCATCCCCACTCGGGAAAGACTGCCCAGAGCGGAATATGCGCGAAGAGCACAATCGGTGTGCTGTTCTTGCGCTGGCTCAAGTCCTTCTTCAACCAGTCAAGCTGCGACTGGCCAAGTTTGCCCATGCCCTCAAGCTGAACTACGTTCACTAGGCCGATGAAATGTACGCCTTTGTGGTCGAAGCTGTACCATCCATTTCCGGAAGAGCCTTTGCCGTATCGTTCAAGGTAAGACTTTCCGTCGTCGACAGAAGTATCATGCTCGCCGGGAACATAGAATATCTGTCGCTTCGCGCCTTTCAGCACTTGATCCATCGTGTCGAATTCGCCTGGTTTGGATGAGTGTGTCAAATCGCCAGTGTGGATCAGGAAATCTGGCGAACTGGGAATTGCAAGTATCTTGTTCACCGCGGCCTGAAGCGTTCCTGTAACATCCGCGTTCGCGGGCTTATTAAAACCGATGTGGCTATCGCTGATCTGGACGAAACTGAAGTCCTCTTGCTTCTGCTGATGCATAGATGATCCAAAGGCGCGCGACACCGGTACGCCTCCGGCTAGGCTCCATACAAGGCCAGTTCCGGCCCACGCCATGCATTTAAGAAAACCGCGACGGTCAATGCCATCAGACGGTGAAGAAGAGTGGTCAGGATCAAGAATTACTCCTTCGGAAAGACTCTCTGGGCTTTTCTCTTTCATGCTTGATGTTGCTCCTTGAATCTGAGTTTGATATTCGGTCATGAAAACTGAGGGAACTACGTTTTATTCCAGGCAATTTTGAGAAACAAAGCAGACGTAGCAACTTTTGTACGTTGGGTGCGATCGATCCCATCATCTTGGACAAGTGGTGGTTAGAAACAATATCTGGGCACTGCGGGATTTCCAGGGGACGCACAGTTAAGGAGGGCATCTCCAACGTTCCTCGCGCGGCTGCTTGTGCTAGCAACGTAAAGTGCTGTGGCAGCCTCGAACGAAAAAGTCTCGATCCATGGCTGTTGTCAGTGTGCCTGAATCAAAGCGGTTCCATCTCACTTCACAGTGACACTCACAGCGGTCGTTGCGGTGTCCGCAATTCCTATCGTCAACGGCTCTCACCGCTACCTCCCAGGAAGAGCGATGAACCTTCAATGATCATGTTCGACCTTGATGCACATGAAACCGGGTTCTGCCTTCCATTCGTTCCCATTCAACATTTCCCAGATCACAGTGAACCGGTGTGAGTCATTGATGACGTATTGAATGCGATGCGGCAAAGCTAATTGATCTTTGTTATTTGTCGAAGTAAGCATGAGCGTTTTCCCAGTCCAGCCCGCAGTGAAGTAAGAAATCGAAATGGGGTCATCCGCGTCGATCATGAGGAATTGACTCTTGTCCCGATCGTATCCAACAAAATAGTTCCCGGTGAATCCATCCTGACTCTCGCGAATCTCGGTCCAGGGTCTCGGTAGACGAGGTGGCGCGCCTCCGGTGGCACCATTTTGACTACCCACCTCCAAATGTGCGATCGAAGCGCCTGTTCCGCAATTCCATTGGCCGCTGAAATCAAGCCCCTCCGGAGGAAGCAATCTCCGATCTACAGGAATAATCATTTGAGCTCTTGCTTTCGCAAATACTGCCATCAAGCCGGCGAATCCGACAAGGATTGCAAATGCTGTGCGGATTTTCCGCGCCCTTCTCGATTTCAGATCATCTGGCTGTCCTGCCTTCAGGTGGGCGCCGCAAAGGACCGGTCGGAGATAGGCATGCAACACGATCTCATTCATACAGACCACGGACTCCATTTCTTACAACGGCTCTCTTTCATGCCTAATGCCGCTCCTCAGATGCGTGTTGATATCCATCTAGGAAAACTGAGACAAGGGAGATTTATTCCAGGCCCCGTTGGAAAAAAGTTTGCTGGGAACTTTCTGCTTCGCAATGAGCGCTGTCGGCGCATTCAAGAAAAGTCTCTCGTCCAAATGGGGAATAAATCCTGCGCACGGCAGTTAGCGAAAGTACAGGGGCCTCTGACTCTTCCTCGCAGGCGCGGTTGGCCACGTTAGTCAAAGAGCCCAGGATCAGGAGGAACACCCATGTCCCTTCGCAGGAAGGCTCTACTTAGCGGATGCCTTTTGGCAGCGGCCATACCACTGGCCATAGGCATTACCGGTATCGGTCAACAATCAGCCAAAGAAGCGCCGGCGGGCTTCAACACTCCCAGCTTCAACAGCGCAGCAAGCATCAGTAATGGAATCGTCGAGCCGCCCGGAGATACGTTTGCTCGGGATCAGAATGTCTATGAGAGTAACGAGGCGGTCAAGGATGGACTTGGACCGGTGTACAACGCCACTTCCTGCGTCACTTGCCATCAGAATCCGAATAGTGGGGCAGCCAGCCAGATCACAGAACTCCGGGTTGGACACAATGATGCAAATGGCAATTTCGTAAACCCGACAATCTTTATTAACGACGGGAAAGACACGATTACCGGCAGATCTATTGTCGATGATCGCGCTATCGGTCCGCAGGCCCAGGAGCACATACCTGATACAGAAAACATCCGCACTTTACGAGCTGCCCTCAACACTCTGGGTGACGGATTTGTAGAAGCCATTGACGACAGCACTCTCATTGCGATTGCAGAAAGGCAACCGGAACTGAGCGAAGGAAGAATTCACGGGGAGGTTGTACAGGCTCCTATTTTCGAAGCCCCTGGACAGACCCGCATCGGACGCTTTGGCTGGAAGGACCAGCACAGCAGCTTGCTCTCCTTTATTGCCGATGCCTATCTCAACGAGATGGGAATCACGAATCGGCTGCGTCCCACGGAGGCAACTCAAGTTCTTAACACCACTACGGGCATTAACGATCAGCCAGATGACCTTGGCTTGGCTGACATCGATCACTTTGCTCAGTTCGTACGCGGCACCATGGTTCCACCTCGTGACGCAACGCTTGCAGCAACTCCGGCTGCCCTCAATGGTCAACAGCTTTTCCGCCGACTGGGTTGCAGCACCTGCCACGTAGAAACCATCATCACGGCGTCCGCTGGAACGGTTATTGATGGTGGTCAGTTTACTGTTCCTGAGGCCCTTGGGGATAAGATCATCCATCCATTCGGAGACTATCTGTTGCATGACATTGGCACGGGCGATGGAATCGTTCAGGTTGGACCGCAGGACACGGCCAACAAACTGAGAACGGCTCCTCTGTGGGGTTTGCGCGATAAGGCTCGTTTCATGCATGACCTGAAATCTTTGTCCCTGGAGAATGCCATTGAACGGCATAAAGGCGAAGCACGCGAGGCTGAGAGGCGTTTCGATGAACTGAGTCCGGAAGAGCGAGCGGCGCTGTTCGCCTTTCTCAATTCTCTGTGATCACGGGCGATGGCAGGTCGGCATCACCACTGACCTGCCATCGCCCATCTCTCTGCGCGGCGAGACTACAGAATAAGAAGACCTGTTATGTATGCGCATCCGTGTTTAGGCAACTTGTCGAACCACTTTGATCCCGTAACTAAAAGCCAAATGTTGAATTCCTTTTCTTAGTAACTGGTTGTAACCGGTGAATAACCACGGGAATCTCGAGACCGCTGTTAGCGTCGACAGCAGATTTCTCTACACTCTAAATTCTTCTAACGGGATGATCGCTGTCTTCGCGATGCCAGAAGGATGGAAGTCTGTATAGCGTGAGTGCAGCGAGCGGCATCGGTCAAGATGCTGGATTTAAATTGAACGCCTGCGCATCACAATAATCTCGCAGTCCGCAGGCGTTCTCTCATTCTGAGTCGGATTGATATATCGTAGTTGAAAATTGCCGAGCCTTCATCGAGGTTTGTGCTTGGCTAGATTAGTTGCCAACTTCACCGCACGCGGCGAGCGGCGTCCGCTTCCTCTGCCATATTCATAAATGTCTCGAGGAACTGTTTCGATTGGCCGACGAAGAGCCCATCCGCAATGAAGCTTTTCGCCGTGGCAACAGCGCCGCCAAACTGGTCAGCCAGTGGCCGGATGACAGAGCAGCGCGGCAAGTCTTTACTAATAAATTCACATGGGACGGGAAAGATCAGGTTGGTCTGGAAAAGGGGGCCGCCTGGCGTGACATTGAAATTCGGAAACGTTAAGCCTTTGTCCGTTACGGGTACTTGTGAATTATCAAAACTAAAGGGCGGTCCCTGCACAGCATTGCCCGCAAAATCCACCCACTCCAGAAAGTGGGCGATCTCGTCACCTCCGATGCCGAGCGTAATCTTGAGCACTTCCAGGTCCCTTACCTTTTGGCTCAAACTGGCATAGAGACTGGATCCGCCCTGCTCGATGTATCCAAAATGAAATGCCGCTGTATTGGCAATCGCCTGAATATGATTTGGGTCATTGAAATCTGCATCCGTTCGCGGAATGGCAGGCCGATTGACAATCTTGATTGCTTGCGGGAACGTAGCACCAAAATCAGGATTTGTAGAACTGCGGTACCGTATATACCAGCTTGTGTCGACGTTTAGATGCATGAGATTTGTAAGCCGGCCGATGTTCTGGGCTCCTGTTGCAGTGCTGCCCTGCAAGGTGAGGAATTCATCAAAATTGACTGGGTCCGCGCCGCGCGATTCCAGGTAACCATTCAGGAATGTAGCGTGGCTGATCTCGTCAATGGTGTTACTGGTGATGTATTGGGAGCCATCGCCATCCAAAAACTGAAAGGCTAACTGATAGTTGTTTTGCGTTCCTTCTGTGACTCCGCCAAGCTCTGCATATTGTTGCCATAAATCGCTTTCTATAAGCTCGGCAGCAGCTAAAAATCTGAGAATCGCCACGTCTCCTTTCAGGAGACTGGTCTGATTTTCCTGATACTGGCTCTGTGCAAATGCGGCTTTCGCACCGCTACTCCAGATCGTGCCTGCAGTTGCCACACCTGCTGCAATCACTCCTGTTGAAATAAACACCCGGCGGTTCAATGAGGTTTTCTTAGGCTCATTCGAGTCATGCATTGTTATTTCATCTCCAATCCGAATCGTTCACGCGTTGCCGCGCAACAATGAGAACTGAAGAAGGCCGTGTTTATTCCAGGAGCCTAAAAATACCTTTGCCACTTATCACCAGCAAATGTCAGGAAAAGGCTGTTACTCGAGAAGATTGCAGTCTCTGAGCGATCTTTAAGCTCTTCGAAATTACGACGGAAGTCCAACCCGACGCACAAGGTTCTGGAAGCGTGGGTCCGAGCGTAGCGGATCAAAGCAGGGCCGCAAGAGGATGCCTGGGTTAAATCGCTCTTCATAACCTCTTTCAAGCGAAGCCATCGCTTGGTCCTTATCGTCCAGAGCTGTATAGATCATTGCAATCGCGGTGGCATGCTCATTGGTGGGAGTCGAGCGCTTCTTGAGATCGTTCAATAGCCATACAGCTTCTGCCTTTCTGTTTGTTGCTGCGTAGGCTCGGGCAAGATTAGCGCTGAATGTCGCACTCTCTCCGGAAATCTGGATCGCCGTCTGAAGTTCCGCAATTGCTTCCGAAAACATATGTTTTTCGAGATATGCCTGAGCCAGCTGATTATGCGCGAAGGCAAAGTGAGGGTCCATCTCGATCGTTTTACGGCTCTGGTCTATCGATTCGTCAGGAAAATGCGCAATGAGAAGAAGTTCTGCCAAATCGGCATTGATGATAAGAGAAAGGGGGTCGAGGTTTTCGGCCTTACGCATTTCAGCGATGGCCTCGCTATTTCGCCCTAACAAGCTCAAGTGCCAGGAATACCAATGGTGCGCCGTTGCATAGCCAGGGTTGAGTTCGATCGCTCGCCGGAATTCCCTGTCAGCAGCCTCGAAATTCCAGTCGAAGCCATCTAGACAGAATGCGAGCGAAGCATGCGCTTCGCCCAGATTGTCGTCCAGTTCCAGGGCCTTCATTGCAGCGGCTTTTGCTCTAGGCATTGCTTCTTTCGGGGTCATCACCGCATATTGCCAATCGCCCGCGAGGGCATAAGCGTCGGCCAGTCCACTGTAAGCCGCTGCATAATTGGGGTCCTCGGCAATGGCTTGGTTGAAGTAATCAATGGCCTTCTTCAATCCATCCGCGCTCCGCTTGTTCCAAAAGAAACGCCCCTTCAGATAATTCTCATAAGCATCGGGGTTGATCGCCTTCACACTTCTTAATGCCGCTTGCTCTTGCGGAGTCACCTCGATACGGATTTGTTCGGCAATCTTCGTGGCAACTTTCTTCTGGAGGGCTAAGGTGTCGCGCAGATTTCCCTCATAACTCTCCGCCCACAAGTGCCTATCGGCTGTTGCTTGGATCAGCTGAGCCGTGATTCGAACCTGGTCGCCGGAGCGCAGCACGGTACCCTCTACCACCGCGTCTACGTTCAACTCTCGCGCGATCTCGGGAAGAGGCTTGCGCACCCCCTTGTACATCATCACGGATGTGCGGGAAATCACTCTTAAAGCACGGATCTGTGCCAGGTCCGTAATCAGCTCGTCGGTCATGCCATCAGCAAAGTAATCCTGAGAAGCTTCGCCCGAAAGGTTTTCCAGCGGGAGCACCGCAAGGGATCGAATGACGGTAGGTGAACGGGCACCAGAGCGAAATCGCCAGACTGCGAGGATTGCCAAAATCAGGAGCAGCGCTAGGACGAAAATTATTCGATGCGTCGGCCAGAGCCGGGGTTTGGTCGCAACACCAAGCCCGGCGGCTTGGAAGCGATGCTCAGGCTCCGCATCACGCGGATCTCCAGCCGCAGATCCGGGCTTTTTTATCAGGGCGTCTGTATCGACAACCGCCACGTCCGCAATAAAACGATAGCCACGTTTCGGAAGAGTCTCAATATACCGCGGATTCTCAGCCGAGTCTCCTAATGCGCTCCGGAGTTTCGCGATCGCGATGTTGACAGCCTGGTCAAAATCGCCAAAACTCTCGTTTGCCCAGACTCGGCCGCGCAATTCCTCCCGAGTGATGACTTCTCCTGGACGCTCCAGCAAGATTTCCAGCAGCTTCATGGGTTGCTGCTGCACTCTGATTTTCACACCTGCTTTGCGTAATTCGCCCGACTGCAGAGCAACTTCAAAAGTTCCGAATCGGACAACAGACGGATGCCGCAATGGTTCCATATGGCATTTCGGGCTTCGCACGGAGTGTAGCACCTGTCCGCGCAAAAGTCTTAGTGAGTCATGGGAATGAGAACTCTTGCATTGTGGACCATTTGGCCAGGATATGTGCGCAGACAGCCCCTTAGACATCAGCTACTTACAAGGAAAGGTGCTGGTTATGTGAAAAAAAGCCTCAGCAACTTGAAGCCCGACGCCTTCGCGAGTCAGAGTGTTGGCGGCCGGATTTTGAACCGATTCGGGGGAATGCAATGAGGCGTCTTGATCTTGGGCAACTGGGAAAGGTCCGATTAGAGACTTTCTCCTCACAGAACGATACATCGTTCACAACGTTTGAAGAATTAGCCATCCCGCTGCTCGATTCCCTTTACAAGTTTGCGCGCTGGCTTGTGCATAGTCAGAACGATGCCGAGGATCTCGTACAAGAGACTTATTTAAAGGCTCTGCGGCATTTCACATCTTTTCAGCCTGGTACCAATTTCCGTGCATGGATGTACCGCATCTTGCGCAACACGTTCTTAACCTCGCGCACCGGATTGAGAGCAGCCTCGACCGTTTCTCTTGATGCAGAAGAGGAAGAGGGACGCGAACTGGCAGTTGAGAACGAAACCCCCGAAACGATTCTAATGAATCACTTAAATTCCCTACTGGTACAAAGTGCCATCGACAATCTGCCGTTGCATCACCGGGAGGTTCTCGTTCTTTGCGACGTGGAGGAGATGTCGTACCGGGAGATCGCAGAAATATTGCAGATCCCCATAGGAACGGTTATGTCACGGTTAGCTAGAGCCCGGAAGATAGTCCGCGAGTCGCTCCATAGTCTTCCTCGTGCACTCCTATCGAGAGATTTTCCTCAGTCCGCTGTGTGCGAGGAAGAAATATTCGACGTCGCAGCGTTGTGATCCGCTTCAGTCCAAAACTCCTATGTTTTTGATGGTGCCTGCTTTGTGAGGCGAGAGACGCGGTTCGTGACCACTGTCGTAGTCACATCCACCCTGTCGCTGAGCTGTCCCTATGCTCCCGACTCCAACCTGGGCGACAGTCCAACTGTTATGCCGCTGATGTATTCGACCCTGACGGGTATTCGTTCGAGGTCGTCCATAAAAACTAATGATGGAACAGGACGTCGCGAGGGTGAGTAACGCATTGGGGCGGAAGCCTCCTGTGCAAAGACAAGGGCTATTGAGTGATGTTCCGTGCGTGTTTACTTCGGGAACGAGTCACCGAACATCGGATTCCCGCTCTTGGACTGTTGCTCGGTAGCCTCGTCCTGATGCACTGGCCGACACCCATCGTTGGCGACATGGCGATCCCACTGAAGAGCTGTTGGGGAGATGCGACTTCAGGAAGACACCTACATGCCGAAGCCCGGCGTAACTTCCCTGATGAAGGCCGCCGTTCAGGAAACGCCCGCAGAAATTGTCGCGTTGCTCAAAGCCGGAGCAGACATCAATGCCGAAGATTCAAGCGGCTGGACAGCACAGATGTATGCGGCTCAGGCGGGCAAATTGGAAAGGCTGAAATTCTTGCCTACGCCGGTGCGAAAGCGGGTCACCGCTCCAAAGCAGGGGAGACAGTTATCTTTGCAGCAGTCTCATCCTGGTACGATCCCTGCAACGAAAGTGAATTTGCTCAAGGCGGCAGGAACCGACATCAATGCACAGGACAAATATGGCACGTCTACACTCATGATTGCCGCATGACACTTCTGGGTACCTAATCTCATCGCCACCATGATGGAGCTTGGAGTCGATAAAGCCCTGAGAAACGCGGGCGGTCTGTCGGCGGAAGATCTTCTCGATTTGCAGGAGCAGAAGCTTCACGATCCTGGAAAATATAGCGAGGCCCAACGGTTTACATACACTTCGCTAACTAGAGCGAAGTGTATGCATAAGTTGTCCATCATTCAGGAGTGATGAGAACCGCCCATTTCGGTTCAACGGAGAGGCACATCGGCAACGAGATACCCTGAAAAATGAACCAAGAAAAAAACCGAATCTCCGAGTATAAACATCCGCTCAATGAGAGGTAGGTGGTCGATCGAGTTATCCATGGCCTCTCGTATTCAGGCAACAGCGCAGCCGAAGGTCTCAGGCGAGATCCAATTCATCAATGAGCTGTTCGATGATATGAAACTTCGGTATGAGTAAGCTGCATCCGTATCAGTTAATGCGACAGAGCCGATTTTGTTGGGCTCCTGAACAACTGCTTCTGCCCCTTGTCTCGCAGGCATTTTTAAGCGTAGCTTGTTTCGCAGTTCGTTACGATTGCTTTTCAGTTCGTTACCGTTTGGGTGGCTCCTGAGAATCAGTTCGCGAAGCTGCAACTTCATGAACTTTCTTTTTTGCCGCAGGATTCTCAAGGGTTCTGAATGGTTCATCTTTTTCGTCATTCGATCAGCCACAGGGGACAGACTTATGAATAGAAACCTGCTCACGCTCTGCATTTTTGCTCCGCTGGCATTGGCGATATTTTCGACGCCGGCCAGCGCGCAATCAATAACCAATCGCCCAGACACGAATGCCTGGGTTACCGATGGGAACTCTACCGCCGGCGAATTGTACCGAGACGACGACCGTCGGCACACTCGCATCTTCGCCCCCTACCAGGACATGAGTCTCACAGGCGAAAGCGCGGGCGTGACCCAAAATGATTTGCCGGCGCTCTCCGCCGCATCAGGAATCAAGCATTTCACGATGGCGTTCATTTCTTCCGCCCTCAACGCCTGTAACCCCGAGTGGGGCGGCGTGGGCCCGATTGCAAATGATTCCACTTTTACTAAATACATCAGAGAGCTCCGGGAGCGCGGCGGAGACGTCATCATCTCATTCGGCGGCTTCACAGCCGACACAACTACGGCCGATGGAGGCGGGCCCGACTTTGAACTCGGTTACGGCGGAGGCTGCACGACTGTTGAGCAGTTACAAGCCGCCTATCAAGCAGTGATCGACAAATACAGCATCGACCGGGACCACCCGGTAGCATTGGATTTCGACATCGAAAGCGATGCGATCAACTCCCCTGTGCTGAACGACGTGAACACGGTTGATCTACGCAACGAAGCGCTTGCGCGTTTGGCAAGGGCCAACCCTGGCCTTCAGATCTCTTTCACGGTTCCGTGCGCCCAAAGCGGCCTAATACAACCCGAAATAGCTCTCGTGAAAAGTCTGGTGAAGTACAAGGTGCCGGTCGCGATCCTTAACCCGTTGCCTTTTGATTTCGGCTCGCCCGTCGCCGCAGGCCAGTTTGGAAACGTAGTTACCGCCGCGGCGACTGACGTGATCAACCAAATGAAATCTCTGGGCCTGAACGCCGGCCTGGGGATCACAGTCCTGATCGGAACCAACGACGAGAGTGACGAAACGTTCCTCCTGCACGATGCGCGGGTCGTCGAAGCCTTCGCGGAAAAAGAGAGAAACGTCCAACGCCTGTCATTCTGGGAAGTCTCGCGCGACAACGGCAGTTGTGGCAACGACCCAGCGGACTTGGACGATAACAACTGCAGCAGCATCACGCAAGGAAACTGGACATTCTCGCACATCTTCGAACCCTTCGAAAGAAGAGGCAACAACTCGGAATAAGCACTGGACGTCTGAACTTTGGAATGTGCGCGGCGCGGACAATCTTGTTATCTGCGCTCGCAGTAAGTTACGAGTAAATGCGTACCGTCCGGATAGAGCGCAATCCGGACGGTAAATCATATTGGGGTCCCATCAGAAAAGGGACAATAGAGCACTCTGGGGCTCGTTGGATGGCCTAGAGCCTGTTATTAACCTGCAGCGAGCATTTTGCCTCCAACCCATACCATCTCCATCGAGTGGGAGAACAAGGGTTTTAAAGTTCAGGGCTGGCTCAGCTTTCCCGCCAACTATGACCCAAAGAAGACATACCCGCTTCTGGTTGAGCCGCACGGTGGCCCTGAGTGGAGCATTGGCTCACGCTGGGATGGCGATGCGTGGCGCGGGATCAACTCCTTCTGGCCGGGATGGGATATTTCCTGTTTCTTCCTAATCCACGCGGCAGCTACGGTCAGGGAGAGGCATTCACTGCAGCGAATCGCAGAGATCTGGGCTACGGGGATTTGCGCGACGTCCTGAAGGGCATGGATACGATTGAAGCGAAGTATCCAATCGACAAGAACCGCGAGGGTCTGGAGTTATGGGGGCTGCATGACTATGTTCGGCGTGACCCAGACGCAGCGCCTCCATGCCGCGGTAGGAGGCGCGGGCATCGCAAACTACACGAGTTTTTATGGAGAAACCTTCTTTACGACTTTTACCCTGTCCCTGTTTGGCGGCACGCCGTATGACGATCCGGCAATCTATACCAAGCTGTCGGCTACGACCTTCATCAAGCAGGCAAAGACGCCGACACTCGTGCAGGTAGGGAACGGCATCAGGGTGTTACCCCGGAGCAGAGTCTCGAATTCTGGCGCGGTCTGCGCACGATAGGCACATCTACGCAACTGGTGGTCTATCCGGGTGAAGGACACAACCTCAACAAGAAGGACAGCAACGATACACTGCGGCGCTCAGCGGAATGGTTTGCAAAGTACATGCCAGCTTCTTCCGGAAATATGCACCCAGATTGAGGTGAATGTTTGAGGAGGGTGGCGCGAACCGATTTCTAAATAGGGATTTCCCGGTGACGGCGGATTCCTGTGATCACCGGCAGATCAGGATTCCAGGAACCGCCTCCTTGGTCGATGGCCCATTGCCAGCCAGCCGGGTTGTCGGTCGGTCCCATGCGATCGAGATAGATCTGCACGCCCACGTTTTTGGCGCAGGCAATGGTGTCCGGATTAGAGTAGCCGGCGCCGAATCCCGAGCTGGTGCCGGCCGAAGCCGCATACGCAGGAAACAGACTGCGGAGCTCTCCTTTCCTTAATTCGGTAATTGAACTTTGGAGAAAACAAGAGTAGATACGTGTGGCTTTTCGCTATCCCTTTCAAAACACGGGAACAAAGTTAATAACAGCCTCTAGGCTACAGACTTCCTTGCCAGTACGACTCCAGATGTTTTGCTGGCGCGAGCAATCGCTCAAAGCTACGGGCGGTCATTGAAGCTGGAAGTGCGTTCGGCACTCTGCCGATAAACAATTTTGCTGAGCAATTTGCTTACCCTCCCTCCGAGGTCCCCATTCCGCCCTCGTATGAGGGCATCCCGGCTTGTGCAGATTTACAGAGTGCATTCGAAGGAGACACCCGCTTCGAGAAATCGTTCTTATAGGAGCTTTGCTAAATCGGGATTGGCGGAGAGTAAAGGATGAAAGCGAATTATCTCTTGACTTAATCAACCGAAAACCATCAATATTTGTTTTATTAAAACGATTCGAAATCTCGAAAATCTGTTACTTGTGCTCGCTTCGGAAGGCACTCAAGGGGCTTCTTCGCAATGGCTTGCGCCAGAGTAATAGACGTGGTCAGAGCGTCCGCGCTGGGCAAGTGTCTTCCCAGCCATCACGTCCCGCATAAGTATGGTGTCTAGCGACGAGCGACCGTAGGCGTACCGCAGTGCAGTGAGCGAATCATCGGCAGGCACTCCGCTGGCGAAGCGTGCGAGGAGTTTTTAAATAATCGATAGAGGAGTGATTTGCGGATGACCGTGAGCGCCACACAGCAGACGATGATGAAACCGATGACAAAACCCTCTCAGCGCCTTGTTTTTCTTGATGTAGTTCGAGGGTTGACGGTCGCGTTCATGATACTGGTTAATAACAACGGCAGCGAACGGCTTGCCTACTGGCCACTGAAGCATTCCGCCTGGAATGGGTGCACGCCGACCGATTTGGTTTTTCCGACGTTTCTCTTCCTTGTGGGCATCGCCATCGTCTTTTCAACTGCATCGAGGATATCCCGAGGGGAGACAAAGGGCGTTCTGCTGATACACGCCTTTCGGCGTGCTGTGATCATCTTTGTCATCAGCCTGATCGTGCACGGTTTTCCCAACTATCCCGTGGCAACGATGCGCGTCTACGGAGTGTTACAGAGAATCGCCATCTGTTACCTGGTGGCGACCCTGCTTTATCTGTGGGACCGGCGGGTGGTCACCCTGCTCAGCGTTTCAGTGGCGTGCCTGTTGGGATACTGGATCCTGATACGCTGGGTGCCTGTCCCGGGAGTCGGCGTACCTGGGCGCGATTTTCCTTTTCTCGACAGGTACATGAACCTGGACGCCGTTATCGATCGAAAGCTGTTTCCCACGCGCCTGGATGAGGGGGTGTTCGATCCCGAGGGGCTGCTCAGCACCATCCCGGCGCTTGCAACCTGCCTGTTCGGGGTTCTGACGGGGCTCTGGTTGCGCACCGAGAAACGGATGATGACGAAGGTCGGCGGCATGCTTGCGGCCTCGGTTGGCGGGCTGGCCCTGGGAAGCTTTTGGGCCATCTGGTTTCCCATCAACAAGAGAATGTGGACCAGTTCCTACGTGCTGTTTGCCGCGGGATGGACCCTGCTGGCACTGGCCATCTGCTACTTCGTGATTGAGATCAGGAAGCAGGGAGGTAGATGGACTTATCCCTGGAAGGTCTTCGGATCGAATGCCATTTTCTCCTATGCCTTTTCTGAGTTGTTGGCCTCCACACTCGAACACATCCATGTGACACAGAACGGTCAGACGCTCGCTCTGAAGGAGCTGATTTACACAAGAATCTTCGCTTCAATCGTCAGCCCATCATTTGGCTCGTTGCTTTATTCGCTGAGCTTTGTTCTGGTCTGCTTTGTACCGGCTGTTGCTCTGTTTAGAAAACGGATCTTCATCAAGATTTAGAAGAGCGATTTCAATATGGCCCATGGTTCTTCCACGCAGATGTTGATGAAGCCATCTCGGGTGCTAAATCGCCAACTCACTCGTCGAGAACTGGAGAACTAGGACGGAGAGTTTGCCAGATTTCGCAGTTCCGGTCGGATCACCGGCTATCCGTCAATTACTACTTGAGTAACAACACGGTAGGGGTCATTCGTTGGTTATTGGAAGTCCAGGTATCCACTATCAGGTGAGCCGGGTTCATGGCGAAGTGATCGACGATGAACCCACTCTGGATCAGAGAAGCGCCGTGTATCGGCTTCTGGCCCGTTGTTCCGAAAGGCCCCCTATTTTTATAAGGTAGTAACTGGACGCAGCGGATGCTTGTAGTCATCCTCATCGGTCGCCTCGGACAGAACGCGGAAGCCAAAACTACTCACAATAACCGCGAGTACGTCATCCTCAATATCGCTACCCAGGAAAGCCGCAGGAAGCTTCTCTGAGAAATTGCAGCACTGACGCCCTCCTTGAGATAGCTTTACAGCAGAAGCTTCTGCCAGAGGCTTAGTTCGCAGCGCCAGTAAATACGAGCGAGGCACTTCAAGTCTGGGCCGCATGAGGGGTGGATGGGCCTACAGGTTGCTCTAAATCACCGGACGCAGTATCGATATGACAAGGCCGTTTCTCTCGGTCCGCAAATCATACAGTTGCGTCCTGCTCCACATTGTCGAACCCCGATCCTCGCCTACTCGCTGAAGGTCACTCCTGCTAGACACACGCTCAACTGGCAACTTGATCCGCACCACAATTACCTCGCGCGCATTCTTTTTCCCAACAAGACGGCCGAATTTGTGGTTGAGGTGGACCTGGTTGCGGAATTCTCCTCGTTCAATCCGTTCGCTTTCCTGCTGGAACCTGGAGTCGAGAACTACCCCTTCAACTACGAACTGGCACTGGCTAAGGATCTCGAACCGTACTGCACGGTCGATCCGGCCGGTCCTTCCCTTCGGACTTTTCTTGAGACCCTTTCCGACGAGAAGCGCGACACAATCGGCTTCCTGGTCGACTTAAATCGACGGGTACGCGACCACGTTGGATATGAAATCCGGCTGGATCCGGGCGTCCAGCCATGCGAAGAAACTCTCGACAGGCGCATGGGTTCCTGCCGCGATTCCGCATGGCTCCTGGTGCAGGTTCTGCGGCATTTGGGATTCGCGGCACGCTTCGTCTCGGGGTATCTCATTCAGGTAGCGCCTGACGAACGGGATCAAGGCGGTCCGCAAACCGACTCTGCAGAATTACATGCCTGGGCAGAAACATATCTACCGGGTGCGGGGTGGATCGGGATGGATGCGACCTCGGGCCTGTTCACTGGCGACGGCCACATCCCGCTTGCCTGCACTCCGGATGCTTCAAGGGCCGCGCCAATTGGGGGCACGGTCGAGAGTGCCAACGTGGAGTTCAGCTACGCCATGTCCATTCGCCGCCTGAATGATGTGCCGCGAACTTCCAAGCCGTTTACAGAAGAAGATTGGGCACAGGTGGAAGACGTTGCGCACGGCATCGACGCGGACCTGCAGGCGCAGGATGTACGCCTAACGATGGGCGGCGAACCCACCTTCGTCGGCATCGACGAGCCCGAGAGCCCGCAGTGGAACATTGATGCCCTGGGAGCGATGAAACGCACCCGCGGCTTGAGCCTCATTCAAGGTCTGCGCGAGAGAATGGCACCCGGAGGACTGCTTCACTACGGACAGGGCAAATGGTATCCGGGCGAGTCGTTACCGCGTTGGGCGCTGAGCTGCTACTGGCGCGTCGACGGCGTTCCAATCTGGGAGAATGCCGATCTCATCGCTCGCGAAGACCACGACTACGGGTTCGGCACGACTGATGCATTCGCGTTCATGGAGGCGCTCACGCGCCGCCTCCAAGTGAGTTCCGAAAACCTGCTGCCAGCCTACAACTCCGCCGAGTCGATGGAGCCGGCGGGATACATTTTGCCGATCCGTCGCCGGCAGCACTCGGGCCACTTATGCTGGTCGAGCCAGTTATGGTTTCCTCGCCCGGAACGCCTCCAGTTGCTGCCCGGGGATTCACCCATCGGTTATCGCGTTCCGGCCGAGTCTCTGCCATGGGTAGCTCCTGATGAGCTCGACTACGAATACGAGGCTGCACCCTTAGCAGATTTCGTCAAGCTCCCTGCTTGTCCAGCGCGTCGCATGGACCTGTTCGGGAGAGAGCCGAGCGCCGATCCGTTACCCGCATTATCGAGCAAGTCAGACACGGCGCCGGAGTTGATACGACCAGCACTCTGCATGGAGGCCCGAGAAGGCCGCCTGCACGTATTTCTACCGTATGCTCCTAAGCTTGCCGACTGTCTCGATTTGCTCGCAGCGGTCGAAGATACCTGCCAGTATCTGCAGAAGCCGGTGTGGGTGGAAGGCTACGCTCCACCGTCCGATCCGAGAATGCGGTCGTTCAGCGTCACTCCCGACCCGGGAGTCCTGGAAATAAATCTGCCTCCGGCGAGCAACTGGGACGAGCTCGAACGAATCAACACAGTGCTCTTTGAGGAGGCGCGCAAGAATCGGTTGACCGCTGAAAAATTTGCCTACAACGGCAGCCATCTCGCTACCGGAGGCGGCAGCCACATCGTGATTGGCGGAGCCACCGTCCTGGACAGTCCCTTTCTGCGCCGCCCCGATCTGCTGCGCAGCATGGTGGCGTTCTGGCAGAATCATCCATCGTTGTCGTACCTGTTTTCCGGCATGTACGTTGGTCCCACCAGCCAGTATCCGCGCATCGACGAGGCGCGCATGGATGCGCTATACGAGCTCGAAGTTGCGTTTCGTCACTTGCCTTTGAGCGACTGGCCGCCGAGTACGATGGATGGGCTATTCCGCAATTTACTCGTGGATGTCACCGGAAACTCGCATCGCGCCGAGTTCTGTATCGACAAGCTTTATGCTCCCGAGGGTCTAGGATTGCGACTCGGCCTTCTCGAATTGCGTGCTTTCGAAATGGCTCCGCATGTCAGAATGGGTCTTGTCGAGGTGCTCCTGATCCGTGCCTTGGTCTGCATGTTCTGGAAACAGCCGTTCGATGGCAGCCTGGTCCGTTGGGGCACCGCGCTCCATGACCGTTTTATGCTTCCGCATTTCGTCAGGCGCGACTTCTTCGATGTGATCACTCAGTTGCGCCGGTCAGGCTACAACTTCGAGGAAAAGTGGTTCGCTTCGCACTTCGAGTTTCGTTTTCCCAAGATCGGGTCGATCGCAGCGGAGGGAGTCGAGCTCGAACTGCGTGAGGCCCTCGAGCCCTGGAACGTGCTCGCTGAAGAGACGACTTCCGGCAGAACAGTGCGCAGCGTGGATTCATCGCTCGAACGAATCCAGGTGAAAGTCTCCGGATTCACGGCTGAATCCCGCTACGCGGTTGCATGCAATGGACGCCGGGTACCGCTCAATCCAACAGGGGAGCCAGGTGAGGCAGTAGCGGGCGTACGGTATCGCGCGCGACAACTATCGGCATCGTTGCACCCGACTATTCCTGTGCATGCGCCGCTTGTCTTCGACGTCATCGACTGCTGGAACGAGCGTTCGATTGGCCGATGTCTCTACCACACCAAGCCGCCCGACGGTCGCACATACATAGCTCGGCCAATCAACACGAAAGAGGCTGAAGACCGCCGGCGCGAGCGCTTTCAGATATCGGACAATCCGCCTAGCCTCGTGACGCCGCCGGAAGAAGAGATCAACACGTACTTTCCGATGACTCTGGACCTGCGTTTGCCTGCACCCACAGAAAGGCCGCACACTAAAAAAGCAGGGCCTTT
>Ga0206863_1187_pt1 | contig 20198 bp, 9 predicted proteins | sample Alteio_BWOrgCont_41_FD_152634 | JGI IMG/M metagenome (GOLD analysis project Ga0206863, IMG submission 152634) | Enriched cells from forest soil in Barre Woods Harvard Forest LTER site, Petersham, Massachusetts, United States -... | ecosystem: Environmental > Terrestrial > Soil > Temperate forest > O...
TGTGGAAGAACATAGTATTGTTGAGCAAACACTCCGCGAAGATAATGATGGTATTTATGGATTAATGGATTTTCAAACACGCGACAGGTATCGTCATGTGGTAGAACATATTGCGAAAAAAAGCAAAATAACCGAACATGAAGTCGCTCTTATAGCCATTGGTTTAATGCGTGAAAATTCACTAGCCAATGATAAAGATGCCCGTACATCTCATGTTGGTTATTACCTAATAGGAGAGGGTGTAAAACAGACCAAAAAATTGGCTATGATGCACATCTCTGGGTTTCAAAAGATACGGGACGCATTGAAAAAAGGTACTTTCCAAATATATTTACTCGCTATTTTCTTAATTACGTTTTTAATAGCCACAGCTCTTTTATTGAGAGCGTATTGGGATATAAAGAATGGCTGGCTCCTTTTATTGATTGCATTTCTTTCGCTTCTGTGTACAAGCCAGCTTGCGGTCTCAGTGGTTAACTTTTTTTCCACCATCTGGGTCAAGCCAAATTTGCTTCCCAGAATGGACTTTTCCCATAAAATCCCTGCCGATTCCCGCACGCTGGTTATAGTTCCCGTAATGTTAAGCAGCATTGAAAGCATAGAAAATTTAGTCGAGGCTTTAGAAGTTCGCTTCCTGGCAAACAGGAATGATAACTTACATTTTGGGCTATTGACAGATTTTACAGATGCTTCACAAGAAACACTTCCTGAAGACGACGCACTTATTGATTTTGCAAAGCAAAAAATAGAAGAACTAAATAAAAAATACCATAGAGAAAAAAGCGATTTGTTTTACCTTTTTCATCGCCCGAGACGTTGGAATGCAAAGGAAAATGCATGGATGGGATATGAAAGAAAGCGCGGTAAACTTTCAGAGTTAAATTCATTATTACGAGGAAGTTCACAGGAACGGTTTTCACTCATTATAGGCGATCAATCTGTTTTTCCTGCTATAAAATATGTCATTACACTGGACGAAGACACCCAATTGCCTTTAGGTTCTGCATGGAAATTAATTGGCACAATGGCACATCCATTGAATCACGCGTGGTATAATGAAACAAAAAAACGGGTAACAAAAGGATATGGCATTCTCCAACCGCGGGTAACAGTAAGCTTACCCGATATAACCGGTTCATTATATGCCCGCATGCATGGAAACGAACCGGGGATTGACCCATATACCCGCGCGTCATCAGATGTTTACCAGGATTTATTTGCCGAAGGTTCCTTTATCGGTAAAGGAATTTATGATATAGACATCTTTAAAAAAGTATTGGATGGGCGATTTCGTGAAAACAGCATTTTAAGTCATGATCTCCTCGAAGGCTGCTATGTGCGTTCAGGGCTTTTAAGTGATGTTCAATTATTTGAGAAATATCCGACTACTTATATTGTTGATATAAAAAGGCGCTTGCGTTGGATTCGCGGCGACTGGCAAATTCTCGCCTGGTTCTTTCCTTGGGTACCGGGACCGGAAAAACATTGGAACAAAAATCCCATCTCCGGATTATCCCGTTGGAAAATATTTGATAATATCAGGCGCAGCCTTTTTCCGCTTGCGCTTACAACCCTATTGCTATTAGGATGGATTGTACTGCCCTCCTCCTTATTCTGGACAATCGCCGTTTCAGGAATTATTATTGTACCTATTCTTATTACTTCCGCGTGGGATACAATGCATAAACCTAAAGACGTAATCTTATCGCACCATATCAAAAATACCATTCACGGCATTGCAGACGTTTTTGTGAAAAACTTATTTACTCTTATCTGCCTGCCTCATGAAGCTTTTTCCACTTTAAGGGCCATCCTGTATACATTGTGGAAGATGTTCGTATCCCGAAAAAAATTGTTGGAATGGAATTCATTCGCTCATGAGCAAATGATAAAAAAAACAAGTATATCCAACTCCTATACTTTCATGTGGATAGAACCTTTTCTTAGTTTGTCTGTATTTGTCTGTTTAGTAATTTATTCTCCAGCAAAGCTAATGATAGCGGAACCCATCCTCATACTTTGGCTTATTGCGCCTTTTATCACCTGGTGGACAAGCAAGCCAATTGCAAAACAAGTGTCTGTACTTACTCAGGAACAAAATATTTTCCTCCGGAAGTTTGCCAGAAAAACATGGGCATTCTTTGAACGTTTTGTTGAGAGGGAAGACAATTGGCTACCTCCCGATAATTTCCAGGAACAACCGATTACACTTTTAGCACACCGCACATCCCCCACCAATATCGGGCTCTCATTGCTTTCCTCTTTATCAGCCTGCGATTTTGGATACATAACTACCGGGCAACTTATTGAACGAACATCAAACACAATAGGCACCATGGAAAACATGGAGCGCTACAAAGGACATTTTTATAATTGGTACGATACCGAATCGCTGAGCCCATTAACACCGAAGTATATTTCCACTGTAGACAGCGGAAACCTTGCCGGGCATTTACTTATATTGAGACAAGGCTTGCTTGCCATACCGCATAAAAAAATACTAAGTCTGACCTTATTCGAAGGTATCCGAGACACCTTGCGCGTGCTTATGGACACACTGGAAGAAAAAGACAGGAAATTGCTTCAGCAATTCAAAATTGATTTGGACTCAGCCTGTAATTCGGATATAGTTACACGTTATGAAGTAAACTTCTATATAGGAACATTGACAAAAAACTTTACTTCCATTATCGAAGAATTAAATACTGATCCGGAAAGTGAAACCTATTGGTGGAAACAAGCGCTTAATAAGCAGCTCCTAAAAATAAATGAGGATTTTAGAATTTTTGAGCCTTGGTTTTTATTAAGTTCCGCTCCCCCCAAATTTATAGATTTTCTTTCCATGAATGCAAATTCAACATTGATGGAATTATTAAAAACAGCACAGGATTTACAAGCTGAAACTAACCGTTATTTAACAGAAACCAATACACCCAATGAAAATGAGTGGCTTAAATTATTTGAAACTTCTTTAACCAATTCTATTTATCGGGTAAGCGAACAGATTGCTGCCACCGAAAATCTTGCTCAGCGGTGTAATGAATTAGCTGATATGGAATGGGATTTCTTATATGATAAATCACACAATCTGCTCACCATTGGCTACAATGTCCAGGAACACCGGCTTGATGCAGGTTTTTATGATCTGCTGGCATCTGAAGCCAGATTATGTATCTTCATTGGCATTGCGCAGGGAAAACTACCCGAAGAGAGTTGGTTTGCATTGGGGCGTTTATTAACCAACGTAAATGGAGCCCCCATTCTCCTTTCTTGGAGCGGCTCCATGTTTGAATATCTTATGCCACTATTAGTGATGCCCACTTACGAAAATACACTGCTTGACGAAACCTGTAAAGCCGCCGTAAAATGGCAAATTGAATATGGGAAAAAGACCGATATAGTTTGGGGCATTTCAGAATCAGGCTATAATATGCTGAATGCTAATTCCAATTATCAGTACCGGGCATTTGGAGCCCCCGGCTTAGGGTTGAAACGAGGACTTGAAGAAGATTCCGTTATTGCCCCGTATGCATCCGCCCTCGCACTTATGGTAGCCCCTGAAAAAGCCTGTGAAAACCTGGAGTTACTCCATCAAAAGGGGGCTGAAGGACGATATGGATTTTATGAAGCTATCGATTTTACAACCTCCCGTTTACCCACCGGGCAATCGAGCGCTATTATTTATTCATTCATGGCCCACCATCAGGGAATGAGCCTGCTGTCATTGGCATACTTGCTGCTCGACAAGCCTATGCAAAAGCTATTTGAATCGGAACCCCAATTTAAGGCAACGCTTTTATTACTACAGGAAAGAATTCCAAAAGCTACAACGTTCTTTGCTCACACTACCGATATGAGCGATATTTCTTATACATCTGTTGGTACGGAAACAAGAACAATCACTACACCCAACACGCCTATACCTGAAGTACAGTTACTGTCGAATGGAAGATACCATGTAATGGTAACAAATGCGGGCGGCAGTTACAGCCGCTGGAAAAATCTCGCCATTACCCGCTGGCGTGAAGATAGCACATGTGATAACTGGGGAGCATTTTGTTACATACGTGATTTATCCCCCAATTCAGTAAATGGAAAGAAGGGAATGTACTGGTCTAATACATATCAGCCAACACTAGAAAAAGGCGAGAAGTATGAAGCCGTTTTTTCACAAGGCCGTGCCGATTTTCACACTACCCATAACGATATAGAAACACATACTGAAATTGTTGTATCGCCCGAAGACGACATAGAAATGAGAAGGGTACTTATAACAAACCTTTCGGGTGTTCGAAAAACTATTGAGGTTACAAGTTATGCAGAAGTGGTTCTTGCATCGCCCGACTCAGATTTAATGCAGCAGGCATTCAGCAGCCTTTTTGTACAAACAGAAATCCTCCCGCTTCAACATGCAATCCTTTGTACCCGTAGGCCACGCTCTGACGAAGAACAATCACCATGGATGTTTCATTTAATGACCTTGCAGGGAAAAGAACCGGTGGAAATATCTTACGAAACTGACAGACTGGAATTTATTGGCCGTGCAAATACCACAGTGAATCCGAAAGCTATGAATATTCCGGGTAAGCTTTCAGGAAAACAAGGTTCCGTTTTAGACCCCATTGTTGCTATACGATATAAAATAATTCTGGAGCCCGAAGAAACACTTACCATAGACATGGTTATTGGTGTTGCGGAAACGAAAGAAATTTGTAAAAGCCTGGCAGATAAATATCAGGACAGGCACCACAAAGACCGTGTCTTTGAACTTAGCTGGACGCATAGCCAGGTAGTGCTCCGGCAAATAAACGCTTCCGAAGCCGACGCGCAACTATATGGACGCCTCGCCAGTTCAGTTATATTTACGAACCCGTCGTTTCGTGCCGACGCCTCAATTCTCATTAATAATCGTAGAGGGCAATCGGGCTTATGGGGTTATTCTATTTCAGGAGATTTGCCCATTGTTCTTTTGAAAGTGGAAGACCAGGCAAGTATGCAGTTGGTGAAACAACTTATACAAGCCCATGCCTATTGGCGTTTAAAGGGGCTTGCAGTTGATTTGGTAATTTGGAATGAAGAACATAATGGATACAGGCAAGATTTTCAAAATGACATTCAGGCATTGATTCCGGCTGAATTAAGAGACCACTCAGGAGGTATTTTTGTTAGGGTATCAGACCAAATATCCAATGAGGATAGAATATTATTTCAAACAGTGGCGCGTATTAATATTTCGGATAGCGCCGGAACATTAGCTGACCATATTAAGCGTAAACCACTTGCGAAAGTGGTGATTCCATATATAACTCCATCCGTCATCAATCATCCACCAATAGCTAATAATATACCAAGTAAAGATGTACTATTTTTTAACGGATTAGGAGGCTTCAGCCATGATGGCAGCGAGTACATTATCACTATGGATAAAAACAATAAAACTCCTGCCCCCTGGGTGAATGTAATTGCAAATCCTCAGTTTGGAACCGTAATTTCAGAAAGTGGAGGAGCCTATACCTGGACCGAAAATGCGCATGAGTTAAGGCTTACGCCTTGGAATAATGATCCTGTAAGCGATTCCGGAGGTGAAGCATTTTATCTAAGAGATGAAGAAACCGGACATTTCTGGTCAACTACTCTTCTTCCGGCAGGAAGCGAATCACCCTATATTACACGTCATGGTTTTGGATATAGCGTCTTTGAACACACAGAAGACGGAATATATTCTGAAATGACGGTGTATGTAGACAGGGAGGCATCCATCAAATTCACAGTATTAAAAATTCGTAATCAATCAGGCAGGTCGCGGAAGCTTTCTGCTACAGGATACGTAGAGTTGGTTCTTGGCACTACCAGAACGAAAACAGCTATGCACATTCACACGGAAATAGACCCGGATAGTGGAGCGCTTTTTGCAAGAAACCCATACGACATTGAAGTTTCTGGAAGAGTTGCATTTCTTGATGTAGATTATGCTAAAAAGACATTTACTGCTGACCGTTCTGAATTTATAGGTCGTAACGGCACTTTACAAAATCCAAACGCTATGTCCCGGATAAAACTTTCGGGAAGAGTTGGGCTTGCTTTAGATCCCTGTGCCGCGATACAGGTTCCATTTGACCTGGCAGATGGCGAAGAAAATGAAATTATTTTCAGGCTCGGTTCAGGGAAAAATTCCAATGATGCAAGCACTCTTGTACGGCAATTCAGGGGAAGCGCGGTAGCAAATGATTCATTGGAAAAAATAAAAGAATATTGGAAACATGCGGTGGGGGCTTTACAGGTAGAAACTCCGGATATGGCCATAAATATTATTGCAAATGGATGGCTCACCTATCAAACAATTTCTTCCCGGTTATGGGGACGTAGCGGATATTATCAATCCGGGGGCGCTTTTGGTTTCAGGGATCAGTTGCAGGATATTTTATCGCTCCTTCATACATTACCTCATCTCGCCCGTGAACAAATTTTGCTCTCCGCATCACGACAATTTAAAGAAGGGGACGTTCAGCATTGGTGGCATCCACCCATAGGGCAAGGTGTACGGACAAGATGCTCTGATGACTATCTATGGTTACCTCTTGCAACTGCCATGTATGTGGCAACAACAGGAGATTCAGGTGTGCTGGATGAATCCGTTTATTTTCTGGATGGAAGACTATTAAATCAAGGAGAAGAATCGTATTATGACACACCTACCCTATCTCGTAAATCGGCTACACTTTATGAACATTGTGTGCAAGCTATCAAACACGGATTTACCTATGGCGAGCATGGGCTCCCTTTAATTGGCACCGGAGATTGGAATGATGGCTATGATAAAGTAGGTAATAATGGTAAGGGAGAAAGCGTGTGGATGGCCTTTTTCCTATATGATATACTTATGAGGTTCGAAGGAATTGCAAGCCTACATAAAGATTCGCCATTTGCTGATATCTGCCGGAAAGAAGCCCAACAGTTAAAAGACAACATTGATAAGAATGCCTGGGACGGACAATGGTATAAGCGTGCCTGGTTCGATAATGGTACTCCATTAGGTTCTTCAAGTAATGAAGAATGCAAAATTGATTCCATAGCCCAAAGTTGGTCTGTTCTGTCAGGAGCAGGCAATCCGGACCGTATAAAATCAGCCATGGAAGCGGCATATAAAAACCTAGTACAAAAGGATGCAGGGATAATTCAATTATTAGAACCTCCATTTGACAAATCCCAATTGAATCCCGGGTATATAAAAGGATATGTGCCGGGCGTAAGAGAGAACGGAGGACAATACACCCATGCCGCGGTATGGATGATAATGGCATTTGCCAAATTAGGAGATAATAAACGGGTATGGGAATTATTAAACCTGATAAACCCTATTAACCACGGTAAAACTCCCGAAGCAATTGCAACATATAAAGTAGAGCCTTACGTTTTGGCAGCCGATGTATATGCACGTGAACCTCATGCCGGGCGTGGCGGATGGACTTGGTATACCGGTTCAGCTAGTTGGCTGTATCAGCTTATAACACAATCTTTTCTTGGCTTGCAACAGGAAGGAAACAAATTAAAATTTGCCCCTTGTGTTCCTCCGGAATGGGAATCATTTAAAATACATTACCGTTATTGGAAAACCATCTATCATATCGCGTTTACTCATAAACAGTCATCGATAGTCGGCGAGCAGTCATCAGTGGTCAGTGGTCAGTTATCCGAAGAAATGAGTATGACAGTGGATGGAGTGGAACAAGCAGACAAAACAATTACGCTTGTGGATGATGGTATAGAACATACGGTTGAAATCCAATTCTAATTAATTGGCTAATAGGCCCGCGGTATTTTTTAAAATCGGTCCGCCGGCCTAATCGTCTGGGTAATGGAGGCCCATGGAATATATGTACCTTTGGATACTAAGCTAAAGGGATTATATTTTACCAGGGTCAGAAAAGAACCAAACACTAATTATATGGCTTCGACAATTTTAAAAATTTTGATGACCTTGTTTATTGTACAAGGGTTAATTAAATTCTATGTGTTCTTTTTTGTAAAGTATGACACAAGAAGAAAGCGACTAGACAAATCTTACGGCAATAAGACAAGTGCAACAAAGTATTTTGACAATATCATTCTTGTTATACTTGCACTACTAATTACCTTACTGTTCATTTCAGATAATATGGAGTACCTTAGTTTTATAACAGGGCTTTATATCGGTGCAACTTTAATACAGGTATATTTTCATCGATTTTCCGACCCTTTACCCGATGACAAAGCACCTAAATTGCCAATTTCACCAATCAAAATGATGTCGTACGGAATACAGGCTTTCCCTAAAAAACCTTGGAAGGAACTTTTATTTTTGACAGCACTATTTCTTTGGGGGCTATATATGTTATTGTCGAAGGGATTTCGATTATTTTAGTTCGATTACAACGGCACAGCTGCCCTAATCAGAATAGCTTAGTATGCCGTATTCCTAAAAAATGGGACTTCTGAATCATGAATAAAATCGCAGTTTATTTCTTTTTGATTAACCTAAGATAGTATATATTGCTGCTTTTGGAATTAGTCCCCGGCATAAGAAGGTAAAGAAATCACACACTAATACACTATAAATTTGAACATACTGCGTTATACAATAAGCATCACCAATCTTGACTACGGGAGATTATTTAGCCCTTGGAAATGGCTGATTGGCGAAGACAAAGAAATAATTGTGATTACAAGAATGGGAGATATAGTGCTGAAAGACGCCTCCAATAGACTCTATTTTCTTTCCATTACTGATGGTACTATGGAACATATTTCAAACTATTCCTCTGACTTCTTCAAGAATAGATTGTCCGCAGAGCAATACTATGAAATATTTCAGCCAACATTAATTGAGAACCTGGAAGAACTGGATGAAAAAAAATTAAAAGATGGTCAAATATATGCTTATGGTATATTGCCGGCTATAGGTGGGGAAAGTTCTGTTGACAATATTTATTGTAAAGATATTTACGAGCATTTTATTTTAACTGGTGCAACCCATAAGGAGATTGATGAACTGCCACAACCTATAAATGAATAAATATACAAGTACATTCTAATTCCTGAATTAACAGAGTCAATGACTTTTCTGTTTATTCCTATCTTTTAAAATATTTTTGTAGTATGAATAACAAAACCGGGTTCATCTGCAATCAAACTATTCTTACTACACAGCAAAAAATAAATAGTAATTTTTGCTTAATTTCATTGCTTCCTATTGTATTTAGCAATGGAGAGGAATCTAAAACAACTGACTTTCAAAGCACTATAGAAATATATGATTATTCCTATTCATGCTTTTCATTGCTTTTAGTCACCATTTTATTGCTATTTTATAAAAATAAAATTATACCAAAAGATAATAAATCACACATGAAAAAATTAATCTATTCCCGTGTCTCCATAAATTTCTTTATCTTATCAATTGTATAAATCCATTTTTCTCGAAACTATTGCCAGTACACTTGGCATCTATTACGTAATAATACACGCCTTCCGGTGCACTTGCTCCGCTTTCATTATTACCGTCCCAATATTTATTGGGGTCTGTACTCTTAAATACCTCATGTCCCCATCGGTCAAATATTAATAAGGACCAGGAGGTAAATCCATGGGTCGGGATGTACAATATATTATCCAGCCCCAATGCTCCCGCATTAGTAGGTGTAAATACATTCGGTACTATGAAATTGTAGCAGGGGGTTTCTACTGTTATCGTCACGGTTCTCTCTACCGGGCAATCCGAGGAATCTGTTCCACTGACCGTATATGTAGTCGTTACTGTGGGTGTCGCTGTCGGGTTCGGACAGGTATAGCAACTCAATCCGCTGTTCGCAGGGGTCCATTGCAACTTCGTAATATCTAGCCCGCTCGCTATTATCCCCGTATCCCCTCCTAATAATATAGTTGCACTACAACATGCGTACAACTGCGGAGTATCTATCACTACGGTTGCTGCTGCCGTAGCTGTACATCCATATTGGTTCGATACCGTTAAGGTAAATATCGTTCCACTCTTCTCTACATATACCACTGTCGTATCTTTCGTGCCTCCGCTGCTCCAGCTATATTTGTACGGCCCGGTTCCCCCGGATGTGTCGGCAGTAATCGTTACAAAGTTCCCAACTCCGCATGCCTTCGGATACGTTAAACTTACTCCCGGATTCCCCGCTTCCTTTACACTAAATGTATCGGTTACCAAACATCCTGCACTGTTCTTCGCTACTACGGTATATATCACATCTCCATTTATAATTGGAGTGATGGATGTACCTGTTTTACCTGTACTCCACGCATACGTGGTCGGATTCGTGGAACTACTTACGGTTATCGTATCCTGCCCTCCATGGCATTCAAACCTATTGCCATTAAATGTCAGCTTAGGCAAGGGTATTACATGTAAGGTAATTGTATCTTGCAGACTGCCGCAGGTTCCGGTTACAGTTACCGTATAGGTGGTAGTTACTGTACCATTCACATGAATGGACGCCGTGGTTTCCCCATCGTTCCATTTATAGCTCAGGGTTCCTCCCGACGCAGTGACCATTATGGTAGCACTGTCACCCGGACATATACTATCCCTCGAGCGACTTACAGATGCGCTTACGGGTTGAATAACCTTTATCGTTTGAGTGGTGGAGTCTTCACAAGTTCCTCCATAAGCATATAAGATATAAGTTGTTTGATTCAATAAATTAGGATGAATAGTTACATTAGTTGAGTTTCCCGGACTCCAACGGTAAGTAGTTCCACCGCTTGCGCTCAGGGTCAAGGTATCTCCCAGGCACACGCTGTCTTTTGAGGCTTTAATAACAGGCCTCGGCATTGGCACTACCGTCACCTTTAACGTTGTATCATGCGAACAAGAAGCTATAGTGGCTTTCACCGTATAAGTTGTTGTAATTGGCACCGTCACTGTATCTGCTGAACCGGTTTTTGAACCGGGGTTCCAGAGGTAGGTATTCCCCCCCGTTACATCAAGTATGGTACTGCCTCCTATACATATTGTATCTTTTCCCGTTATTATGGGCTTTGGTACTTGAATCGCGCTAAGAGTTATATTGGTAGTATTGGTGCATCCCCGTGAATCGGTAACCTTTACCGTATATGTTCCCGCGGAAAGGCCGGTAGCAGTATCTGTAGTTTGTGTCGGGACAGTAGACCACGAGTAAGTATATGGGCTGGTGCCACCTGTTACATTCGCAATACCACTCTCTGTCCGTGTGTTGCACATTATGTCTGAGGTTGTTATGGAGGTAGATACCGGCAATGGCTGGCTGATCGTTACACTGGCCGTTGCACTGCATCCAACTGTATCGCTAATAGTTACAGTATAGGTGCCAGCTGATAATCCCGTAGCAGTGTCCGTAGTTTGGCTGCCCGGAGACCAAGAATATGTATACGGTGTATGACCCCTGGCCGGAGTTCCAAATGCACTGCCATTACTTTCTCCATTACAGCTTATATTAGATTTTATGCCTGTAGTGGCAGTTAAATTACAGCAAGTAGCATTGGGTTGCACAGCAATAAGGGCTATTGTCATCCAAACATTCGAAGCTCCTATATCGGTAGATGTGATGGTATATGTTCCTGCAAGGGCATACGTTGAATCGGCCTGAGCCCCATCAACACCATCGCCCAGGCTATAGGTACGGTCTAATCCGGTTAACTGATTGTTCCATGCTACTGTTCCAGAACCGCCATTATCATTGTTGTCAACAGTACAATATATCCATGAACCATTTTCAGTAGTGGTAATAGTAGCAGTAATGCTTGTAGGTCCATGGTTACTATCCACTCCGCCTGCAACAACGTCATTCAAAGTCAAGCCTGTAGGGCAATTGGGCTGGTAAACAGAGGAGGCAAAGTTTAAATAAAAGAGGGGGCTCATGTTGGTTTCTGTACAAAGACAAGTATAGGTGCCGGCAATAGGCGCCGCATAGGCCCAAACGGCCTCACACCACGCATCCGGATTTCTCCAACTTCCCTCATTAATATAGGTAGCATTGTTGCCATTTACCGTTACGGTTCCGGGGGTAGAAGGAAGTACACTAATCCCTAATCCATACCCGCCGGCCGAAATAATGATAAGTTCATTGGCATGGTGAGTGGTTATAGTCCATGTATCTAACCCGTTAGCCGCGCTGTGGGAATCTAGTAAAACTTGTTGTTGGGCGTTAAGATTAGTACCGGTAAAACTGATTTGCCCGGAAGAAAAGTTAAGAACTATGGCTAAAACAAGCAATGATGCCTTTATCCATAAATTAGACGGTAGTATTTTTATTTTCATGAGCCAAAATTTAAGCGCTAAGATACAAATATATATTCTACCTTTTAATGAAAGGTAATTTAATTTGATCTGTTCTTGATTGTTAATGCTTAATTAATAATCAGGGTGGTAGTACAGAATTTGTATAGAACCTAAATAAATAAAATATATTTGTACTTATGAGTAACTTAATAACTTATCTAATGTTACTCCATTTAATTATTACATTACCTCAATTCGTATGAGTACACAAAAAATTATAATTGCAGGAAAAAGCAAAAGCCCGTTAAAGGTTAAACGCTTCGGATATGGCACTATGCGCCTTACAGGAGAAGGCATATGGGGAGAACCGGCAAACCGCCCTGAAGCCTTACAAATATTAAAGCAATGCATCAAAAGCGGCATAAATTTTATTGATACTGCCGATTATTATGGAGACGACGTAACTAACAGATTAATAAAAGAAGCGTTGTATCCATACCCTTCAGACTTGGTGATTTGTACCAAGGTGGGCGGAGCCAGGAAACCGGACAAAAGCTGGGTTCCCTTTAATCGTCCGGAGAATATACGCAGCAGTATAGACAATAACCTCCGCACCCTGAAATTAGAACAGATTACGCTTGTTCACTTTAGAATTATAGCAGGAGGAGATGTGCCATTTAAAGAATCCATGGATGCTATGTTTGAACTTCAAAAAGAAGGTAAGATATTACATGTAGGGGTTAGTAATATTAGTCCTGATGAATTACAAACAGCCTTGTTAATGGGGCCGATTGCCACAGTTGAAAATATGTATGGGCATGGCCAACGCAATTCTTTAAAGTTGCAGCATGGCGGCGAAACCAGAGGAGGTGGTGAAGTGCTTGAAATATGTGAAAAAAATGAAATCCCTTTGATTCCTTATTTTTCCTTATTTCAATCCATGCCAAAGAAGGATGACCGGATTTTGACGATTGCAAAAAAATATAATGCAACCCAAGCGCAAATAAATTTAACCTGGTTATTGCACCGCTCTCCTTGGATATTGCCAATACCCGGTACCTCATCACTAAGGCATTTGGAAGAAAACTTAAAAGCGGTTGATATACAATTGAACGAAGAAGATATGAGGTTTTTAGAATAAACGCCTCATAGACCATTTTTCATGAAATGGCACGCAGAAAAGCGCAAAATTGCCGAAAGAATAAAATTGCTTATTTTGTACCTGATTAAACTATACTTATTCAAATGCCGGCAAAAGTCAGGATATTAATTGCTTCCCTTTTATGTGGCCTAATGGCCACCATTGGCATTTATTCGTATTGCAGCGCGTATAATTATAAAAAAGCAACCGAATGGGTAAATCATACGCAACAGGTAATGGCAGAGGCTAATAGTGTTCTTTCCGGGGTGCAGGATATAGTAATAGCTGAAAGAGGATACGTAATAACAGGTGATCCAAGCTATCTTGAGCCCTATAAAGCGGGTTTAGAGAATGTTCAGAATAAATACTTTGCAATTAGGAACCTGGTACAAGATAATCCTGGGCAGGAGGCGTTGCTTGACTCAATCAATATGCTGATTGCTGCGAAGATAAGATTTACCGAACAGGTAATCAATGCCCGGACCCAAGCTGATTTTGCAGCAAGTCAGAAGCTCATTTCCTCCGGCGAAGGTGAAAACCTTACGAAAGAAATAACCGTGCTTCTCAACACATTCACCCTAAAAGAAAGAGAACTGCTTGCCAAAAGGCTTGACAAGGCTGATAAAAATTATACATGGGCTGTTGTATTTATTATTATAGGAGCACTACTCACTTTATTGATTATTCTAATTTCCCATTATCTCTTTAATAAAGATTATAACCGTCGGTTGAAAATTGAAAAGAAGATAAGAGAGAGTGAATTGCTAATGAAAAAGTTTTTAAATAGTATCCCCCTTGGTATCTTTATCCTGAAAAAGGAAGGAAAACCGTATTATGCTAATGACAAGTCGAAAGAGATTTTGGGAAAAGGAATAATGCCCGATACTACATCAGAAGATTTCTCTGAAGTTTACTCCATTGTTAAAATGGGGACAAATGAAAAATATCCGCCGGAAAAACTACCTATAGTCAGAGCGCTTAATGGAGAAAAAAATGTACTTGTAGAAGACATGGAGATAGTAAAAGACCATAAAAAAGTACCAATCAGGGTGCATTCTACCCCGGTCATTGATACAGAAGGAGAGGTAGAGTATGCCATATCCGTATTTGAAGACATAACCGATTTAAAAGAAGCAAATAAAAAAATAAAAGAAAGTGAAGAAAAATTCTACAAAGCATTTGCTATAAGTCCGGTAGCTTTTGCTATAAGTGATACAGCTACCGGCAAATACATAGATATAAACGACAGTTTTTCTAAAATCACAGGATATTCAAGAGAAGAATTATTGGGACATACCTCGGTAGAAGTTGGTATCATAGTAGATCAGCCATCGCGTGAAAAAATATTGAAAAATGTACGACAATATGGTACCATAAGAGATGTTGAACTTACCATTCGTAATAAAAACGGCGAGTTAATCGATATGCTAACCTCTGCCGAAACTCTTATACTTCAAGAGAGGCAATGTACACTATCCATTAATTACGACATCACCACCTTAAAAGAATCGGAGCGCGCTCTTAAAGAAGCAAATAAGCTTGCGCAAGAATCGGTTATGCTGAAAGAAACATTCCTTGCCAATATGAGTCATGAGATTCGTACACCCATGAATGCCATTATTGGTTTTACCGAACTACTACTGAAAAGAAACCTGGAAGAAAAAGAAAGAGACTATGTAGGTTTAATTAAAACTTCAGGCGAAAACTTATTGAGAATTATAAATGACATTCTTGATGTTTCAAAAATAGAATCGGGAATGATGCTTTTTGAAGAAAATCCCATAAGCATTAAGGAGCTATTTCATTCGCTTAAGAATATGTTTCTTCCAAAAGCGACAGATAAGGGCCTTATTTTATCTTTCGAACATCCATACAATATACCTGACACTGTTTTAGGCGACCCTACCCGCCTTACCCAAATTATAATTAACCTGGTTGGAAATGCCCTTAAGTTTACTGAAAAAGGCAGCGTTACAACGCAGGCAAAAGTACTGAAAGAAGAAACCAATCGATTTATTATTGAGTTTTCAGTAAAAGATACGGGCGTTGGCATTCCGGAAGATAAACTCAAATATATTTTTGAACGCTTTCGCCAGGCAGAGACCTATACTACCCGACATTATGGAGGATCAGGTTTAGGATTAAGTATTGCCAAGCAGTTAATTGAATTGCAAGGCGGAGAAATTCATGTAAAGAGTATAGAAGGAATGGGTTCGGAATTTATATTCTCTTTACCATTTAAGAAGGCCATTACTACTATAGAGAAGAGCAAAAAAACGCTTAGCAAAATAAATGTTGAAGAACTGGGTAAATTGAATATTCTGATGGCTGAGGACAACCCCATAAATATAAAATTTATTGAAAGCCTGTTTGAAGATTATAAAATATATGCGGATGTAGCAAATAATGGAAAAGAAGCCATTGAAAAATTTACCAAAAAGAAATACGATATGGTATTGATGGATATAGAGATGCCCCAAATGAATGGGTATGAAACTACCCTTGTCATTCGGGAAGATTATAAAAGTGATATACCCATAATTGCCATGACTGCAAATGCCATGGCCGGAGAAAAAGACAAGTGCCTGAAATTGGGAATGAACGACTATATATCAAAACCCATAAAAGCAGATATTTTGTTTGAAAAAATGTATAATGCAGCCTTTACAAAAGAAACCGATGCAAAGAAAAAATATATAGACCTTGAGTTTTTGGTTACATCCATGCACGGAAAGAAAGATGCCATACGGGAAACCATTGATATTTTTATAGAGCAAATGCCCCGGGACATCACATTGATACATGACGCGGTAGATAAGGAAGATTATCGCAGCGTAAAACACTATGCGCATAAAATGAAATCAGCCGCTTCTTTAATGGGGATAGCAAAAATGCAGGAAGTGCTTGGTGAAATGGAATTACTGGCAGCAGAAGGTGCTCAAATAGATAACATACAAAATCTATACCTTACATTGAATCTACTATGTGAACACGCCATTAAAGAACTCCGAAATGAGAGGCTACTTTATGTATAGCACTATTTATTGGTTTCTACCTGGATAAATTTCTTATGCTGAATGCCGGAGTAATAGTCAGTTAATATTTTCTGCATCATAGGAAGATAATATTCCCAAAAAAAGCTTTCCCTCTCCGCATTATGTTTGTTATATAAAAACCAGCGCAAAGAAATTATTCCCCTGTAATCAGAAAGCCCTGGATCAATAGGATTATCGGCAAAATCGCCTGTAAAGTAATAAAACTTGTAATCTTCCTTATCATGGGCAATTACGGCCGGAAATCTGGATGGAATACCATTTTTACTCATTATAGAATCGCCCCTCACTGTCGTTTTAATGGAAATTTCGGAAACCACATCATTATCCTGCGAAGTATGCATAATATCAAACCAATAGGGATATTTCATTTCGGAGACCATAGAATAATAACTAGCCCATTTTTCAGGTGTTTCAATAATAGGGACTGAACTTTTCAAATCCTGGTCATGCTCTAATACTTCTATACGATTATCATCGTTTACAAATGCAATGCCCGGACCTGAAAAACTCCATTTATTATCATGCTGTTGCATATAGCCATGTATAAGCCATTCAGGTATTTCATCTGTTCTCAATGTATCTAATTGGTCAAAGTACCTGCCTACCCACCCCGTCCATTTTAAGCCAAACATTTCTTCAAATTGTTTTCTTACTGAGCCACTGGTAGGCGATTCTATATCATTAAACTCTGTAAGGATAAGTTTTTTATTGTTTTTCATTCCCCTCATGAAGTATAAATCTTTCTCATTCATTCCTCCGTAAATAATATGAGAACGCTCTTTTTCATCATGATGGAGATACCATTCATTATAGTAAATGCCGTAGGTATCTGTAAAATAGGTCATGTCCACAACATTTACCAGGCTATCCAACTGAGGATAAGAGAGTACTTCAAGACCATGTATTGCATATTTCTCATCTTCTTTAGGAAAGAACCCGTAATAATCCTTTGGAACACTATACAAATCTTTATCAGGCTTACAATAGCGCTGATTATCCAAAATCCAGGTAAAAGAGCAGTGTTCTGTACATTTGGTATTCAAAACTGTTTTATCAACTATAACAACATTGAATACTTTCTTGGGAGTAAATAGCCATGCTATCCACATCCACAATGGGGTAAATAATAAAAAAATAAATATGGTATACCCTCTACCCCTCATCACACAAGATTAAAATAAAAAATCAAGTCCGAGAAAGAAACTGTAATCATTGCCTGTGAGGTCGCTACTACCCCTTGTAAAGTCAGAACGTACAATACCTGCGCCTGCACTAATAATCCATTGACTTGCGAATATTTTTTGAAAACCGAGTTTGGCTTCATTACTTTTCAGGGAAGGGTTACTCAAAAGGTCTTCCATCGACCTGTCATCGGGTGAAACGCCGGTTCCTATTACCAGGCTGAAATAATCATCAGCACTACCCAAATAATAGCGGGTAGTTAATAGATATGATTCTGAAATGCTGCCATAAGTACCGGGAACCAGATATGTGCGTAAAGAAAACCAAAAATTTTTGTAATATTTCCCAATGGCTGCCGTATAAATAAGTGTAGCAGGAGAACTGAAGTAAAGATACCTGAAACCAATATCAGCCTCAAAGCTTTTAGGAAGACTGCTATACAGCGAAGCGCCAAATTTATAATTTGGAAATAAACTTGTATAAGACGAATATCCGACATTCAAATAAGCATAAAAACGTTTGGAAATATTAGGATAGGCGTCCATTTCATATTGTGACCCATTGGCATTACCAAATCGATTCGCATAGGTTATTCTTCCTACTACGGTACCTATACTAGTATGTTGGGAGTAGGAAAGAGAAACTAAGCTCTGGGGGTTGGCATACTCTGTATTAAATACATCAAGGTAATATACCAATCCAATATCGTTTATTGCCAATTTCCGTTTTAAAGACAGTTGGTAATCTATAGCCTGCGCATCTTTATCATAATGTGCTAAAAGAGTATCTATGATAGCATATGCAGCTTTATAATTTCCGGTATCTGCAACGGCTTTAGCTTTCTTATACAACAAGTCCCTCGAATTGGGATGATAGGTTAATCCGATATTAGCTTCTTTTACTGCCTGCCTGCTATTGCCCGACCAATATTCCATATCCACAAGCGCGCAACGTGTATCTTCATCAGCAGGCTTTGCATCTAAAACCTGGCTAAACTCAGCATGGGCTGAATCATATTGATGGTTCCACGTATAAATACGTCCCAGAAAAGTTCTTACATCCGAATAGTTTGGTGATTTTCTCAATATTCGTTTAGCAAGAGCTTCTGCTTCAGCACGTCTGCCACTAAATGCCATTTTACGTGCCGTATCAAATGCCACATCTACATTAATGGTATCATGTGAAGCTTTTTGAGCCTGCGCTTGTGCAAGAGATAAAAAGATTAAACATACAAGAAATAAATTTGTTATCCGATAATACATGGGGGCTGTACTTTATTTTTTCACACGAACTGTCAACTTGTCTCTTTCTTCTTGCATTTCGTTTAAGGCCTGTATTGAAAGATCTATAATAGATTTATGAAGTGTATGTATTTTTTCAATTCCTGTTTTCGCTCTACCCAATGCTTCTATTTCACCAGCCAAATCAAATATTTTGCTTACACCCATTAATGCAACTGTAGATTTCATTCTATGCGCATAGTGTGTAATGCCGGGAAAATCACTTTTTATAATAGAATCTGATAGTTCTGAAACATCCTTAGGTAGCTGTATTCGAAATATGTCTATAATCTCAATAAGCTCATCTTCCTTTTCGCCCATATTTTCCATAAGAAAGTCGAGACTTATTAATTTGTTCTCAACACTCTGATGCTTTGATTTAGCGAATTTTGCAGTGGATGCATAGTACATTTTTTCAAAGAGGAGTTCAGTTGCCACTGGTTTAGAAATACAGTCATTCATTCCCACTAATATGCATTTTTCATACTCTTCTACCGTATCATTCGCAGTCATGGCAATAATAGCGATGTCATTTTTCAGTTCATTCCGAATAGCTGTAGCAGCCTGGTATCCATTCATTAAGGACATTTCTATATCCATTAGCACTATATCGTACCTGTTATTTTTTAGCTTTTCTAAAGCTTGCAATCCATTTTCTGCCAAATCAGATTTTATAGCATATTCAGCCAAAAGGGATTGAAGAAACTTACCATATATGATATTATCTTCTACTAGTAATACATTTAGCTTTTTTAACTTGGATGCAAAATAATTCAGGTGCATAGGTTACAGGTCAAGGTTCCAAACATAGTAAAAAAACAACAAGTAACAGTTGAGCCATTTAGCTCACTTTATAGCTTCGTATCTATTCTTAATGGAATCAGGTATAATTTTGTTTTCGCTACAAGCTTTTTTATCGTTCATTTTATAAGTGTCAAACTTAGCTTTAATCTGATTCATCTTATTTTCATCATCGGTGGGTTCTATATCCATATTATTATAAAGCTTAAATAATTGATTTTCAGCAGCAAAATAATCCCCATCCAAGTAATCAACCAATTCATTTTTATTCCGCATCAGAGGGATAGACTCCCTACATCTGAAATTATGGTCAACATCCAGCATATCTCCAATCCAAGCAACTACAGAAGGAGTATTAACGCCATAGTTCTTTGCAAGAAACGAAAGCAATGTGGGTGTTATATCATATTGGGATGATACTCCTTCAAAACGTTCCCCCTTCTTTAGCATGGGACTGTATATAATGAGTGGCACAT
>Ga0206863_1188_pt1 | contig 20192 bp, 15 predicted proteins | sample Alteio_BWOrgCont_41_FD_152634 | JGI IMG/M metagenome (GOLD analysis project Ga0206863, IMG submission 152634) | Enriched cells from forest soil in Barre Woods Harvard Forest LTER site, Petersham, Massachusetts, United States -... | ecosystem: Environmental > Terrestrial > Soil > Temperate forest >...
CCCTGATATTAGATATGAGTGGAACGTCACATACATATTCGGGCTCGCTATCGGGTGGTAGTGAACCTACCCTATCATGTGATGGACCAACTTCTTGCAATATGATAGGACAGGTAGTTAATCCTTATCTTACGGGATTAGAAGGAATTTGGCGGCCAACAACCTCGTGGGCTTATGATACAACAAGAACCCAGGCAAATGATATACAAACAGACGGAGTGTATACTTATTTTACAACATTCCATTGGACAAGTAGTTTAACAGACCCTAAGTGGGTTGCAGCCAACACCATTACACAATATTCACCCTATGGGTTTGAATTGGAGAACAAAAATGCGATTGGTGTTTATTCCGCAGCATTATATGGATATGATAATTCTCTTGTAACTGCTGTAGGAAGTAATGCCCGCTACAACGAAATTGCGTTTGATGGATTTGAAGATTACCCGGGTGGCGGGTGCGCAGATAATGATTTCCGTTTTGCCTATAATGGTACTAATGGAAATATAGTCTCAACCCAAGCGCATACCGGGTTATACTCCATGGAAGTATTTCCAGATCAATCTGTTTCAGTTACAAAAAACGCCTCGTCTTCTTCAGGATGCACAGTTAGTGGTTGTGCCGGTGCAGATTCAACGTATTATCTCAGCCCTATTGATGGGAGCACTTCAATTATAACGGGGAGTACATATACCTATGCTGTAGCATCACTTATAGGGGCTACTACTTATACATGGACCGTCCCCAGTTCAATAGGAACAATTACATCCGGTGCAGGTACAAATTCAATAACGATGACGGCAGCAACACTTCCGGCCACGGGAACCATGTCGGTTTCGGCAGCCGGACAAATACAAGACCTCAATATAACCTTAGGAACATCAGGAACAGAGGGTACTGCATACCAACCTTTTGTGTTTGGTTATTGTAATTGTATAGGAGAATTTGGACCATTTCCACAAAAAGAATATGTAATAAGTGCGTGGGCCAATCAAATACCTGTGGGTGCTACTTACCCCAGCCCTTATATTAATACATTAACTACCTATACGGCTCCGGAAATTACAGTAGACTTTTATGATAATTCGGGACATCCGATTGGAACGGCTGCAACAATTTCGGCAAGTGGAAATATTATTGAAGGCTGGCAAAGACTTTACGGAACCTTCACGGTTCCTTCAGGTACAGCGAAAGTAAAGGTCAACCTTGTAAATAGCAGTTCATCATCGAATGTATACTTTGATGATGTGAGGGTACATCCTTTCAACGGTAACTTAAATACCTATGTCTACAATAACATTACCCTTAAGGTAATGGCTGAGTTAGATCCTAACAACTATGCCACATTTTATAATTATGATGATGAGGGGCATCTAACAAAGATAAAGAAAGAAACCGTGGAAGGTATTGAAACTATTAAAGAAGGACGGATAAATAACGTAGGGCCATGATAAGAAAAATAAATATATTGGCTATATTTTTATTGCTATCTTTTGGAAATATTTATTCGCAAAAGAAGCTTGCTGCATCTGAATTACAGAAAATACGGGCTGCATATTTATCAGCTGTAAACTTTTCAGCAGAAGTAAGAGTTACGGCCTTTAAAACCGCTACTCAAAAAACTGGTGACCCTATGGGTATTGGTATAATAAGAAAATCAAAAAGGGGATACTATTCAAAGTATTTATCTGATGAAATGATTTCAAATGATCACTGTACCGTTATTGTAGACGACCTAAATAAGAATATAACTTATATAGAATCAGGGACAAATTATTTTTCTTCCGAGTTTATAAGAACGATGCCCTCTACCGATTCATTACTTAAAGGCACAGACTCGGTGATGTACAAAGGAATTGAGAATACCAATCAGCATTTTATTTTTAAATGTAAATCTTCTCCACTCCAGAGTATCGATATGTATGTCGATTCCAAAAGCCACTTCATAAAAAAACTAACATATTATTATGCTCCTTCTAATCGTGAGAATAGTTATGATATGTATAAAATTGAAATAGTTTATGACAATATAAGTCAAAATACTGTTGATAATTCATGGTTTTCCGAAAATAAGATATTATCCTGTAAAAAAGGGAAACCAGTATTACAATCTTCATACAGTTCTTATAAGTTAAGTATAGCCGAATCTTATAAAAAGCATCCATTAAAATGAAAAAAGTAGTAGCACATATCAGCACCTTGCTGCTTATTGTCATTACCACGACAACATATGGAGGAATAAGCACCTATAACAGTGGTCCTGTTGCTATTACCACGTACTACCCGTTTTCCAGTACTAAACAGGTAATTACGTTGCAAGACGATCAATATCATTACATGCATAATAATCCTCCAAGTGGATATCCTTATATAAATCAGTCAATCACTGACTATTTAAGCCTCCAGTTTACAGGCGCCCAAACAGAACTTTACAGCGCATTTACATTAACTGTTAATTATGAAGTAGATGCCTGGGATATAACCAGCACAGCTTTGGGGCCATTTACTGGTTCACTTACCATTAGTTATGATCCTATCAGTAAAACTATTGAAGAATACAGAGATGAAAATAAATTTCCATCGGGAGATAGTATAATAGTTAAAATTACTGGTATTACTTATTCCAATCCCTCTGGTCTAAATCCTAGTATTCCCCAGGATGTGGAATTGACATCCAGAATCACAGTAAATAGATATTGGACATTCAACCAAAATCTTGCCCCTCTCAGCACATATACTGTCAATGCTGCTAATAATACGTTAAATTTAGAATGGAATTATGTACAGGGGGCAGAAACATATGATGTGGAATGGCTTTTTGTAAGCAGCTATGCAAATCAGTCTTTGCCACCCGACTTTACCCAAGCCACCCGAATAAATACAACTGAACAAACCTATGCTATTAATTTAGCTTATGATGTCGGAACAATATACTGGAGAATGCGTGGTGTAGGACCTATGGAACCTGGCACGGCTGAAGTAAGAGACGGCGAATGGTCGTCAACGGGGAGTATCCCGGTTTCAGATGTAGACGTACAGCGTAATTGGACATATTCTTCCGCCTATGCTGAAGAAGGGAAGAAAAAAGAAGTTTTATCATTCTTTGATGGTAGTACCAGACAAAGACAATCTGTAACAGAAAACAATACATCTAATGTTGGGTTGATTTCTGAAACGATGTATGATTATGAAGGCAGATCTGCAGTTACAACTCTTGCCGCACCAGACAATGCGGATGATTCAAAACTTGCATTTTATACTGATTTAAATATGAATACAGCCAGTACACCGGCACCCTATAGTAGAAAGGACTTTGACGTAGAATTAACAAGTTCCTGTCCTTCACCACCTTCTTTTTATGGTATGGCAGCAAGCCAAGGCTCGGGAAACTATTACTCTAATAATAATCCGCTATTAAGCTATGGATTGAACGCTCCTATACCCGATGCAGGCTACGGGCCTTCTAACTATACACCTGCCGGAACCTATCCCTTCACTGAGACTTATTATGATCTTGAAGGCCGGGTAGCAGAGCAGGCTGGCCCGGGAACAACCTTAAGTGAAGGGGGGGGGCATACAACCAAATATCTTTACGCGACCCCTTTATCTGCCAATATTTATAAGCTTTTCGGCTCTTACGAGTCAGGCGATCCATCACATTATCAGGAAAAGGCCGTTGTGGATCCTAACGGGCAAGTAAGCGTAAGTTACCTTGATATGTCAGGCAAAGTAGTCGCAACTTCCATTACAGGACCAGGGCCTGCTAACATGCATAATGTGGTTGAACCACCCAATTCACAATACCAGTTATATACGTCGGTATTAACCACCCCTTCAAGCAATACATTTAATCCGAGTGATGATGCGATGGAACTCAACCAGGAATACATGAACCTAGCTTCCGGTACATCTGCATTTACCTATACTCTTGATCCAGGTCAACTATCGACCTGCCTGCCTAAAACATTTACCGTTCTCTATGATTTAGTTATTTATATAACCGATCCCTGCGGGAATTTAATGATTTTAAGTCCCGGTACATTACCTGCAGGCGTAACTGCGATACCATCTATATCACCTACACAAATTGTCGGCACACAGGTAGCTGCCGGAACTTCTTTTACTTTTACAGCATCATTAAATGAAATTGGGGTATATCATATTGTAAAAAAACTGTATGTTGATGGTGAAGGATTAGCAATGGCCGTAAAGTGCTTTGATGATTCACTCCAAGGGGGGTGTCCTTTTACTACTCTTGCACAATATACTGCGTTATTCAGCGATTCTGTAAACACTAATAACAGTTGCCTTAGCTGTACCCAGTTATGCCTGTCCGATGCAAATCAAAAATATCCACATGGTACTCCTACGCAAATTAGTAATTATGTAGATAGCTGTTCAGAAGCTATGCAATGCGGCGAACCGGAATACATCAATCCTTGCCAGGGATTGTTGGGTATATTGAAAAACGACATGAGCCCGGGGGGGCAATACTTCGATAACCGTAAAGCGAATGCACCAGCCAACCAGCCTGCAAATGATAACTGGCTCATTACCTATGTGGGCACTAATGCAGCAGGTTTATATGCATGGGCAAGCGCCTCGAGCAATAATTGCCCGCCTACCGGTTTAACAGCCACCTCTTCCTGGGATGATGTCAGAGCTAACTGGCAGCCCTGCTTTGCCAATTATTTGGTGCAGAAACATCCTGAATATTGCCGCTACCAGGAATGCTTAGGGTTGAGTAGCCCGGCGCCAGATACTAATCCTTATAACCCCAATGGGGTTCCGGTTAATAGCGATCAGTTTGACGAGCAAATAGCTCAGAATAACACACTTGCCTGGGCCCAAAATTTTCCAACGGCAGCCACCGCATATATTTACAACCTGTCTTTATATCCCTCAGGTGGCCCCTATTGGACTAACATGCTTAACGACGACCCTTTCTTTGGAGCTTCAGGTCCAGGGCATAGTTATAAAACAACAATGAGCGGGGAAATGTCTACGCCTACTTATTTTTCGTATGTAAGCGGAGATTTATGGGCTTACGCTAATTCGCTTGCCACTGCTGCCGGATACTCTATTAATAGTGATAAAGCATGGCAAATATTCGTTGGGCTTTATGAAACACTGAAAAATACCTATGTCGAATCATGGGAGGCAGCCCAAGGATGCTCAAGTTTTTGCGATAGCGGGGCAATTTCATTTAATCCCCCGCAAAACGATGATATTGCCATGGCTACTGTAGCAGGGAATGGATGCAGTACACCTGCCGCCGGCGACGGATTTCTTATTCGCGATGATGACCCAACGGTATCTCTTACTAACTATGCAGTTAATTATGTAAACAATCATTCCTCTCCGCCTACTATTACATATCCTACCTGTTGCAATGTGGCGGCAACCGCCCTTTTTCAAGGTCCTATCACATGTATTGGCACGGGAAATATGTTTCTTGGCGGCGGCGTTTATGATACAGCTTACGTACATATGTGGGTAAACGGCCAGGATATTACTTGCACGGGTGCACTTATCCAAAACTTGCCCGTTTCCGTAGCTACTCTTTATTATGAAATTTCACTGGCCATCAATAATTGTAATTCAGGGTATACGGCCACCTTCAATCCTATGGGCCCTTCTCTAACTATTACCGGCCTTTGCGAGAAAGGAGATACCTTGAATGGTTATGTAGCAAAGATGACGGGGGATGCTACATGCACTACTTTGCCGGCAGGCCAGTACGAGGCGGAAACCTTCCAGGCTGGAAGCAATGTGGCTTGCGGCACACCTAATTTTCCTCCACCCAATTGCCTTTGCATAGAATTAGCCCAATTGCAGGCTCTTTATGATACCAATGTGGTACATTTTTCCAATGGAACTCTGCCAAACATTGATCCCTCTGCTGAAACATTTGAGGAATTTGCAGTTTGCAACCTTGATTCGGCTTACAGCCTCGGCTCTGATTATCTCAACGGCTCTACTATTGATACCTGGATATCGAATTGCAATTCAGATACTAATACTTCTCCCACCAACCATAGCTGCTGCCCTGCAGTACCTACGGCATTAAATTGCAACCCACAGAGTACCTGCGCCGAAGATGCCTATACCATTGCCAACCAAGATGCAGAGGATGCTTATAACAGCGAATTGCAATTGACGAATGAGAACTTTACTTCTGCATACATGGCTGCTGCTTTCAGTGCTTCTGATGGCTACTCTGAATACATGAGCATTGCCAACAATTCGTATGAAACGCATTATACTCTTTACTATTACGACCTGGCTGGCAACCTCACGCGCACTGTGCCTCCGGCCGGGGTACAGGTGCTTTCGCCAACTGTTGTTTTTGATATTGAAACAACCCATAGCGTAGTGCCTACCACACATACCAAAATAACCTATTACCAATATAATACTTTAAATGAATTGGTAGGAGAAACCACGCCCGATGCAGGTTTTACCTACCACTATTATGATGCGGCAGGAAGGCTGCGCTTTACCCAGAATGCGCAACAGGCATCTACTTCTCCGGCTACCTATAGCTATACCCGGTATGACCAGCAGGGAAGGGTGATAGAAGTAGGCCAAAGTTCGGTGTTGACCTACGGAAGCCACTCCTACCAATACGGAGCCAATGATGAAACGTTCCCCGCCCCGCCCTATACCAGCCAGGTTACCCAAACCTATTACGACCAGGTTTTCCCGGGTAGTACCTCTTCGTTGCAGGCTGAATTTGATAATGGCGGGCAGGAGAATCTGAGGAGCAGGGTGGCCACTATAACCTATTCTGCTACCGGCTATGCCTATGCCTCGGGCACTACGTACGATTATGCTACCCACTACAGCTATGACGAACATGGCAATGTGAATAACCTGGTACAGGATAACCCCGCCCTGGGTATTTTTGTAGAAAGTGGCAGCCAGGAATATAAGAAGATGCGGTATATGTACGATTTGGTAAGCGGCAATGTAAACATGGTAGATTATCAGCCGGGCTATATAGACCAATACCTGCACCGCTATGAATACGATGCCGATAACCGCCTTACCAATGCATATACCAGTGTCGACAGTATTATTTGGGACCAGGATGCCAAATATTTCTATTACCTGCATGGGCCACTTGCCCGAACTGAAATAGGGCAGGATAAAGTGCAGGGTACGGACTATGCCTATACCATAGAAGGCTGGCTGAAAGGTGTGAACAGTAACCTGCTCAGCACCAGTTCCGATATTGGGCAAGATGGCATTGCCTCCTCTTACCAGCCCGGGCAGCCCAACATACATGAAAACATAGCGGAAGATGCTTATGGGTTTACGCTGAATTACTTTAGAGGAGGAGGTACCAGTACCTATTATAATGATTATACCTCCATAGCTTCTTCGGGCCCTGCCACTACTTTCTATAACAATAGCCTCGCGAATGCTACAGGGGAAGATTTATTTAATGGCAATATTAAGCAAATGGCGGTGGCCATGACCAACACCAGCAACGTCAAAATGAACCTGATGGACTACCACTATAGGTACGACCAGTTGAATAGGCTAGATACCTCCCTGCCTTATATAGCCTCGGCTTCAGCTACCAGCTATTCCGGCGCGGTGCCCACTAATACCAATCCCGCGCTTGCAGACTACGCCACACAATATAGTTATGATCAAGATGGAAATATTCTCCGCCTGCTGCGCAATTCGGTTACGGGCAGCGGGATAAACAACCTCGATACCCTCTCATTCCATTATGTATCCGCTACTAAAAACTGGTTGAGCTATGTGGCCGATGATAAAACCGGTGCAATTTCGCAGGTAGCTGCGGCAGGAGATATACAACCCGGTCAATCACCGGGCAACTATACCTACGATAATATTGGTGAGCTAACCGGCGATGCCCAATCGCAGATAGGCACTATTACCTGGAACATATATGGTAAGGTACTATCGGTAATTAGAACCTCGGGAAGTACGCAATCTGATCTTTATTTTTATTATGATGCCTTGGGCAACCGTATATGTAAGCTGGAAAAACCGAGAAGTTCAGGAGGAGAAATGACTCAGGACCATTGGATTTATACCTATTATGTGCGCGATGCAAGCGGAAACATTATGGGCATATATACCCGGAATTTTGTAACTTTACCCCCACCGGGCTATATGGAATACGAACAAGTTAAACTGGACGAGAACCCTATTTATGGTAGTAAACGCATAGGCGATAACTATCGCAACCAGTTTGTTTCAGCTATCAGCTATACTTCGAGTGGATATAACAGCGACGGAACAGTGATATTTACTACCCAGTATATAGGGTTGGTGCATAGCGGCACCAGTCTTGCCCCTCCACAACTAGGCCCCGATTACAGCAGAACTATTGGCAATAAGAGTTATGAGTTAACGGACCACTTGGGTAATGTATTGGAAACGGTATCTGATAGAAAACTACCTAACGGAACCGTAAATACTGCGGTTAGCTATTTTTCAGCAGACATTATGACCAACAGCGATTATTACCCATTTGGGCAGGTAGAACCTAGCAGGAATGGAGTATACTCAAGTAATTATAGATTTGGCTACAATGGAATGGAGCATGATGATGAGGTGAAAGGGAATGATAATTCTTATACAACAGAATATAGGGAATTTGATCCAAGGGTGGGTAGATGGTTTATGCGTGATCCAGTAGTTAAAGCCGAGGAAAGTCCATATTCCTCTTTTGACAATAATCCAGTTTTACATATAGATCCAAAGGGAAATGATTGGTATGAGAATAGTAAGGGAGAAATCAGATGGAATGATGCAAGAAACCCACTAGGTACAAAAGTCGGTTTGAAAGATAGTTACGATACTTGGACTGACGTGAGTGGCAATGATGATCCCTATAAGAGTTCCATTACTGTTACTACCAAAAGTTTTATTCCTGATAAAAATGACATTCCTATAAGAGGAGCTCAAGGTGACAAACTAGAAACACAAGTTACCTTAACGGGTAATTATGATGAGAATGGAACATTTTACGGGTTTTCATATACTTATACAAGATATACTGGGGAAACATTCGGTAACCCTCTTTTGAAAGGAACGGATGATGTACCGGGGAAACATAATACCGACGAAAATAAAAACAACCCATTGTTCTTTAATAATACTTTTAATATAGAAACCCATAGTCAAGTTAATATAGCTGAAAGATTGGGACTTGATATCATGGGACATCCTGTAGACGTGAATCAAAATCTTACTTTCTATGTTGATCCAGGAACAAAACAATTGAGTATCAGTATTTCACACGGGACTTATCCGTCGGTTCAGATGTTTCTAGGATTAGATGTGTATTCAACATATTATTATTATCAATATTCTGCCCAATCTTTTGTACTTTCGCATGCGGATAATGTTGGTCAATATGGAATGGAATATATCCAACAAAATATGAGTGATCATGAGAATAGTAATTTCCAGAAAACAAATAGAGCTAAATTTGAAGGCTTTTCGGCGCATCCTATTGATCCAAATAGATTTTCAACCCTTCATTGGGAATTGTTAAAATAACCTAAATGGGTAAGTTAAAATTATTTATAATCATATTTTTTATTACAGGAGGGGGATGTAGCTTCATGGAGCAACGTAATGCGAATAGTGTACTGATAAAACTTGGAAAACATCAATACGGATGGTCTTATATTGTGATTACGAGTAATCAAAAGCCTATGAAAATAGGGGAATATTATGTTTTCAATTCGGATGGTGTATGCATCATAGACAGAAAATCATTAAATGATTCAACAAGAATGAAAGTGATGGATAATTTAGGGAATGATGCGACTTCAAGATGTAAGGAATTTATGAAGTCATTTGAGGATAAAAATAGAACCATAGTGTATAAGTTCTATTGTGTTGATTCCAATCAGACAAATTGGTCTGATTCTGAAATTGGGGTTATTGAGGTAAACAGAGACTCTGCCTTTAAACATATAAAAAAAATGGAGTATCTGGAGAATAAGGGATATTTTAATTAGATATGCCCAGTACCAGCGTTGCTCCACCACAACTGGGCCCTGACTATAACAGAACCATTGGCAATAAGAGTTATGAGTTGACGGACCACTTGGGTAATGTACTGGAAACGGTATCGGATAGGAAACTGCCTAACGGAACCGTAAATAATGCAGTTAGTTATTTTAGTGCAGATATAATAACAAGTTCAGACTATTACCCATTTGGACAAATAGAACCTAGTAGAAATAGTACCTATAGTACTGCCTATCGTTTCGGGTATAATAGCAAAGAGCAAGACCCGGAAATGAAGGGGTCAGATAATAGCTATGATTTTGATTTTAGGATTCAAGATCCCCGTTTAGGCAGATTTATGAGTATTGACCCGCTTACAAGTAGCTATCCAGGATGGTCACCTTTCGCTTTTGCGCAGTATAGATGATAATCCGAGAGAAAAAACAGTAAAACAAATTGGAAAGTTTATTGATACTAACAAATATGTAGATACATCTTTTAATGGATTTTGTTTGAATAATAGTAATAGTATTGAACATTTTCTTGGCAAAAGCATGAATTTGATAATAGATTCAAGTAGCGGCTTTGGTTATATAGTTTTATTAAATTCTAATAAAACTGAAAAGTTAACCTTGTACCTTTATCCTGGTAATTCAATAAATGAATTTTCTGAATTCTTGGTAGAGCCTATTAAATACACTGATAAATTAAATGATTTTATTGAAGTTTCAGATAAAAAATTTATTGCAACCAATGGTGCATATATAGGAATGACAAAGAGAGAGTTGATTGAAAAATATGGGTTTGATAAAATACATTTAACTAATGATAATTCTATAGAGATATTTAGTTTTGAAATAAGCGACAATCTTCATAATTTATTTCTGCAACGTTATAATGAGCCTGCTTATTTTGCTAAATATTATTTAGATCAAGATAGGATAATTAAAATAGAATTTGGCTTCGTCTATCCGTAAAGCGTGTCTTAGTCTTTAGTCTTCATATAGGTATATTTAATTAAATTTTACCCCACATTTATAAGGCACATTTATTATAGCAAACCTCTGTATTTATATGAGGCAGGTGCGACATGATTGTAACTAGTTAAATATCATTACATAACTAGGCGCTATTTTTGTTTTTCAGGTTTTCAAAAACAGGCAAAAGTGCGACATAATGCGACATAAAAAAATCTGGGAAATTATGCGAGTAAGTAGTGTGGAGTACTTGCATTCTATTATGCCAAATTTATCTAATCTGAATAGAAATTCTTTAAGGTTCTCCCGATTTTATTAAACAAATATTAATATACTATTTTTAACTGAAAAAGGTAATAGTTGTCTTTTTATCAGCTTACCCGGAGTTTATTTACAGGGTGGGAAATAGTTCATTACATTTTTTGGGTTGTTTGTTACATAGGCCCTATAGAATATGGCCTAAAAGTTTGGTTTCTATTGCAAGGTATGTAGCTTTGTATGGATAAAGTTTATTCACGAAATAATGTGCATAAATCTCCATAACGAACGAATTGTAACGATCGGGAAAATAATATACCAAGTATAAATTTTACTTATTTAATTATGAAAATGAATTACTGCAGTTTAATGAATAAAAAGGTAAGGGCTTTTACCTTAACCGAGCTTTTAGTGGTACTGGTAATAATAGGGATATTGGTATTACTGGCCTTGCCAAGTTTAATGCCGCTGATAACCAAAGCTAAAACCACGGAGGCCCAGCTTCAGCTGGAGCATGTGTATACGCTCGAAAAAACATATTTCTACCAATACTCTAAGTATAGTACCTCCTTAGACGATATAAGCTTTGAACAACAAAAGCTGGTTACCGATGGAGGCCAGGCAAACTATAAAATAGAGATTACGGATGCTTCTAATAGCACTTTTAAGGCCAGGGCAACTGCCGTTGTTGATTTTAGTGGCAAAGGGGCTTTCAATACATGGGAAATAGACCAGGATAACCATTTGAAAGAAGTAACAAAGGATTAAGATGGTAGAATACGGTATCTCAATAATAGTTCTCTGCGTGCTAAGCTATCAGGATTTTAAGCAGCGGCAGGTTTCCGTGTTTCTTCTTATTGCTCTTTTTATATTGTTTTCCATAGTAGCCTATCAAGTTGAAATATCATGGAAAGAAATGGTTAAAAATTTTGTAATCAATGCCGGTTTTGTAGCCATACAGATAGTGGTTGTCAAAATTTATTTCTCTCTCAGGAATAAAAGAAATGAAAGAATACTTGATACCTATATCGGGAAGGGGGACTTGTTTTTTTTTATAGTAAGCTGTTTAGCATTTTCGGTCGCGTGGTTTATTCCATTTTATATTATAAGCCTGATTATAGCTTTGCTATCTACCATTATCAGCAACGGATTGGGTAAAGCAAAAACAGTGGAAATTCCCTTGGCCGGAATAATGTCTTTAGTAATGGTTGTATCCATCATTATAAAACTGGTTCATAATTCATTTAGTTTTTATGACGATTCGTATTTGCTTCAATTAATGAATATTTCCAATCAATGAGCGAGACTCAGGAGCATATACCCCTCGTGGCTGAATTGCAGCAATTGCTGACGGCAGAGCAAGCATGGTATTATAATATCCTGCCAAAAGCAGCGCATAACAACCATTGGGAGCTTTATATAAGCGAGAATAAAGCCAGCGCCGATGTTAAAACCGAGTTGGAAATTCTCTTTGGGAAAAAGATAACCTTTGATTTTATACCGGAGGAGGTGTTGCAAAAAACGCTGGGTAAATATTATCGGAGAAATGCCACTTCAAGCAATGGGAAATCATCTAAAATGTATACCAATAAGTCGGATGATTTCCTGCATTCTCTCATAGATGAAGCGAAAAGCCTTGGCAGCAGCGATATCCATATTGAGGCGTATGAAGAGAAAGGGAGGGTGCGTATACGTATCGATGGGATGTTAATAGAACGCTACATACTTAACCGGTCGGAATATCCTACTCTTATTAATAAGATAAAGATTAAAGCAAACCTCGATATTGCTGAAAAAAGACTCCCGCAAGATGGCCGGATTTTTTTTAAATCGGGAGATACGAAATTTGATATACGGGTTTCAGTACTTCCAACATTACATGGTGAGAAGATTGTTCTCCGCTTGTTGAGTAATGATGCTACCAATATCAATATTGAACAATTGGGATTTTCGGAAACGGATTTAAAAAACTACCTGGAGGGAATCAGAAAACCCAATGGGATTGTATTAATAAGCGGCCCCACAGGGTCCGGAAAAACCACTACGCTGTATGCAACGCTTAATATATTAAACCAGGAAAAAACCAATATACTTACTGTGGAAGATCCGATAGAGTATACTCTTGAGGGGATTAACCAGGTACAGTTGAAGGAAGCGATCGGGCTAACATTTGCCAGCGCGCTTAGAACTTTTTTGCGGCAAGACCCTGATATCATTATGCTGGGTGAAATACGCGATGGCGAAACAGCACAAATGGCAATTAGGGCTGCTCTTACCGGGCATCTTGTATTATCAACCATTCATACGAATTCAGCATGGGGAACCATATCCCGCTTAGTAGATATGGGTGTTCCGTCATTTTTACTTGCAAGTACAATTAATACAACCGTTGCACAGCGGCTATTGCGGCTTCTTTGCCCTGATTGTAAAAGAAAGGAAGAGTTTGATTCTTCCACATTACCTCGTAATTTCCCATATAAAAATGAGGTTGAACATCATTATGTACCTGTTGGGTGTGAACATTGTTATTACACGGGATATAAAGGCAGGAAAGCTATTTATGAGGTGATTCCAATTGATTATGAATTAGCGAACTACATTAAGAAAAATGATTTTGATGTATCCGATTTATTAAAGAAGAGAAATATAAAGAGCCTTATTGAGAATGCTTTTGAACTTTTTAAAAAGGGTGATACTACAATAGAAGAAGTGCTTAAAAACTATTAAAAATCAGAGAAGTGAAAAGACTATCAGGCCATATTGTTTTAATTGTTTTTCTGATAATGCCATTTGCCCGAGCGTTTTCACAAGATAGGTTTGCCATATTGGATGCCAAATTGAATCAGTTGGGGGATGCTAATCCGGGCCTCTATGCTAAAGTTGACCTATCTGTAAATATGGCATCAATACAGGATTTTATAAGAGGCATTGCCATAACGGATAGTCTTAATATTAGTGTTGATCCAAGTCTTAATGTTCAAATCATAAATAACTTTTCAAATGTTTTGGTTAAAGATGTTTTTATGTATTTGTGTAAAAAGTATGATCTCGATATTTTATTTACGGGCTCTATAATGTCGTTCGTAAAGTACGCGGCTCCTGTTCAATTTGTTGCTTATGTGCCTAAAGATATTATTGCCAATTATGACAGTGCAAGCGGTTTATTAAGTATGGATTTAAGGAATGATAGTCTTCCGCTGGTTGCTAAAAAACTTACAGAGATAACCGGCAAGAACTTTGTGTATTCACCGGATTTGAATAAAAAAACATTAAATGGATTTATCCAACAAATGTCACTAAATGATGCAATGGATAAGCTTGCATTTTCCAATTCATTGAAAATAGAACCAACCGATGATAATGCCTTTCTATTTGAAAAAAAGGATGAACCTGCAAATGGCAATAATGGACATACAGGAACAAATGGTATACCCGATCAAACTCCGCCGGGATTAACTATAAAGAAAGGTGAGAATGGAGTAGTTACAATAGATGCGCATAATGCACCCATTCAAAAAGTGATAGAATCTGTTTCCGCTACCTTAAAAAAGAATTACTATCTTCTTAATGACATCAAAGGGAATGTTACGTTTAACCTGATAGATGCCACTTATGATGAAGTTCTATCTTACCTTTTCAATGCTACTGATTACACTTTCAAAAATGATAATGATATATATGTTATAGGTAGTAGAAATCTGGAAGGATTAAGAACTACAAGCCTTTTTCAGTTCAAATTCCGGTCGGTTGAAAAAATTATTGATTATATACCCGCCGACCTGAAAAAGGACATAGACATCAAATTATTTACTGATCAGAATAGCCTTATTCTGTGTGGTTCCTTACCAAGAATTCAAGAATTAGAAAGATTTTTAAAAGATATTGACCAGATTGTTCCTATCATTCAAATAGAAGTAATTATTGTAGATGTTACTAAAACAACCTCCTTGGCAACCGGTATTCAAGCGGGTTTGGGCACATCTCCAACGGTAACAAGCGGAACCACATTTCCTTCTCCAAATTTAAGTCTGAGTTCAACTTCTATCAATAATCTCATCAGTGGGATCAATGGATTAGGTGTGGTTAATCTGGGCAGGGTAACGCCTAATTTCTACCTTACTTTACAGGCTTTGGATCAACAAGGTATAATAAATCTCAGGTCAACACCTAAGCTAACCACTTTAAATGGGCATGAAGCCAATATGAGCGTTGGCACAACGGATTACTATTTGCAAACCTCAAATACCGTTGTGGGCACTCAAAATCCACAAAATATTACTACACAGCAATACATGCCCCTCAATGCTGACTTATCAGTTAAGATTAATCCAATTGTATCTGGTGATGAAGAAATAACGCTTACCATAAGTGTAAAACAGTCTGAATTTACAACAAGGATATCTCCAACTGCCCCTCCTGGTAGTACTACAACGGATTTTCAATCGGATATCCGGGTTAAAAATGGCGATATGGTAATTCTGGGCGGACTGGAAGAAAACTCGATAAATGAATCTGGCTCAGGCACTCCATTCCTTGACAGGATACCAATTATAAAATGGTTCTTTAGCAGTATAACAAGAGCAACAAGTAAATCTAAACTAACAATTTTTATTCGTCCAACGGTAATATACTGAACATGAATTTTAGAGAACAAATAGTATATAAACTTGGTAGAAGTAAAGTGGCTGCCGGCCTTGAAATAATCCTACTAGATAATGGTGTAAAAAAACTGAATCTATCCTTATTAAGAAAGAAGAGATCGGTGATAGAGCAAATATCTAATATAAGCAGTGATAATAGCTATACAGATATTGTAAAGGCTATTGCTTCCGGGGTGCCCTTAAATATAGCTATTTCCGGTCAGGGAATTATAACCAAAAAAATTAGTATTGAAGGTATTAAAGAAAATGAAATTATTCATAAAGTGCTTCCCAATGCCAATGAGAAGGATTTTTACATGCAAAAGATCAAGATAGATAATACACATACATTTATCTCATTGGTGCGGAGAGAGCAAATAGATAAAATTTTGCAGGAACTAAGTGAATTGAAGCTGGAAATAATTAACTGCTCCTTTGGTCCATTTTGCATCAATAACATTTTGCCAATAATTTGTTCAGAGTTAAATACGGCTAATCTTTTAATTAATACAAGCATATATAACATAGATATTAAGGATGGAATAATTAATTCGATTCAAATTGCTGATGAATATTCCGGTAAGACAATTTGCAAAATTGGGGAAGATGAGATTGAAGGAAAGTACTTGGTATCTTACTCCTCAGCACTTACATATTTTGCACAGGACAGTACTAATCATCCTGTTATTCCGTATGTGGAAAGTTCTTCTTCCAATTATATTGAAAAGCGTGTATTTTCTGTATTATCTAAAACTATTCTAGGTACATTTTTGATAATCCTTCTCATTAATTATTTTCTTTTCAGTCATTTTTATAGTAAGCAAAATGTGCTTCAATCATTACTTGACACACAAAAAAGCTCCATGGAAAAGTATGATACATTGAAATCTGTATTAATGGAAAAGGAAGACTTCCTGAGTAAAAGCGGGTTTCTCGGAGAGCCGAAAACCTCTTTTTATGCCGATCAATTAGCTAAAGATATGCCTTCGGCTATTACTTTAAATGAAATGAGCATTAACCCTCTGAAGAAGAGTAAAGACCCCGAGGGGCAAGGAATTTCATTCTCCTCCGGAATGATTGATTTACTGGGTGTATGTAAAGATATTATTGAATTTAATAACTGGGTGAAACTACTTAAGCAACTTAACTGGGTAAAAGAATTGAAAGTGTTAAATTATAATTATGATAAAGAGGGAAATCAAAGCCATTTTAGTATAGAAATCTACATAAAATAATAAGTAGTGTTTAAGAAGGTAACATACCGGAAAAAGAATCAAGCCCTTGTGGTAGTTACAATTCTTTTTGCAATATCAATATACGAAGCTGCGCTGAAAAAAACAATAGTTGCATACAATGATTATAAGAATCTTGAACTTCAAATTCAAGCTGCACATGATGAACCTAAAAGAATGGAGCAACTTCAGATAAAGAATGCAAAAATGGATATGCTATTAGGTAATGAGGGTAAGTATTCAGACATACAACAATCAATTTTGGGAATAGTTACAGCTTATTGCAATCAAAATAATCTTGTATTGGAAGAATTTCCAACTCCTACTATTGAAAATAACAAGGGTATTACAATACAGACGAATATTATCACAATTGAAGGCGGATTTAACAAACTATTAAACTTAATTTATTTATTCGAGCAAAAATATAAAATTGGGAAAGTTGTGTCGGTTGCGTATAAGCTTACAAAAGAAAATTCAGCTTCTATACCCAAACTTAATGTCATAATCTATTTACAAAATATAAATAAGCAAAGCCATGAAACATAAACTGAATATTTTTTGCATGGTGCTTGTTGCAGGTTTATTTATTAATTCTTGCACACCAGATTTTATTGAACCAAACATATCCAGTAAAACTATACAGTTAATATCACCAGGCAATGGTGTTCATACCGGAGTTGCAACACAAACCTTTTGGTGGAGTGCATTAAGCGGCGCTGAACAATATGACTTACAAGTAGTAGAGGGGACGTTTATTTCCCCAACTGAATTGGTATTAGATACTATTGTAACTACCAATAAATATACATTTACACTGTTTCCAGGGAATTATCAATGGAGGGTACAAGGCATAAATAACGGCTACACCACAGCATTTACCACGTATAGTTTTACCGTTGATACAAACACCAATATGACTGCTCAAACTGTTGTATTAGTAGCTCCGCCTAATAACAGTTGGACAAATAACCTGATAGCTACATTTAAATGGGATTCGATCCCCGGAGCTACAAGCTACATGCTTCAAATAATAAATCAAACTAACTTAAATATAGCTATTGATACTACCGTAAAAAAAGAACCTTTTACCATAGCGTTACCCGCTGATGGTAAATATACCTGGCAAGTAAGGGCGCAAAATAATTCAAGCAACTCGCCCTATAGCTCTTATACAATAGGTATTGATACTACTACGCCAAGCACGCCCATGCTTCTGACGCCCAAAGATGATAGCGCGACAGCATCAGTGCGCGTTACCTTAACATGGTCAACATCGGCCGGTTCATTGTCACCGGTTATGGATAGCATATATATATATGCCAATTCTTTTATGACCGCACTGATAAAAGATACATTAACATCATTGACATCATACTCCGATTCATCATCAGCAGGAACTTATTATTGGAGGGTTAGAGCAATTAGCGCTGCCGGCAATAAAAGCGCATATAGCTCCTTATTTAATTTCACTACCCCTTAATAGTAAATGAAAGCAGGTAAAAATAGCTGGATTAATAGTTACTGGTTCAATTAGGAATTATCCCCATGAAAAATAAAAAAATGTTGTATATCCTTTTACCTCTTGTTTTATTTATTTGGGGTGTAGTTTTCTATAAGATTTATAATTCAATAAATTCTTCCAATAAAATAGTTAATTATACAACTACCGGGACGAATATGAATGATACCAATGTATATAAAATAGATACATTCAGTATAAGCAATAATTATAGAGATCCCTTTTTATCGAAGGTGGTTTTAGCCGGTAAAAATTTCAGAACAACCAATAAACCTATTCCAATTAAATCAACCCCAATAAAGATTGACATAAAATGGCCGTCTATTACATATAATGGTGTTATTAAGAATAAGAGGTCATCGGGAAAATTGGCATTGGTAAAAATTAACGGGGAGAGTAATTTAATGACTATGGGAGGAGCTTTGTCAGGGGTAGAAATTTTAGATATATATAGCGATTCAATAAGGGTAAATTATAAAGGAGAATTAAAGGTGGTGAAAAAATGTAATTAGACACTTATAGTATGAAGAGCGTATGATAAAATACACAGATAAAACAAAATTTACCGGAGTAATTGTTGCATTGGTAGGGCTGCTCTTATTAACCTTGCCTGCGTTTGCACAAAAGAACCTTGAAGGTGCTCAAAAAAACTATATCGTAAATATCAATACCCCTGATGGGTATGCAAGAATTACTATACTAAATAATGAACCTAAAATAAAAGTTACTGATAAAGCTTTTTATTATTGGTATGCTTATGGAAAAATGATGTCTACCATGGGCGGGTATGACGGACATCTGTTAAATGGGCTGTACACGTGCTTTAATCAATGTCTTACCGCATAAAGTAAGGGGTTTGCCATTATCCTGAAGATACAATGCCGATTTGCATGTGCTATCTGGCACCGAACCTATTAGCGCAGCTTTCCGTTGGCTCTTTGATTTTAAAAATGCTTTTGAAAGTATTACCTGGTAACTTCCCCAGTTCATTTTTTTTATCACAACGGAATCTGTGTTGTTTCCATATAAGTCAAAGTATTTGTTGTCTCCAACGGAAATCAGACTGTCCGAAGCGATTGCCAAATGTATGCCTGAAAGGGCATTTCTAAAAAGAACTTCCTGCGTTAAATAAACTATTTTTTCCTGCTCCTTGAAATACGAAAAGAGCATTAAAGAACTGCTCAAAATAGCAATGATTAAAGCCATGACAGTAGCATATAGAAGTGAGCCGGCTTTTAGCATTACTAACTGGTTTAATTATTAGAATTTTGAGAACTATCTTCAGTATTCTGTTTACCTTTAACAAATAAATTCTTCACCTTTTGCAGGATATTCTTCTTAGATTTTGGGGTGCTTTGCACGTCAGCTTTGGCATTGCTGTCACTCTCTTTATGATTAATACTATCTTTAGTTTTACAAGATGTTTTAGAAATGCGCTCGACTCCTTTTCTATAATTTTTTTTTGAAACTATTTGCCCCGATTGATATAGTATAACAACTCCATTATATATACCATCTTTATAATTTTCCTCGCATTTTAAATCTCCGTTTTCAT
>Ga0206863_1001_pt2 | contig 20098 bp, 15 predicted proteins | sample Alteio_BWOrgCont_41_FD_152634 | JGI IMG/M metagenome (GOLD analysis project Ga0206863, IMG submission 152634) | Enriched cells from forest soil in Barre Woods Harvard Forest LTER site, Petersham, Massachusetts, United States -... | ecosystem: Environmental > Terrestrial > Soil > Temperate forest >...
CAAAATGTTGCGGAGTACGCACTTTTGATAGCCTTGGTCGTCGCTGGAGTCATTGCTATGCAGACCTATGCTCAGCGTGCATTGCAAGCCCGTATCCATAATGCGGCGCAGTATATGGCCAATGCCACCAGTAATACGTCCATAGGCTTAAGTGGGGACACGCAGTATGAACCGTATTACATGTCAAGTTCGTACAATGTGGATTCCAATAGTGTGGAAAACAAACGTTTAGGCTCTGGGTTGGTTGAATATGATGATACCAATAACCGGACACGGACTGGTAGTCAGACGACCAGTTATGATAATACAGCAGATTCGAGTCTATAATGCATGACGTTAACGAAATATTAAAGGAGGAATCCTATGTTGCAATATCTTAATCAAAAACGGGGGCAAAGCACCATCGAGTACGCGATACTGATAGTTATCATTATCGGTGCCTTGCTGACCATCCAGGTCTACATCAAACGGGGTATTCAGGGACGTTTGAAAAGTTCCGCGGATGATATCGGTGATCAGTATTCCGATGGAAATATGAATGAAATTAAAACAACTTCCAGGAACAGCGATACCCAGGAGGAGTTCGGGATAGCAGGACCTGGTATTTCTTCATCTAATTTGTTGGCTCCAGAGCAGACCAATACTAGCGAGAATGCAGTTATCCTTAACACTTCGCAAGAGTACTGGGGATCTAACGCAACGTAAGGGCGTGCTTCACAGGTACGTGTAAATTAGCTCCCCCTCATTCCCTCTTTAACATAAAGAGGGGACAGGGGGAGTTAAAGTTTCTTAAGGAAAAGGACAAACGCATGCGCGCATCTAAAGGTCAGAGCACGGTGGAGTATATTTTACTCGTCACGGCAGTGACCCTGGTTGTCATTTTATTTACGACGGGCAAAGGTTCTGGGACCTTTCAATCAGGATTAGGCCAGGTGTTTAATCAGACGACACAAGATATGACCAACGTGGCCTCCCGCTTGCAAGACAACGCGGCGAATTAAGCGTCGAATTAAACGACGATTCCGACGAGCAAGAGACAGGGGATAGGGCATGAATAATAAAGGACAATCTGTCCTCTCAGAGCATGTGATGGTTTTTTTTATCGTGATTGCGGCCATCGTAGCCATGACCACCTTTGTGCAGCGCAGTTTTGAGGCACGTATTCATGACGCGAGGAATTTTATGATAAATTCGGCAAACAGCGTATGCGATGCAAACTGTCAACAAGCGACCGGAGGCAGCATCTCCCACGAATATGAGCCGTATTATGCGCAAACATTATCGATGGTTCAGCAGAATGAAATAGAAAATCATGGGCAAACGGCAGGCAATGCAGAGGCTATTGGAGAGGTGTTTTCTAAATATGGGAACGAAGCGACCACGTCCGCTTCATTCAGCTCTCAGTTGCCTTCGGAATGTGCTGACAACGTTCATCCGAAGCCAACGTATTGTCCTAATCAATAATTTTAAAGAAGAAGGGACAAAATGACGCTTACACGCCGTGGTCAATCGATAGTGGAGTACACCATGATAGTTGGTATTTTGACCGTGGTGCTGTACTATATGGGCACAGGCATTAAGCGCGGCGTACAAAGTTTGGTCAAGGTCACGGCAGATCAAGTGGGCAATCAGGCAAATTCAGATCAGGATTTCAATGATATGCAGACAGGGTATATGATAGGATCAAATGCCGAGACAGAGGAAGGCGTTAACAGGCAGACGACAGAATTGGGGTATATAACAAATACGGGCAGCAATTTCTACACGATGAACACAAGTTTCAATGAGTATACGGATACGATCACGAATACCGTCAGTAACGGAGGATTCACACAGGGTGGCTAGTAAGGAATAAAGTTTATGCGTAATCGTAGAGGACAAACGATTTTGGAGTATACGTTGATCGTGGTCATTATCCTTGGCGTTATGATTGCCATGAAGGATTATGTTAAAAGAGGCATTCAGGGCCGTTGGAAATCAGCGACAGATGATTTTGGCGACCAGTATGATCCGCAGTCAGTGAATTCTATTACCAATTATGCGACACAAGTTCAGGCGAATACTATTATTTCTACAACGAACGCGGTTGATGCTATACAAGGGCTTGGACAATGGACAAACAGGGTGGATACGTCTGATTCTGTGGAAACAAAGGTAGGGTTTACACAGGTAGGGGATTAATGCTCAAGAAAGACCATAAAAACGCACAAGCCGCTACCCAAGCGGGGCAGGCTGCCACTGAGCTCGCCGTGTTTGGGGCTATCCTGATTTTTATTATAGGGACGGTGGTGCGTTCTGCCATGGGCAGCAGCTATTCGCAGAACCAGAATTTTAAAGCCATGCGTATGGCCATGCTGGCTTCCTGGCAAGGATCCGAAACAGGGCAAGGTGAAGGGGCTTCTCCCAACACATCACGCAATAGCGCCTCAATTCTTTTTGTGGAAGACCGGCTCTCCCCAGATTATAATAAATATGGGGACTTAGACCGCAATCCTTTTACGGCCCAAGGTTCAGGGACTTTTTCGTACCAGCTAATGTACCCTTTGAACCAAGCGTCTGATGTGCTCGCGAGCCTGCCGATAATGGATATGTACATTAATGGTATCCATTTTCCTTTTACCACAGCGAACTACGTCACGAATCGGCAGATTTCACGCAGCGCCTTTCCTTCAGCGCCACAGTGCGCGGCAATGGCACCTAATAGCTGTGCCGCGAATCAATGCTACCGCAATCTCAGGGAATGGGCAGGAGGAACTGGAGGAGGGGTTATCCAGGAAAGCTCATTTGCTACACCGGCGGAGGCGCCGCTTGTAGCGCCGCTAATAACCATTGACAAGGCTTGTCAAGGATACTCACAAGCAGCAGATCAAAGAAGGTGTCAAAGTTTAATAAATGCCTGTACCGTTTTTAATGCCCTGACAAATTCAACCGTATTAACTTCAGTTGCCGGGGCATGTGCGACGATGACATCTCCTGGAACGGCCCAGGGCACGTTAAATTCAGCCTTTACTTCTATCGGGGAATTGCAGGGATCTTCGGATTGGATTAATTTTGAAAATGCTAAAGAGCCTGGGAACACCTACAATGGCTACATAGCTTCTTTTCCAGGTCAGGCAAGCTATAAGCTTTACTTTGATGCAATTGAAGCTATTTTGCAGGGAGGATTTCAGGGCGGGTATAAATTGTTTTATGATTTGGCCGTCAATCCAGGCGGGAGCACAGTGTCCTCTGAATTTCAAACGACCCCCCCCGACGTGCAAATCGCATCCTTGCCAGGACGCTGAATTATCTGGGGATGTGACCTTGTCGGATTACTATGGCAATCCAATTCCTAACCCTAACCCTAACAATCCAGGCGCATTCCTGACCAATGCTGACGGGTACATGCAGTATGATCTTTTACGTAATGCGTATTATATTCCTCCTGTACCAGATGCCGCCTGTTCTTCTCCACCATGCCAGGCAGTGTGCCAGCAATTTCCGCCATTCACGACATCATTCCAGCAATGCCTGTCGAACAACTCTGCTTCGAACATGCGTAATTATATTGCCTGGCAATGGGTGGCTACTGCTGGAGTCATTGGAGGCGGGGATACTGACGGCGGGGCTGATCCCATGATCGGGCTTAATCCTAGCAACAATGAATTTCCTAACTGGGATATAGACGGCAGATTAAAAGAGGTAACCATATACGCCATCCATCCGGGCAACGGGTCAGTCTCTGTTGATTATGAAGACCCGCAAGGCGGAGACATTGACTCAAGCTGGGATACTAATTCCTGCGGCCCTAAGCCCGGGATGCAGTCGAGTTCTGAGATATTCACCTTTACCCAGAACGGTACTTATTTGGAAATTAAAGAGGGGAATTTGTACAATCCTGAAACCGGCTTGGAAGTGCGCAGTGCTAGTAAGCGCGACACCATCGACTTAATACAGCGCACCATTCAATTAAGTAATAATACCGGACGTTTTTGTAGTTCGGACAATATACCTTTGCAATGCGTTGGGCAAGAGTGTTCGAATGGTTCATGGAATTGTCCTTTCAGTGAAAGGGTTGCTTGCGCAGCTAATGCAGCCCCGAATCCAGTGGAAGCGTGCGGTCAAACAGCTGCATCGACGAATGGTGCACAAACGCAGAGTTTTTGTTTTACCAAAACGACCCTTCCAATGACATGTTTTGATTCCGCGTCCAATATACTTTTTGTCCGCAGCCGTCTACAAGACCAGCGCGGCCATTTCTGGATGACAGATACGTCTGGACAGTTAGGTGTAAAATGAAAAATTTAAACCATGACCCTAAAGCGCAGTCGACCATAGAATTCACCTTTGCGATGGTTGCTATTATATTTTTAATCTTTGGCATGTTGAGGGTTTTTCGTTGGGCAGGGATGGACCTGGCTAATCGTCGGGTCAACCAGGATCTTTCATTAACAGGAAATATATCGACGTCCGGAGACCCATCGCCACAACTGGACCCTGGCGATAATCCTGTTTTGCCGATGGGCACAGTTTACAACGGCAGCATAACTGAGAATATAAACTAATGATTATAGAAAACTTGTCATTGCGAGCGCAGCGAAGCAATCTCTTAAAAGCTAAAAGAGGACAGACAGCGTTGATCCTGATTTTATTGACAGCAGCAGCGCTGATTCTTCTTTCCATTACTTTAAATTGGGGAAGGATTGCTCAATCAAAGAATGCCTTGACCATCGCCGCTGATCAAGCAGCCTCGCTCTTGGCGTCCGATGCGGCAAGCTATGGAGAAAGCCAGAAGCAGGCAAATTTGGGGGATTGCAACACACAAACGTACCAAACCGGAGGCATCCTTGCCATTATTGAGTTTGTGATAGCGATTATTATCCTTGTTTATACCTGTGGCGCGGGTTCTAATGCCAGTTGGTGGTTGATGACACTTGCGTGGGCAGGCTTAGCAGCAGCGACGGTTAATCTTGTAATTCAATTAGTCGTGATTCAGCCAGGGATAACTACTTTGTGGAACGGCCTACAGAAAGACGAGCCGATACAGCAGCAATTCTACGAGGGGGGGGTTGCTGCTGCTTTGCAAGGATCTGTTACAGACAGGACTAATATCACTGACTATCTTGACTCAAATGCCAACGGCGTGTTTGGAAATGATTTACGCGGCAATCCTCTTGATGCTGTCAGCCGCTTCGCGTTTTTTTATACAGACCGTTTGAAAATGCTGCATCAGGGAGACATTTCCCAGGTGGATTTTTTCTACAGTCAATTGGGAGAATTTGTGAATGGGGAGACCTGTCTTCAAAACTGGAATGATTATTGGAATCCTAATTATGACAAAAATGTTCCACTCAACCCGAACTGCATTGATATTACTGTAAGTCCTCCCCAAGATTATTGCGGTTCTTTTGCGGATTATCTAAATAACAACCCTTCACAAGATCCGCGTTGCCAAGGACCGATACAGAATGGATTTCAACTAAACGATTCATGCACAGACAGTGACCCGACAATCTCTTCATATAATCCTAGTTGTGACCCTTGCTGTCAGCCCTTGAAAATTAATGGCAAATCGGCAAGGCCGACTTCTTGTGATCAAAGCCCCCTTCCCTTGCAATGTTTAGGACCAAGCAATCCCTATCTTATGTATGGCAATTACGCGTACCTTTATGATTCAGCATATCAAGAATACGCGAATGGGATATCGTTTTTGGACCAGTACGGCCGTGATGAGCAATTGATACCTCCTCCGCCACCGTCACCACCACTGCCGGTGACGACCTTAACGCCGCAAGGAAGTTCTGCTACCGGAGTCTATTTTCCTAATGGCGTTTATCCGTTCTTTTGGTTAATGAATTATTACAGCCCCGAGGTGGATAATATTGATTATACAAATAATCCGCCACCGTATTATCCACCGGGTTCAGGTTTGCCAGTTACCCAGCCATATCCGCCTAATGGAAGTTCCATGGATCTTCACTGGTGTGCCCAGGCAAAGTCGGCTGTCAATGGCGTTGATATCCCAAGCTTTACAACTCCGACGAACTTTCCGGATTTAGCCCAGCTAAGTTTGCCGTATACCTGTCATAATCAGGATTGCTGTGTTAATTTTCTTCCCAGCGGTGTCACCAACAATGCTCCAGCCCCGGGGTCCACCACTAATGGAAACATTGATATGGTAGGATCACCGAATTTTCCTTATATACCTAACACATCCTTGAGCAATCCTGCTGCTGATCCAATTTTTGGCGAGCCGGTGACGAACGCTTCTGCGATTCCTGTTTGGTTGGGAGGGGACAATCAAATGTGTTCACCGCCGACGGGAACCTCTCCTTATTATGGCTGGCCATACAATGGCAATAACGCGAATATTCCAGATGGCATTTGCGAGTGGAATAATGCTATTCCGCCGCCACCGACCTTCCCACCAACACCACCACCGCCACCAGCGTACAATCTTACAACCAGCACCGTGGATAATGTGGACGAAACCATGCATGCGATGTCAGATTTCAGTATAATTTCCAGAGGCATTCTGAGCCAAGATCTGGGGACGTTAAGTGCTACTTTCAATACCTGGTATCCTCAGGTTGCTACGTGGATCGCGCCTGCGTGCGGGGAAACTCAGGCGGTGCTACCACCGGCTTGTAATAGCAAATGTGATGATGGCGGTGCCTGTAATACCAGCGATCAATGCTCGGACGGGACCACATGCGCCCCTGCGTCCGACGGCCGCTTGGTAGATATTTATAACCCCTATACAGGATCAGACAGGCTTAATGACTGGAATGCAAAGGTGATTATCCCTTGGCTGAATACCAGCTTTACACCTCCTAACTCGACAAGTTCCGTTGTTACGGGGACTGCTAACCCTACGGTTTGGTGTGTCCCGGTTGAATCAGCAACTCCGGGTGCTAATGGTCTTGAGGTTATGGACAACGGAGTTCTTACGCGAACAGCAGAAGATACGTACATAACAGCAAACACTGCTCCCATAAGCTGCTCAGATCAAAGCCAATGTAATAACGGCGAATGTGCAAACGGTAATGCCTGTTCTATCTGGGGGGATTTGTCCCATGTCGTAGCATGCCTGAATTATAATGCCGGCCCGACCCCAACCCAACAGCAGACACCTAATTATATCAATTATCAAAATTGCCTGACCGCGCTGACTACAAGTGTATGCGCCGACTATAAGACCAATCCGCCGCCGCAGTGTGGCGGTTTAGTCGTACCGCTGAATACAGCAGCAGGAACGCAGCCTTCTTATGATGGCTGTACAGGGACAGCAAATATAGCTGGTAACTTCGAGACTTGGGTGAACAATAATCTTAATTATGGCGCCAGATACAACTTTCAACAGTGTCAAAACGCCTTACCTGATAATAGCAGTTGCCCTCATACTTTGCCTGCCGTGTGTTCAGCTGAAATTTTAGGCCGTTCCCTGGCAGGAGTAAGCCCCAATCCTTTTAATGGAAACTGTAACCCCACCGTACTAAATAGTTTCGCCAAATGGGTTAATGACAGCTTGATTCTGGAAAACGATGAGGCCCCTAAATTTATCGCGCGCTGGAATTTCCTGGACGCTATGGACACCACAGCACAGGCCATGCAAAATACTTTTTCCGTGGGAGACAGAGCACTTCATAATTTCTTTAAAACTTGTAATGGATGTCCAGGCATCATCTGCCCGGGCACTGGCCAATGTACTGACGGCTCTTCCTGCGTCGCAGGCACGTATTGTAATGACAGTAAAGACACCTCATGCCCCGCTGGCGGTGGCATATGCCAGGACAGTCTTGCTTGCAAAGATGGCAGCCCATGTCAGGGCGGCTTATGCAAAAATGGCAGCGCATGCCAGGAAGGAAGCAAATGTGGTTCTCCGACGGGACAATGCGAGGACGGCGGGCCAGCAGCCCAGCTGATGTATGCGGCCACCTTAGGTAGTTCCGTGGCAGCATTCCCCAATTCTGTGATTTATGGGTGGAAGGATAATATTTTAGCTAATGGCCAATCCCTGTCGGGTAATCCGCCGCTGGGAGCGCAGGGCTATGCGCATCTTATCAGAGTCACGGCCTATGCCCCGGGCCGGGCCGGTGTTCCAGGAGCTGCCAATATTCAGTCCCAGTTGCCATGGGTCCAAACGACGACGGGAACGGATTATTCGTATGGTATTCCTGATCCGACACGTACCTTTACCTTGACACAGCGCGATGGGTATGTGTATGTCAGCATCCAGCGATGGGACCAGGAACATGCCAGTCCAGTTACCTTCCCTAATCAGCATACGTTGTGGCAGATGATGTTTCACAATCCAACGGCAAATTTAAATCCTAAAGGGGGACTTCCTTCGGTGGTACAACTTTTTAGGGATTGCAGTAACGGGTCAAACGGGTTATCTGGCTATGGCTTTGGCCTGGAGACTCAAACACGTCAAGGGCTTACAGCTGCCGGTATTTCGCCAACAGATCAGCATGCTATCAGTAATGCGTTTATGATAAACGACATTCCTAATGGCAAGCTCGACCCCCTCTCAAGCTCAGCTAACTATAGTAACTGTATAGACGACGCCAACGCATTATTAAATACAGGTGTCGAAAGCCATGCTTGTGCGGAATATGTAGCTTCTATCAATGCCACAGGTCCTTCTTGCGCTGGAGGGGCTCCCAGCGGTTGTGTAGGAGATGAGCAGGACTATTCTTTGAAATTCGTTGATTGTAATACTGTTGATGGCGGTAAGCCGCGCGCGAGCGTTCCTTAGGCGATGCTATGAAAATATTAAATAAAAAAGCAATCTCTGTGATTGAATACTCCTTGTTAATTGTCATTATCCTCCTGGCTTTTTTTTTAATGAGAAATTATATCCAGCGCGGGATTTATAGCAATTGGGGAAAGACAGGACAAAGTTTTGCTTTTGGGCGCCAATACGACCATCAAAAAAGTATTGAATGTAGCTTTGATGATGAGACAAATCAGTGGTATGATCGTAATTGCTACGAGTATTTTCTCCATGCCAATAATTGCAATGGGGACACGACCTGTGAAGAGAGTATTATAAAAAACACCTTGGTTAATGAATGCACAGCAAGCAGCTGTAATGAGTTAAACAACGGGGAGTCGCCATAAAAAGTCGTTCTAAATAAAAAACATGTCATTCCCGCGAAAGCGGGAATCCAGAACAGAACTAATAAAATTATGTTGATAATCATTCTATTTTTAATATTTATTTCCATCTTTTTTCTAAGCACCACCTTTGTGCCGATCCTGGTAGCCAAATCCAGCCAGATGAACAAAGAACATGCACAATCTGTCGTCGGCAAGGTGGACAGGTACATGCAGGAAGAAGAGATTAAGAAAATGTACCGGCTGACCCTTTTCGGTCCCATTGTCATGGGGGTTGTGGGGTTTATGTTTTTTCCCGCAGGCAAGCAATGGATCGGGCTTATTGTGGGGGTTTTTTTTGGATATCTCTTGCCCCGCATCTATGTTGGTCGTCTGCTTAATATCCGTAAACAGAAATTCAATGATCAGCTTATGGATGCGATCATGATCATGTCGAGCTCTTTTCGCGGGGGTTTGAGTTTGGTGCAGGCTTTTGAATCAGTGTCCGATGAAATGCCGGAACCTGCCAAGGGTGAGTTTGGGGTGGTTTTAGGTGAAAATAAAATGGGCGTGTCTTTGGATGAATCGCTCCATCGTCTTTACCTGCGTATGCCTTCCCCGGCGATGCAGCAGATGGTAACAGCCATTTTGCTGGCGCGGGAAACCGGCGGTAACTTGCCGATTATCTTTATGCGCATCGTCAACAGCAACCGTGAGCGCAAGAAAATAGAAAAGAATTTAGCAACCTTGACGGTGCAGGGGAAAATACAGGCCATTGTCATGACCGGCCTGCCGGTATTCTTTTTTATGACCGTATCAGGTTCAAATCCGCACTTTTTTGATGTCATGTTTAATTCTGCCACGGGGCAGAAATTGATAACCGCCTGTGTTATCATGTGGGTTTTGGGAGCGTTAAGTATTTGGAAAATATCTACGTTTAAGGACATATAAAATGTTACTACCTTTACTACTCATATTTTTCGCTGGATTTGCTTTGATCTTGGGATTTTGGCCGGTACAAATAATAGGTTCCCGTCCCAAACTACAATTAAAGTTAGACGACCCGATGGCGGGCCTGACACCACCAGTTAATGCTGAAAACAAGAAAAAGGGGCCGGCGTCTATTTTTTATTTGATTTCGAGCAAGGTGGCTATCATCAACAGGCCCTTTGCTGTTTCGCCCATCGGGCGGCGCATGTACCGTGATTTAGCGATGGCGCAATCCGGGATGACCGTCGAGGATTTCTTTTTACTCAAAGAGATTTTAATAGCCCTGTTTGTACTGCTGGCTTTTAAGCTCAATAGCGGGAGTGATTTTTTCTTATTTTCGATTTTAATAGGCTTTGCCCTGGGGTATATGTTGCCTGAATTTTGGGTGAAGGCCAGGATTAAGAAGATCAAGGAAGAAATCTTAAGATTTTTGCCGGATACTGTTGATCTCCTGGGTCTTTGCGTTAATGCCGGGTTGGATTTTATGATGGCGTTAAAGTATGTGGTGGAAAAATCAACCCCTAACGTGATCACGGGTGAATTAAGGAACATGATGCAGGAAATTAATGTGGGTAAGCCCAGGAGGGATGCTTTGAGGGATTTGGCCAAGAAGTACGAATTGCCGGACCTGTCCACGTTTTCGCGTACCCTCATTCAGGCTGACCGCATGGGAACGTCAGTTATTGAAGCACTGAACATCCTTTCAGAAGACATGCGTGAAGCCCGTTTCAGAAGAGGCGAAGCCATGGCTTTAAAAGCTCCTTTAAAAATGTTGATACCGCTGTTATTTTTTATCTTTCCAGTAGTAGCTATCTTGGTCGCAGGACCAGTCTTCCTGGAATTCTTCCAAAACGGCACGCTTAAAAATCTCGGTCATTAAAAAATAATTGACAATAAGGTGTGATTACATTATAATTACATTAGGAGGTAATTATGAAAGCTAATATTATTCCAATTGGGAATTCCAAAGGAGTGCGGATACCTAAGGTTGTTTTAGAACAATGTCATTTTACAAAAGAAATTGATATGGTTATAGAAGGGGACACTTTGATTTTAAAATCTATTAAAAAAAAGCCGCGCCAAGGCTGGGATGAGGCTTTTAAGTTGATGCGTAAACGCGGGGAAGATGCTCTTCTCATCGAAGACACTATTGATCTTAACATTAAGGATTGGCAATGGTGATCAAGCAATTCGACGTGATTTTAATCAACCTTGATCCAACCATTGGCCATGAAATCAAAAAATCTAGACCATGTCTGGTTATTTCTCCCGATGAACTTAACAGAAATCTTCACACACTAGTTATCGCGCCTATGACCACGCGGTCTCATTCGTACCCATCAAGGGTTCTAGTGGGTTTTCAAGGTAAAAAGGGATGGATTGTATTAGACCAAATTCGCACAATTGATAGATTGCGAGTACTTAAACACTTGGGATGCGTGGAACATAAGACCATCATGGAAGTTAGGTCTGTTCTCAAAGAGATTTTCGTTGCTTAATATCTTTTTTCTAGAATGGAAATTATTAATATCCATTCTGGATGCTATTTACGTATAATTAATTTCCAATCTGATTTAATTTCCATTCTGAAATTTTTGTGTCATTTCATGTCATATCTTGTCATTCCCGCGAAAGCGGGAATCCATTTAAAGAATTAATTGTAAACTGGATCCCCGCTTTCGCGGGGATGACATAGTTGATGCCGAAAACTTAATAATAAAAACTCCCTATACTATAAAATCATATTTTAGAAGAATTATTTATTTTTATTTGATTAAGAGTGTAAATCATTTATATTCAATGGCTTAGGGCTGTAAATAAATTTGCTAAAATTTGCTTTCTGTATATAATATGTTATACTTCAAGTGTCGACGAGAAGTGTAACTCAAAACAGTAAAAAACATGAGCCAAAACTTGGAAGACACAGCAGAAGTCCCTAATGAAGGACAAAATTTTCCAGAAGCCCAGGAAAAGGCTGTGGATTCTTTTGTTTCGGACCCCCAAATTCCCGCAGCAGACATCACCCCTTTTGTAAGTCGTTTTAATCAATGGATAAAGATGATTGCGATCGTTGTCTTGGTCACCTTTGTCCCGGATCAAATCAGCTGGGCTTTTGGATATAATCCGGCGGTGCTTTACAGAAATTTACCAATGTACGCCATGCAAGATGCGGATATGTCCTTGCCCCAACCAGCAGCACAAATTGCCGGCAGCATGGAATATCTGCTCAAGCAAATTCAAGACAAACCCAAACTTCGTTTAGAATTAAATTTGGATTCTTCTGGTGTCATTGCGAGCGCAGCGAAGCAATCTCATACTTTAAGTATCAACACCAAAACAGTTTTCACTAAAGATAAAATAAATCAGATTACTCAGTGGCTTAAAACACCAAATATAAATGTTCTTAATTGCGGTGTATATGCTTTAAAGGATGTTCTAGAAGCTAATGGCATTAAGCGTTCTTTATCTGAAATTTCCGTGATGACTTTGTCTGTGGATATCATGGCAGACATTATTAAGATCGGTGAACCGAAATTAAAGACAACACTTTTTGCGATCAACAAAACCGCTAAGGCTTTGGGTCTTAATTATGAGAGCCTAAAGCTTTTGCCTATAGATACTCTGAATTTAAAAACCCCGTTTATTGCACATTTTAAGAACGAGCATTTTGTTACAGTACAAAAAGCAGTTGGTGGAAAAGTTTATTATACTGACCTCGATTACCCGCACATCGTTAATCAACAAGATTTTCTAAACAATATTGATGGATATGTCTTCGCCCAAGTGCCTAGTCATTCTGAGCAAAGCAAAGAATCCCAACTTAATTACAAACTTGTTCCTGAGCCTTTGCAAGCTTTTGTCTGGGGTGATAAATGGCGCGATATGTCAGGCTCCTTGCCCGGGATCATGAGCAATAGTGCCATATTTTTGCAGCTGGCCATTATGGTGGTAGAACTTGCCTTGCCTGGACTTGGCGTTGTCAAAGAAACTATCCAGATGGCGGTCTTCTCCCTTGAGTTAAGCGCGATGATGCAAAGTTTGGAAACAGTCTGCGATATGCATGACGCGTGCGGAGGGGCGACGACAACCTTCCTTTTGGGCACGGCTTTGACCATGGCCATAACAATGGGTGTTAATCAAATGGGTGCTGTTGCCAATGCTAATATTGCGGATGCTGCCGCGGATAAAGCAGATGCTGTTGCAGATGCTGCAGGATATGGTAGCGGTACGGCAGCTCAAAATGCCGCCGCAGATGCTGCCGATGCCGCCGCAGATGTTGCAGATGCTGGACTAAAAGCGGCAGGATCTTTTCTTTCTGCTTTTGGTACGGGACTTTTATTTGGCGCTATTAAAGGCTATGCAGAATTGAAAATCACCCAGTGGATTGATAATCAGATTTGCCCGCCTTCTCAAGCGACCTGCAGTGATACAAATCAAATTTATGAGCAAGCAGCTGGCGCGGTCGCCACCTCCGTTGGCGGACAGCTGGCTGTGACCGCAGTCGCTGTTCTTTCAGACGATCTCTTCCATACAAGTTTTGAAGTGGCTCTTGGCATAAAACAAACCCAGGCCCAAAAAGATGCCGCCGCTGCCCAAGCTGATCTTAAGGCTTCCGCAGTCGCCGATGCCTCTGCCACTACGGCTGATGGCAAGGCATATGATGCCTGGGACAAATCTGCTAATGCTGATCAATATGCCGATAATGCCAATGCTACTGCCGCCGCTGCCAATGCAGCAGCAGCCACTGCCAACGCCGCTGCTGCTCTACCCGGGGCTTCCCAAGCTACTATTGACGCTGCGGCTACTGCCAACGTCAATGCCGTAGAAGCCACCAATGCTGCTGTTGCTGCCAATAACATCGCCAATGCTGCGTATAATGCAGCTACTGTTGCCGATACTGTTGCCGATGCTGCTGACAAAGCTGCTGATACTGCTTTTAATAATGCCCAGAGTGCTGTTGCTGATGCTAATGAAGACCATAATTTAAACATGTATTCTTTTAAGCCCTTAAATTTTGGGACGGCGATGAGCAATGTGTTTTACAGCCAGATTCCTAATATTATTGGTCAAGCAGTTGGGATGGCGGCAAGATTGGTGGCTTTGAAAGTAGGGAACGTTGCAGCCACCGACGGTCTTTCCAGCGCTATCGGGAGTTCTGCGAATATGATCGCGACCGCCTATTACATGCAGCAAAATCCTAGTAAGAATTCAAATTCTCAGCAGGCCCAACAAGCTATGCGTCAAGCCCTGGTCCGTGCGCTCTTTACCTATGGTTTTGGATTGTTGGAAGATAAGGCGATTGGTAAATATAATGCAAATACAGCTAAATATAATTCTGCCTATGGGTATCAATATAGCTATCAGCAAGCCGAGTTCCAGGCGATAACCATGGTGGTTTCCAGTATTTTATCTGTCGCGATTTTAGCTGCATTGCCGGATGCTACTCACGATGGAGTACGAGTCCCAGCGCCTGCTATCGGGAGCAAAGAATATTGGATGAGGGTCCAAACAGCTTTTGGGCTTGCCCCTAGTATGGATGCAACCTACACCACCACCAACTCGCCAAATGGAAGCCCCGTAGTAGTGGCAACGACTTTGTCAGGCTATAGCCCCTCGGTGATTAACGATTTTTTTGGGAGTTTGGCAGGGGCGCCTCTTTTAATGGACCTTATTAAAACCGGATCATGGGGATCAGTCCAGGATTTTATAAATTATTCCGATACTCAGGACCAAATGACCGGTTTCACCGCTGATGCTGCCATTTCCGCTGAAAACATGTGGAACCAGATGAAAGAGAATAATAAGGGAATAGTCACTGATGATGAACGTACTATCGGCGGATTGATCACGTTCGGAGAAGTAACCCCGGCAGCTTCCGCAGATAAGTTGCGTGAACAGTTTGAACTTTCCACGCTTGAGTCACGCATGATAGGGGCAGTCGGCATGACCCCAGGATATCTTAGCGGCCAATTGCAAGAAGCAGATACCACCAGCTTGATTAATTTGACAGGAGTGGTAGCATTTGCGCTTCCCTTTGCCCAGCCGAGAGTCAGTGCTCTTGGCGATGACCCTGTCCTTGATTTTAATTTGGCCACAGGAACAGGAACAGTGCAGGATTCGCTTGATCGTAAATTTAAAATAGGACCCAATTCCAGTTATCTCATGAATATAGAAGATGGGTCAGATTTGTCGATAGACCAACAGTTTAGGACATTTGATGTAAATGGCCAGATGGTTACTGTTCCAGTAGACACTGATGGCAAAACACCACTTGTTAATCCCTTTAATCCTGTAGCAGTAATGAATTATTGGGCCACGCACTCGATTCAACCGGTGGTGGTGGATGATCACGTAAGACAGGCCTTGGCTCTTTGGCTGCCGCATTTTTCTTTTTCAAAGGATGAAAATGGAAATATCGTTGTCGGTCAAATTATGCCAAACCGCACCTTCGAAGGCGTTGGTTTACATGGGGCGCATCTTACGACCTACCTGGGAAGCATTTCACATCCACTGCTCCCAGCAGCAAGGCTTGATCCTGCGCGCACGAAAAATGCTATAGACCGTTTGGGTCAAGTGAAACTGGCGGATGGGTCAATACTTCACGATGGTGATTATGTTTATACCGATGACGGAGAGATTGCAATGGTTAGCATCACGCCCAATACGCATAAGCTAGGGCCTGATGGTAAAGCAGCACAAGTAGTCTCGCTTACAGATACGGACGGTAATCTGCTTACAGATGAACAAGGGAATTACCGTGTCTTCTCAACATCAGATGATCAGGCAGGTAAAATGAAATTAGGTGATCTGGGGATAGACAATAGGCTTTCTATACAATTGAAGGGGACAGTACTTGTCAATGGGCAGAAGGTTTTGTTTAATGGTCAGGAAGCAACGGTGAGTATCAATAACTATGTACCACTAGAGAAAGACGGCAAACAGGTAGAGACCATAACTCTTAATGTAAATGGAAAAGCAGTACAGAGCTATGTAGTGGCCGATGACGTGGCAGCTCAAACAGATCTAAGTGTTTTAAAGATAGCATTGCTGCCTGCTGCTCCGGCTCCAGCATCAACGGGTACTCCGGCAGCGCAGAATTCCGCTGCTCAAGCACCTGCAGCGCCAACAAAACCAACAGGAAATCCAGATAAGTATATTGTAAATGTTAATGGCCAGTCAGCAGTTGTTTCTAAGGATTTTGGTTCTTTTCCGACACAACAGGGCTCGGGCTCGCCAACAACGGGTGCTCAAAATTTCCCTACATCACAGACACAGACAACACAGACCCCAGCTGTCCAGCCAGAATCTTCGGGAACAGCTTCAGCGCCAATATATATAGGAGGGCTGGCAGTCCAAGGTTGGGCAGGGTTTGCAGGCAAGCTTAATACGAATGGTCCTGTGAATTATAATACATCCATAGGCGGGTTAGCAGCAATCCTTCCTGTTGAAGGAAATGATGCAAGGCTTGACTATGCCTATGTGGGAACCGACGGAAAAGGTACACGCATTGATAATACGTTTGGGGTCAAAAATTCTGAAATTTCCCAAATTACCGATGTTGCTATCCGTCGTGCTCAAGATGGGACAAGCACGCTTGCTTTAATTGCGAATGGGCAAGCGTATGATCTCTATCCTGGTTGGAGTTCCGGGACCCCTGGCAGCAGCGGACCAACTCTTACTACTTCAGAGTACACCCTATCTCCTTTGCAAAGAGGCAGTGATGGTACTGTGACACCCTACAACGGCCAAGGCGGCCCTGACCTGCTTACTCAACAAATTAAAGACACAACCAAGGACCAAGATACAGTCGGCATATTAAAGAATACAGGATTGCTTGACGGAAGAACCGAATGGATGTTGTCAGCCTTTGATCTTCAGGCAGCTACAAGCCAGAGCGGGTATGTTTATGATGGGCCTGTTCAAGGCAATAACTTCGTCGCCGGGGCCAAGGCGCGTTTTTCGAATAAAAGTTATTTATTCCCCTTATTGCCCAATATCGCTGTCAGTGGATTAGGGGTTAAATTTGTCACTGCTGATAAGAACAATACCTTAGGACTAGAATCGCTGGCACCCACCACGCAAATTGTTTTTAATCATGACGATGTGTCCCAAACAGAAATACCGGAAATGGGGGCTATTGATGCCAAGAAGTTTGGGAACAGCTTACCAGAGCTAATCAAAAGAGGCATTGTGGAGATGGTAGACAAAGATCATGCACGTGTAAATCCAGGTGTTGGCTTTGATAGAGATGACGTCGCGGAAATTGCAGGAGATACAGGAGATGATTTCGGGAATGTTTGGAATGCCTTGCAAGCATCCCAAAATAAAGAACAAGGGACCTTTATTTGGAACTGGAGTGAAGGCAATCATTTTACCAATGAAGCACCAAACCCAGAAATAAAAATGGCAGGAGAATTAGGAAAAATAGTGCTCACCAAATATATTGCTGCTGGGGTGGTGGGAAAAGGAGAAATCTCTGGTCAGTTGATGAATTGGGACGGCACTCCGGTGAGATTGTTTAAAACACAGGATGAACTTTTAGGAACGCCTCCTGAAATGTCTAGATTAGCATCAGACTTTAGCCCAGGCGTTGTTGCTGGCCTAGCTGCTGCTGCAAAAGTATTTGCGGCGCAGAGGTTGCCTAATCCACTTGGAGACACTTCTGAATTTGATGCGTTCTCAAACTTTATTTATGGCCAGTCAACAGTACCCATCGAATCCACCATCGCAAAAGACATGAATGTAGGCGATGCGTACACAGCTCTCGTGCAAACAGAAGGCACTACTGCGGATAAGTCAACCTATGAAGCAGCTGCCAAGAATGTGAAGGGAGCTCCATCAATAGAAGATTTGATTGCCAATGGCACTTTGACAGAAGTTTCCCCCACCAAGGTGCGTTTAAACCGAACCGGCGACATGAGCAGGCCGTACGCCATATCAGGAAGTCAATTTGATGAATTTTGGTCCAGCTTACAAGGCAACAGCGCATCGAGCTTAGCAGTCGTTAGTATTCATTCCATCATAGATGGTGTTACTGATGAGAAAACCACTGACGTCCCCGTGATAAGCACGTCCAAGAACGGGCCAACGATGTTAGGTGGAGAAATCCATATATTAGGGAATATACCCAAAGGATTTGTTGCTAAAAACGCGACATTATATGCCACACGGCCGATGTATAGGACAGTTTCCAAAGACGGAAAAGTCACTAGGGAGCTTGTTCTGGATGAACATGGCAGACAGAGCTATGAGATAAATCCAGATAAACATGCAGATTTTAATTTTAGCAGTGACGTTAAATTCCAAAACGGTGATCTATTAGCCGCAACAGTGGGAGAAAATTCCGCACAGAGCATCTATACGATCAAGGTTCCCCAGAGAGTTAACGCTGGTGAGACACAGGACATTTCAGTGCCTGCGATAAGCATGACCAAGGGTGCTACAGCAGCCATGAATGTCATGTTAGGCGGGCACATTGATGTAACAAATGTCGTAGGCGGCGACATAACTCCGGGATACGTTACCTTGGATGGAAAATTATTTGGCACGAAGGAGAGCATGTACGGCAGATTCATTCCGGGCAGCTTAAGCACTGAGACATGGGATGCTTTGGCAGACGCTGGGTATATCGATAGAGATACTGGCGAAATTCTTAAGATGCCTCCAAGCAAGCGGGAATTGGGAGACATGTTTAGGGGCGATCCGTTTGTTAGGAAAAATATAGATGCCATTTACAATGCATTCTTCACAAGGGCCGATGACATAGGTAAAGATGTATTGGATACAAGCAAGTACGCAGATCTTACCTATAGCAGCGATGCAAATTTACAACAGGGCGATAGGTTAGCAGCCTTGGGCGGGGACAATGCAGTGCAGAGTTTATATACTGTTAAGGTTAAACAGCAAGTAGGAGCCAATAAAGATGAAACAAAAAATGTAGATGTAGCCGCAGTAAGCATGAACATGGGACCGAATGGCGTGATGAATGCGATGTTAGGCGGCCATATCGATGTCAAAACATTTGGGACGGACGTAATAAACGCAGGATTTGTTAAGTGGGATGGGCAATTAGATGCGACTAAGTTGATGTACAAGATGAATAATGGGAAGCTTGATAAAAATAAATTTGAAGAAGCTACATGGGCAGCATTGATTACAGCGGGGTACATCAATGATAAGGGAGAGATTCAGGACAAGTTCAACAACGTAACAAATGCTGCAGGTCTGAACTTTGATGAAGACAAAGAAGTTATCTTTGGTTTTAATACATTTGCCGACAAGCATAAGACTGAAATTTACAATGGAATTTTGCAGGATGCAAAAGCCAACGGCAGAGGAACACCCATTCTTGATGCAAGTGGGAATCAGATACCTCTGATGGATGATCATGGCATGCAAAGAACAGAGATAGATCCTAGCAGGTATGCAAATTTCATTTATAGCAACGATGTAGTATTAACGAACAAGGATAATTTAGCAGCGATGGGCGGAGACACATCCGTACAAAGTTTATATACAGTACCCGTGCATCAGCAAGTAGGCCCTAATAATAAAGAAACACGTGATGTCGATGTAGCTGCAGTAAGCATGTCCATGGGCCCGAATGGTGTAATGAATCCAATGTTAGCAGGACATATAGATGTGCATACGGTTGGAGGGGATATAAATCCAGGGTATGTGATGAGGGATGGGACATTAGATGCGACGAAGTTAATGTACAAGATGAATAATGGGAAGCTCGATCAAAGTAAATTTGAAGAAGCTACATGGGCAGCGTTGATTACTGCGGGGTACATTGACAAACAGGGTAACATTCTAGACAAGTTTAATAATGTAACAAGTGCTGCAGGTCTGGACTTTGATGAAAACAATCAGGTTGCGTTTGGTTTTAATACATTTGCCGACAAGCATAAGACTGAAATTTACAATGGAATTTTGCAGGATGCAAAAGCCAACGGCAGAGGAACACCCATTCTTGATGCAAGTGGGAATCAGATACCTCTGATGGATGATCATGGCATGCAAA
>Ga0206863_1182_pt2 | contig 19826 bp, 22 predicted proteins | sample Alteio_BWOrgCont_41_FD_152634 | JGI IMG/M metagenome (GOLD analysis project Ga0206863, IMG submission 152634) | Enriched cells from forest soil in Barre Woods Harvard Forest LTER site, Petersham, Massachusetts, United States -... | ecosystem: Environmental > Terrestrial > Soil > Temperate forest >...
TTTGGCAATACATTACATTCCCAGGTGCCTGTAAAGCCGGCACATGTCATAATTATTATGGAGGAAAACTATGCCTATAGCGAAATTATTGGTTCCGCTTTGGCTCCCACGCTCACTGCATTATCTAAAACTTCATACACGGCAAACTTTACCCAGGACTATGCTATTACCCACCCAAGTGAGCCTAATTATCTTTGTTTATTTTCAGGTTCGCAACAGACCGATGCCTGTCCCGCCACTTGCCCTCCGGTAGATTTTTCAGGCGAACAAAATACACCCGGTACTCCCTTTAATGATTGTAACTTGGGCTCTTCCCTTATCCAGAATGGCTACACTTTTATAGGATATGCTGAAAGCCAGCCTTCGGCAGGATGGAACTCGGCTGATAGTCCTCCTTATTATACCAAACATTGCCCTTGGATAAACTGGATGGGATATAATACCAATCCCGATACCATTCCGGTAAAATCTGATTTACCCTATAGCTCTTTCCCTGATTCGAATAATTATAATTCATTGCCTACCGTTTCATGGGTAATTCCCAATATTAACGATGATATGCATAACCCTTCTTCCCCCTCGGTAGCTATTCCGAATGGAGATAATTGGTTTAAAGCTAATATTATGCCCGTGGTGCGCTGGGCATCTAATCCGGCAAACAAAACGGTGGTTATAACAACATGGGACGAAGATGATGGCAACTATGGCAACAATATCCCCTTGCTTGTTTCCAGCGGAATGATAACCGGTGGCAACTACGCTACTAAGGTATCTCATTTCGATGTGCTGAAAACAATTGAAGATATGTATAGTCTTCCTGAATGCGGTTCTTCGGATTCATCCAACGGAGCTATTGATTTGCCTGTAGCTATATGGACTATCTCCGCAGGTATTAATTCCATTGCTGAAACGGCCAACCAGATTACTACCTGGCCCGTTCCTGCTAAAGATCAATTGAACACGAAAATAACATCGGCGGTAGAAGGTAACGTAACGCTTTGCCTATATGACATTACAGGAAGAATAGTAAAAGAAATACCTGCTGAATTAAAACCGGGAGAAAACACCATCCTGATCAATACCGGAGATATTTCAAATGGAGTTTATTTCCTTACTGTAACAGGAAATACTATAAACCTTCGCACAAAGTTTACTGTCTCGAAGTAAATCGGCCGTATCTAATTTAAAAACAGGTTAAATGAAAAATAGACTTATCTATTTTATCTTTCTGTTTACCCTTTCCATATCCGGCAAAGCTCAAACCTGGCTGCCGGTGGGTTCCGGCATAAGCGGAATTGACATTAACACTACCTGGGCGCTATGCACATACGATTCCATGCTGTTTGCAGGCGGATGGTTTAATAATGCGGGCGGAATAACAGCAAATGATATAGCCCAATGGAACGGTATACAATGGGATTCCATAGGGGCGGGTACCAACGGGTATATAAATGCAATGGTGGTATATAACGGGCACTTGTACGCGGGCGGACAGTTTACCGAAATAGGCGGAATAACAGCTTACGATATAGCCATGTGGAACGGAACTAAATGGATGTCCGTAGGCACAGGAATAAAAGGAGGCGATTATGGTGTGTATGCCCTAAGCGTATATAATGGAAAATTGTATGCCGGCGGTTCGTTTGATACCGCAGGGAGCAAAGCTATTTTTGCGCTGGCCCAATGGAATGATACCAATTGGTCAGCTATAGGCACTGGAGTTAGTTCTTCCGATGAGGATGATGGAGTGTTTGCCTTTGCCGTTTATAAGAATGTCCTTTATATAGGAGGCGATTTTGTAATTGGAGCCAGCAACAACATTGCACAATGGAATGATACCAATTTGTCCGGCGTAGGTGGCGGAACTGTAGGCAGTGTCTATTCCCTGGCCGTATATAATAACTTATTGTATGTTGGCGGCATGATAAGCTTGGCAGGGCCGGTAGAGGCAAATTGCATTGCTACGTGGAACAGTACAGCGTGGTCAAGCCTTGATTCTGCCGGAATCACAGGCGAAAACGGATGGGCAAGCGTAAACGCGATGGCGGTTTACCGGGGAGCATTATATGTGGGTGGCTTTTTTGATACCGTAAATGGCAAGCCTGTAAACTGCATCACTAAATGGAATGGCGCTAACTGGTCTTCCCTTGGCTCCGGCGTTAATAGCGGAGGATCTATTGATGCTATGGATGTATTTAATAATTCCTTATATGTAGGCGGAGGGTTTGATAGCGCAGGCGGGGTATATGCAAAAAATATTGCCATGCTAACCGGTTCTACAGGAGTAGATGAACTTGGTAAAAACAGTAAGGTTATTATCTACCCTAATCCCGCAAGCAGCATCCTCTCTATTGATGTAAGCGGTTTTGGTGATGGGAAGTTCTACATCATCTATAATGAACTAGGCCAACAGGTTGAAACGGGGAAGATGAACTCATCAAACATCAGTACGATAGATGTAAGCGCTTATGCAAGTGGAATTTATTTTGTAACAATCTCTGATGACAATACGCGATACAGCACCAAGTTTATTAAAAAACTGATTATGCTGTTATAGGCTGCTCTTGCTTGCCCTGGCCTGTCTTCTTGCCAATGCCTTAGCCTGGTGGTTTTTCACTATGGAAGAATACCTTCTTTTACTTTGAAACCTTTTCGATTGCTTTTGCTGCATCTTTTTGGCCGCCATTTCAGTAGTATTAGTACCGGGGGTCTGCTGCGCATAAGCTATTTGCGCCAGCAAGCAACTAATCAGGATAAACGCCGTCTTTTTCATAATGCTGCAGATTAAAAGATTCAGTTAACAGGCCTTATTTCCATCACTAAAATTACCCTCATTAATATCGTTTAAACCAAAAAATCGATAAACGGGAGGAAAGCTTATTTGAACTTGTTTTATATAAGGTACTGATATTCTATTTTAACCTCTAAAAATTTAGTAGCTCATTTAAAGGTAGTCGTGATATATTGGTTTATATAGTAACTTTGACGGTAAATTATTTATAGTATTTAACATCATATTACCCTAAGCTTGTTTTTTTAGTAACTTTGAAGATATAAAAGTTACATTATTATGACTTATAAATCATTCCCATTAGTAGATGTATTTACCATTGCAGGAATTAAAATAGCTGAAATAGAAATTATCAATAACATTGAAAAATTTCATTCTGCAAGAAATTTAAAGCCTACTTATCAAAAACCTTTGGCCAATCATATACGGTTTTTACCGATTGATTGCGAGGAACGAAGCAGTCTTACTGATAAATTTAGGTGAGATTGCTTCGTTCCTCGCAATGACGATTCAAAGCCCCTTTAGGAGTTTGGGGCAAAGTGCGAACGGGATCAATTTATTAAGTATTTCTCTATCTTTACGCCAATCATTTACTTATGTTACTTATTGCAGACAGCGGCTCATCTAAAACAGGATGGAGGCTGGCAGATAAAAACTCCGTTTTACCTTTCCATACCGAAGGGCTTAATCCCTATTACAAAACCATTGACCAGATAAAATTGGTTTTGAAGAAAGACCTAATCGCTCATCTACCATGCAAACCGGAAGACATTACCCATATCTATTTCTATGGGGCGGGATGTTCGGTAGCCATTAAATGCGAAGAGGTAAAAAAAGCCCTTGTCGATTGTTTTCCGAATGCGCAAATAGATGTGGAACATGACATATTAGGCGCTGCACGTGCCTGCTGCGGACATGATAAAGGCATTGTATGCATATTGGGCACAGGGTCCAACTCCTGCTATTACAATGGGAACAACACCACTGAAATTATTGGAGGATTAGGCTTTATACTGGGTGATGAAGGCAGCGGAGGACATATAGGAAAAAGCATAGTAGCGGCCTATCTGAACCGGGAAATGCCGGAAGACCTGAGAACTGATTTTTTCAATACTTATCAAATGGAGCGCGCCGCCATTGATAAAAAAGTATACCAGGAACCCAACTTCAATAAATTTTTGGGGACATTCAGCATGTTTGCCGCCAGGCATATCAAGCACGCTTTTATTCAGCAACTTTTAAAAGATTGCTTTGGGCTTTTTATTGATAAACACGTTTGCCGCTACGCTGATTATACCCGTACTACAGTACATTTTGTGGGCTCGGTGGCTTATCATTATAAAGACATATTAATAGAAGTTTGCCATAAGCGAAGCATTACAACAGGCAAATTTATTTTAGAACCTGTGCAGGAATTGGTGGGGTTCCATAAATAGATATAAGATATAAGAGAGGAGATAAGCGTCATTGCGAGGAAAGGCCAATTATTCTTATCAATGAAATCTTGCTAGTTAAGCTTTTCAGTATATTTGAATTGCAAAAACTTACTTATTATAAATGCTAATGAAATTTTCACAAAGAATAGGGAAAACGCCTATAAAAATGCCTTTGCAAGTTGATTCAATGGATAGCGACCTAAGAAAAAGGTTATGGAATACCTGGCTGGACAATTTTTTAAACTTGCTTGACGATCAAGTTTTTTATTATAACGAACAGCCTCTCTCAAAGGTGGGAATATTAAGAAACCTCTGGAAAGATTTTTTAATCAACCCCATAGACGAAATTCCCACATATACTGAATCTTTTTATGAACATATTAATGAGGATAGTGTTTTAGATCATTTTAGAAAATGGTACTATTCTGCCGAATGGTATAATGTATATGATTTTATTGAATTTATTACAGAAATTGATTTTGAAGCTGATACAGGATTTATTAATTCATGCAATAAAGCATTTCAAATTGAAGCTTCTGGATATAGAATTATTAATGGGAAAATATCCAAAATAACATCGGAGGAAGAACTTCGGGAAATTGAAGAAGCCCTTAATGAGACAGGTAAATGGAAATCCGTTAACAAACACCTTTCTTCATCTTTAGATCTATTTTCGGATCGCAAAAATCCCGATTATAGAAACTCTATCAAGGAGTCTATATCTGCGGTTGAATCACTTTGCAAGATTATTACTAATAAAGATGATACTACATTAGGAAAGGCATTAATAGAAATCGAAAGTAAGTTTTCACTACATCCTGCTTAAAAAAAAGCTTTTACCGCACTCTATGGATATACAAGCGATGCTAGCGGAATAAGGCATTCATTAGATGAAAATGGGGTAAATATAGGATTTGAAGAGGCTAAGTTTATGCTTGTCTCTTGTTCTGCTTTTATAAATTATTTGAAAGACAAAATAGCTATATAAATTACTTATCATCCTCCCCCAAAGTCATTGACTTTTATGCCACACATTTGTCTGGCACAAAATATATAGCGGAATTCCATTTATTTATTTCAATAGTGTGACATGCGCCAAAATGCCTGACTGGCTTGGCTTACACACCCAAAAAATTCGTTTTTACATCTCCTGAAACAGGGGTAAAGTGCGACATAATGCGACATAAAAAATTGCCGAAAAATAATTTGGCCTTTATCAGAACTTCATCAGTTCTTCGTATACTTCTTTGGTAGGCAGACCCATTACATTGGTATAGGAGCCTTCAATCCGTTCGATGCCTATATAGCCAATCCACTCTTGTATACCATACGAACCCGATTTATCATAGGGACGATATTTCTTTACATAAAAAGTGCGTTCTTCCAAAGTAAGCCCCCTAAAAAAAAACATCTGTCAATACGTGAAATATCTTCTTTTTGCTTTTCGACCTCAAACAAACTCCTGTAGTTACCCTATGCTTTCTACCAGACAGCTTACCCAGCATATCAATAGCATCTTGTTCATCTTTGGGCTTAAGCAGGGAATTTCCATCAAGCCATACAATCGTATCGGCGGTAAGTACTATAGCATCGTCGGGTATTTCGGCATCGGTAAACGCCATCGATTTCTTTTCAGCCAAAAACTCCACAATTTCTTCGCATTGCAAATGTTCCGGGTACGATTCTTCCACGTCTTTGGGAAGGAGTTCATAGCTAAAGCCTATTTCTTCCAGCAGTTGCCGGCGGCGTAATGATTGAGAAGCGAGAATGATTTTCATACTATTTAGTGAATGATTTGAAAAGTTGCACAATTATCCATATTTCCAATGCAAATACAAAGAAATAGGAAATTCCGGTTACCATTATTAATTTTAGCCATCCGCTTACTCTTTTGTAATCTTTTGTTGAAGATGCCCTTTTTATTTTCCATATTATAATAAGGCAAGGCACTTGAATAAAGACGGCGCAATAGATACTGTCCGGCTTCGCGTTAATAGTAAGCAAAAACCATTGGAATACCCCAATCATAATTATCATCAGTACCACTAGTAACTGAACAACAACTTTCGTTCTTTTAGTCCCTATAACGATGGGCATTGTTTTACATCCCGCAGCGGAATCGCCTTCCACATCTTCCATATCCTTTACTATCTCCCGAATGAGTGAAGAAAGAAAAGCAAAAAATGAAACTCCCCACGCATAATAATGTATTGTACTTATACTAAGGCTCAACGCACCGCCACCCGATTGGATATATATTCCGGCAAGAGGAACAAGCGCAAGGCAAAGGGCTACTATAATGTTTCCGTAAAGCAATGTGGACTTTAATCTATATGAGTAGCACCACAGAGCTAAAACATAAAATAAAAATAGAAATCCAAATAGATAAGCGCCCGCCTTATAGGCTGACCAAAAACCCAAGAGTAATGCTAAAATATTTAAAGTCCAATATGTTTTCCATGCTGCTGAAGGGGAAACTGTATTGCTTATTATAACTTTAGCAGGTTTATTAATCCGGTCTATTTCAATATCATAATAGTCATTAATAATATATCCGCCCGCTGCAACAAGGACAAAAGAAAGAGAAAAGAGGGCATACGTAATTTCATTTACCGGCAAGGCAGCATATTGAAATCCCGCAATAGGGAAAATAAAAAGGAACCTTACCGCATAAAGAGTAAAAAGAATAATGAAGAGGTTAACAGGCCGTATCAACCTTATATATGACAATAATTTCATGTTAAACAATTGTCAATTGTTCATTAGGCTATGCTTTCGCCGTAGGCCCTCCAAAATTCATAGGGATGGGGTTTGCCTCGGTATCTTGCACATGTCCGTGCACTGATTCAAACTTAGCCAGGTTATCCTTTAAAGCTTTCATCAATCGCTTGGCATGTTGGGGAGTAAGCACAATGCGCGATTTAACTTTAGCCTTCGATACGCCGGGCATAATGCGGATAAAATCCACCACAAATTCTGAATTAGAATGCGTGATGATAGCCAGGTTGGAGTATATACCTTCCGCCACTTCTTCAGGTAATTCTATATTTATATTAACTGGTTCGGGAACATTTTTTTCGTCCATAAGAATGTAATTAAGAATATATTCTATCTTTGCACAAAAGTAGTATTTATTGGCGTAAAAACCTGTAGATTATGCATGTCAAATTAAAATGAAGTTTGCATGTGCCAATATTTATTATTTTTGCACCCAATTTAAAAATTACTTACCCATGACAAATAAAAATGATGCCTCCATTGAAGCTCGAGTAAAATCAATAATTGTTGACAAACTAGGTGTTGATGAAAAAGAGGTAACACCCCAGGCAAGCTTCACCAATGATTTAGGGGCTGATTCTTTGGATACCGTAGAGTTAATCATGGATTTTGAAAAGGAATTCAACATTGCTATCCCTGACGAACAAGCTGAAAAAATCAATACCGTAGGAGAAGCTATAGCCTACATTGAAGCTAACGTAAAGTAACCTCTTTCCTGCATATTTAATGCAACTGAAACGCGTTGTTGTAACGGGTTTGGGAGCCCTTACCCCTATTGGGAATACCCTCGACCAATTCTGGGCAAATTTAATTGCCGGAGTTAGCGGGTCCGCTCCTATTACCCGTTTTGATCCTTCCAAATTCAAAACACGCTTTGCCTGTGAACTGAAAGGTTTTAAGGTAGAAGACCATTTTGAACGCAAAGAAGGACGTAAGATTGACCCTTATGCCCAATATGGATTGGTGGCTTCAGCCGAAGCCATAAAAGATTCAGGGCTTGACCTGGAAAAGGTTAATAAAGACAGGGTTGGCGTTATCTGGGGCTCCGGTATTGGAGGATTAGACACCTTTTTAGACGAGTGTGGCAATTACGCTAAAGGAGATGGAACGCCAAGGTTCAATCCCTTCTTCATTCCTAAAATGATTGTGGATATTCTCTCCGGGCATATCTCTATTAAATATGGATTTAGAGGGCCTAATTTTACAACTGTTTCTGCTTGTGCTTCTTCCACCAACGCGCTTATTGACGCATACACCTATATTCGTTTAGGTAAAGCCGATGTTATTGTAACAGGGGGTTCGGAAGCAGCTATCGACCAAGCCGGTATTGGAGGGTTCAATGCTATGAAAGCCTTATCGGAACGAAATGATTCCCCGGAAACAGCCTCACGCCCTTTTGATAAAGACAGGGACGGATTTGTGATGGGCGAAGGTTCGGGCAGTATTATATTGGAAGAACTGGGACATGCTTTGAACAGGGGAGCCAAAATTTATGCTGAAGTAGTAGGCAGTGGAATGACTGCCGATGCATATCACATGACTGCACCGCATCCGGAAGGATTGGGCGCTATAAATGTAATGCGACTGGCATTGGAAGATGCCGGCCTGCAACCCGAAGACATAGACTATATTAATGTACACGGCACATCTACCCCATTGGGAGATATAGCTGAAACAAAAGCTATCGTACAAGTATTTGGCGAACACGCTTATAAGCTAAACATAAGCGCAACCAAATCTATGACGGGGCATTTGCTGGGAGCTGCGGGTGCTGTCGAAGCCATTGCCTCGATAATGGCTGTGAAAACAGGTATCATACCTCCTACCATTAACCATTTTACCGACGATCCAGACTTAGACAATAAACTCAATTTAACTTTCAACAAAGCGCAGCACCGTACGGTGAATGCCGCGTTGAGTAACACCTTTGGTTTCGGCGGACACAATGCTTCCGTCATTGTGAAAAAATTCCAATAAGTTCATAAAGTTATAAAGTTTGTAAAGTTCATAAAGTGAAATTACTTTATAACTTTTACCTTTACACTTTACAAACTAACTATGGACATTCCACACATTCTTAATTTTTTAGGAGAAGAGCATGAAGATTATTTTCATGCCATAGCTCCACCGGTTATTCAAAGTAGTAATTTTTGCTACCCCACGGTTAAAACCTTGCGGGAAGCCATATTGAATGAATTTAACGCTCCCTTTTATACACGGGGCTATAATCCTACAGTAGCTATACTTCGCAAGAAGTTAGCCGCGTTGGAACAGGCCGAAGATGCGCTGGTATTTGCAAGCGGCACTGCCGCTATGGTAGCCGCTGTAATGTCTGTAGTAAAAGGTGGCGACCATGCCGTATGTGTTCAAAAACCCTATAGCTGGACCAATGCCCTATTTAATAAATACCTGAGTGTATATGGCGTAACGGCTACTATGGTGGATGGTACAGATGTATCGAATATCGAGAAAGCCATAAAGCCCAATACCAAACTCATTTATTTGGAAACACCCAATTCCATCACCTTCGAATTGCAGGATATAGAGGCCATTTCAAAGATTGCCAACCCCAAAGGAATAGCCATAGCGGTAGATAATAGCTATTCATCACCTATCTGCCAAAACCCGATAGCACTGGGCGCCGACCTTGTCATTCATTCTGCCAGTAAATATATTGGCGGGCATAGCGATGTGGTGGCCGGCGTGGTTTGCGGTTCGAAGAAAAGGATTGAAAGCATGTTCCAAAAGGAATTTATGAATTTGGGCGGAATTGTTTCTCCACAAGATGCGTGGCTGATGATACGCAGTTTGCGCACCCTTGAAATACGGGTAAATAAATCAGCAGAAGTAGCGCAAAAAGTAGTGGAAGCATTGGAAAACCATCCGAAAATTGAAAAGATATATTTCCCATTCTCCAAAAATAATCCGCAACTGGCTTTGGCTAAAAGGCAAATGAAATCTGCTACCGGGCTATTTTCCTTTTTAGTAAAAACGGACGAAAAAGGCATGGAGCGCTTTTGTGATAATTTAAAACGTTTCCGCATGGCTTGCTCCTGGGGAGGCTATGAATCCTTGTGTTATCCATTTTGCGCCATGCCCGAAGAAGGCCGCAAAATGAGTAACCTGCCTGTTAACCTGGTACGCTTTTACATTGGTATTGATGAACCCGACTTAGTACTGGGCGATATTACCCAGGCATTAGAGTTTGTAAAGTAAAAAGTTTGTAAAGTTTATAAAGCTAGGTTTCTACTTTATGAACTTTTTTACTTTATAAACTTTCAACTTCTTTCCATCATAGCCATATAAAAACCATCGAAGCCTGAATCAGAGGGCATCACTTTATTTTCTTTCACCAGTTGGAATTGGGGATGTTCCGATAAGAAATGGGCTACCGTTTTTTCATTTTCCGAAGGCAATATGCTGCATGTAGCATAAATTAATTTGCCGCCTTTCTTTACCATAACCGAATAATCTGAAATTACCTTGGCCTGCTCCCGCTTTATATTTTCGAGGCTCTCCAGGCTAAGTTTCCACTTAATATCCGGGTTGCGTTTTAATATTCCAAGCCCTGAACAGGGCGCATCAATCAATACCCTGTCGGCGCTTTCGCCTAATTTTTTTATTGTTTTGGACGATTCTATCAAACGGGTTTCAACAACACTTACCCCGGCTCTTTTAGCTCTTCTTTTTAATTCCTTCAGTTTCCACTCAAATATATCGAGGGCGATAATTCTTCCTTTATTCTGCATCAATGCGGCACAGTGCAGGGATTTTCCACCACCGCCCGCGCAGGCATCTATCACACGCATTCCGGGCCTCAAGTCCATAAAATAGGCCACCTCTTGCGAAGAAGCATCCTGCACTTCAAACCAGCCATTTTGAAAAGGCTCTGTTGTAAATATTCTTTTCCGCTCTTCCACCAATAACGCATCGGGATGATTCGGTATTACAGAAGTTTCCGTGTTGTCATTTTTTAGTTCTTCTTGCAGAATACTGCGGGTTGTTTTAAGCGTATTAGCACGGATGATAAAATGCGCCTGCCTGTTGAGTTCCGCAATTTCCTTTTCCCATACTTCACCTAATTCCCCTTCAACCAATTCGTCTAGCCAATCGGGTATGGATTCCCTTATTACACGAACGCCGTATGCCTTAGCTTCCCTTTGCAAAACAACCGACTCATCAATACTACTAAACTCTTTCCAGTCAGGAAGACTTACATCTTTGGTAATAAAATAGACTCCGCACAGTTCCCATAAGCCTGCTTCATGCAGCGAAGGCTCTTTACCTGTTAAGTACCACAGTTTACGCCACCAGCGTACCATATCATATATGGTTTCAGCAATAAACTTACGGTCTGATGAACCCCATTTTGGGTTCGATTTCAATAGATTATTTACAATGCTATCCGCATGTTTTCCTTCTGAAAAAATCTGCCGAAGCCCTTGTATGCAGGCTCTCGCTAAATTAGGGTGAAGCAGCCTGGATTTATATCCTTTATCCAATTTTATTTTTGTGCTTGATTATAGAATGATTCAAATGTACCCTTTTATTGTGAACCGTAAGGCCTTGCATTATTGCAGAAAGCGATTTCCACCATTTCCAAAATACCTTTAGCTATTTTATTTTTTATACATTAGCAGAAATTTGATGACTTATGAATATAAAGCTTGTAGTATTTGCCGCTATGGTAGGTGGGTTGGTATTTGTATTAACATCCTTTACCTTGAAAACAGATAAAAAAACACTATATGACTTTACGGCAAAAACAATTGACGGAAAGGACTTTAATTTCTCTTCGCTAAAGGGCAAAAAGGTAATGATTGTAAATACAGCTTCCTTATGCGGATATACGCCCCAGTATGCTGATTTGGAAAAGCTTTACCAGGAATATGGAGGTGAACATTTTACCATTATCGGCTTTCCGGCCAATAATTTTGGAAGCCAGGAACCGGGTTCTAATACCGAAATAACCCAATTCTGTACCAAGAACTATGGGGTTACTTTCCAAATGATGGAAAAGATTTCAGTAAAAGGAGACGATATGACTCCCTTGTATCAATGGCTTACAGAAAAGTCTGAAAATGGCTTGCAGGATGCGCCTGTTCAATGGAACTTTCAAAAGTTCCTGATTGATGAGAATGGTAATTGGGCAGGAGTTGCATTGAGCAAGGAATCTCCCCTCAGCGACCGTATAGTGAGTTGGATAAAAGGTAAATGAAAAATGTTGAATGCTGAATAGAGGTTTAATTCTCTAATTCAACATCCAACACTTAAAAATCTAAGATTTAGTTGCAATACTCTTCGTAAGCAGCTTTCAGATTTTCAGCAACCATATTGGCTGAATGCCCTTCAATATGATGGCGTTCAATAAAATGAACCAGTTTACCATCTTTAAAAAGTGCGATAGAAGGAGAAGACGGAGGATATGGCAAGGTATGTTTACGGGCTTGTGCGGTAGCTTCCACATCAAAACCTGCAAATACGGTTACTAAACTGTCCGGTTTCTTTTCACTATCCAGCGACATGATGATTCCCGGGCGGGCAGCGCCGGCCGAACAACCACAAACAGAATTAAATACTAATAGAACGGTACCATTTTGAGCAACTGCTTTATCAACAGCTACAGGAGTGGTGAGATCAACAAAGCCTGACTCGGTAAGTTCCGACTTCATAGGCATTACAAGTGTTTCAGGATACATATATATAGTGTATTATTTGGTTAAAAAAAGTATGCAAAGATAAGCTTTTTACCGATACGGCCGGCGATTATGGCTCAAGGCCTATTTCCCGCCGGTTACTAGTTCTACGGGTATAAATAAAGAGTGCCAGCGCAACAAGTAGCATATTGCTAATACCAAGTGTGCCTATATTAAACATTTCCATAGATAATTTCGCCCCCAGTAAATCAGAAGAATTTCCGGCGAATAATAGTATAAACAATATGAAGGATACAGTTAATACTACATTCCTGTTATTGAATAGATAGATAAGTATGAACATTATGATAGGCAAACTCATGAGGAAATGCTCCGTATCTGTCTTAAACAAGCAGGGAATCATAGCGATAAGAGTGAACCATTCCATAATAAAATTGGAAGGGCTCTCTATACTGTCCTTTTTTTCATTCATCCGGTTTGCTCTGATATAAAATACATAAAAGACTAAAAACAGCGCCATCAAAACATATTGAAGATTGCCCGATACATTAGATGGATGTATATTTCTGCTTATCGCTTCGATGGTATTGGGGCTTGGATATCCATCGGCATGCATAAGCATAGTGTTTAGCCATTGACTATGGAGCTCAACGTCATAGTGAATACCTAACAAAAGGGCGGGCAATATCACCAATAGCAACAGTAATAGTACCGTTATAAAAACGGCTTTGAAGTATCGGCGCATTAAAAGTGGAATTAACACTACTATGAAAAATGGCTTTGTGACCAGCACAAGCGCTAGCAGTACCCCGGCCGGAAGCATTTTATTTTGAATAATAAAATATACAACAAGGCATAAAAGCATCAACAGGAACATATTCACGTTGCCAAGTCCTATTTCCCTTATAATGTGGATGGCAATACACAAAATAGATAAAGACAAAATAGTATTGGGAAATTTCACAGGAAGTTTAAATACATAAGCACTAAAAAAATGCAGAAGAAAAATAGTGGTGAGTACAATGGCGGTAGCAATAAGCACATAAAAAACAACGCATGCCATATAATAAGGAAGAACACTCAAAGGATAGAATATTAATGCTGTAAAAGGAGCATATTTATAATAACCTGAACCCAATGAAAAAAGATTGCCATAAACTTGTTTACCGCACATAATGGCATGGGCGGCCCCACAATAAACTTTAAAATCGGGCATCAAAAACCGGTGGTTTATATTGTCGAGAGTAAAGTCTGCAATAAAAAAAAGAAATACAAATAGAATAAACTTGTAAGGAACAGTACTTTTAGGGGACATTGTTTTAATAAGAAAGGGGTTTAAAACTACGTGACTATATCTTTTATAAAAAACCTCAAAGTAACAGATTATAATCGGGAGACGTACGTATACAATTAGTATTTTTGAAAAATCGAAAAAATATGGCAAAAAAAATTTTAATTACAGGTTCGAATGGGCTTTTAGGGCAAAAGCTTGTGTACAGGCTGCTGAAGGAAGCAGGTGTTGAAATTATTGCAACATCCAAAGGCAACAACAGGCTCCGGGTTCAATCAGGATACACCTATCATCCGCTTGATATTACCGACGAAAAGGAAGTAAAAGAGGTAATTTTAAAATACATGCCCGATGTGGTTATTAACACAGCCGCCATGACCAATGTAGATGCCTGCGAAACTCAGCAGGAGGCTTGCCATGAAATGAATGTGGATGCGGTAGGATACATTATAAACGCCATGAAAATGCAAGATAATAATCCGCATTTCATCCATCTTTCTACCGACTTTATTTTTGACGGAAATAATGGGCCATATAAGGAAACTGATATTCCATATCCACCTAAGTCAGTATACTCTGAATCAAAATATGCCTCAGAAAAGCTGGTCGAGAAATCGGGGTTAAAATGGGCCATCATACGCACTATATTAGTATATGGTGTGGTTGATTTTATGAGCCGTAGCAATATAGTACTCTGGGCAAAAGACGCTCTTTCGAAAGGTAAGCCCATCAACGTGGTGGATGACCAGTTCCGTACCCCTACCCTTGCCGAGGACCTTGCTGAAGGCTGTGTATTAACCGCCTTAAAAGGAGCTACGGGCATTTATCATATATCAGGCAAAGATTTTATGAGCATCATAGAATTGGTGCAAAAGGTGGCCGATTTCTGGCATCTTGATAAATCTTTAATACAGCCATCAAAAACCGCTACTTTAGGCCAAGCGGCGCAACGCCCGCTTAAAACAGGCTTCCTGGTGGATAAAGCAAGAACAGGCCTTGGTTACGAGCCCCATTCCTTTACCGAAGGACTGGCAATAGTTGACAAGCAATTACAGGAAGAACTATAAATTAAGAATTAAGTGCCCCATAGTTCAAATACCTATCTATTTTATTCATAACTTTGAGGTCTTTAAAAGACATGAATGCTATATGAGTTTTATTGCAAGCGTACAAGCCCGGCAAATTCTTGATTCCAGAGGAAACCCCACATTAGAAGTAGATGTAATTTCAGATACCGGTGTAATCGGAAGAGCAGCCGTGCCTTCAGGTGCATCAACAGGCATCCATGAAGCTGTTGAGTTGAGAGATGGCGACAAGGGAACCTATTTGGGCAAAGGCGTATTAAAAGCCGTAAATAATGTAAATACCACCATACAGGAAGAACTGAAAGGCCAGTTTATCTACGACCAGCGCGCCATAGATAAAAAGATGCTGGAACTGGATGGCACGGAAAATAAAGGAAACTTAGGAGCCAACGCCATTTTGGGCGTTTCATTGGCTGTGGCTAAAGCAGCCAGTGAAGAATCTCGCCTGCCGCTATACAAATATATCGGCGGGGTGAATGCCAATGTACTTCCCGTTCCTATGATGAATATCCTGAACGGAGGAAGCCACGCGGATAACAATATGGATTTCCAGGAATTCATGATTATGCCTGCCGGAGCGCCTTCTTTCTCCGAAGCCTTGCGCATGGGAGCAGAAGTATTTCAAAACCTGAAAAAAATATTGCACGATAAAAATTATTCAACCAATGTAGGCGATGAAGGTGGTTTTGCACCTAACCTGAAGTCGAATGAAGAAGCCTTGGATTTTATTTTAAAGGCCATTGAAAAGTCAGGCTACAAAGCCGGTAAAGACATATACATTGCGCTTGATACAGCATCCTCTTCCTTCTACCTGGAAGAAGAAGCGAAATATCATTTCAAAAAATCAACAGGCGCTAAGCTTTCATCGGCTGAAATGATTGACATGTATGTTACATTAGTGAAAAACTACCCCATTGTATCTATTGAAGACGGACTTGCCGAAGATGACTGGGATGGATGGAAAGCGCTTACTGATAAGCTAGGCAGCAAAATCCAATTAGTAGGCGATGACTTATTTGTTACCAACGTAACCCGCATTCAAAGAGGCATTGACCTGCACGTAGCTAATTCAGTACTGATAAAAGTGAATCAAATAGGAAGCCTGACGGAAACTATCGACGCTGTTCAACTGGCTGACCGTAACTCATATACATCGGTGATGAGCCATCGTTCAGGTGAAACCGAAGACACTACCATCGCAGATCTTAGCGTAGCCCTGAATACGGGCCAAATTAAAACCGGTTCTCTTTCCCGTTCTGAGCGCATAGCTAAATATAACCAGCTTTTGCGCATTGAGGAATCGCTCGGAGGTTCGGCACAGTATGGGGGACAAAGATTCAAGTACATCAAAAATTGACTAAAAACATCAATAATACATCATCATGGATAGTTTAAAAGAGAAGTTCATAAAAAAGGCCAGTGCTGAAGCTGAAAATGTAAAAAAGTTCATTGCTCAATATGGCGAGGAAAAACTGGGCGAATACAATGTTGCCCAAGTTTATCAAGGAATGCGGGGAATGGTTGGATTGATTACCGAAACATCGAAGCTGGATCCGGAAGAGGGAATACGTTTCCGTGGATACACCATTCCTGAATTAAGGGAAAAACTACCCAAGGCCCCTAATGGAAGTGAACCATTGCCAGAAGGCATCTTTTACCTGATGCTGATGGGTGAACTTCCCACACAAGAAGATGTAGACGACATTACCAATAACTGGGCGCGCAGAAGCATTGTGCCCCGCCACGTTTTTGATACACTGGATTCTTTACCTGATAATACCCATCCGATGACTGAATTTAGCATTGGTGTAATGGCTATGCAAACAGAATCTTTATTTGCTGCCGCCTATAAGAAAGGTATCAACAAAAAAGATTATTGGGATTACGTCTACGAAGATTCCATGAATCTTATTGCCCGCCTCCCTAGGGTAGCAGCCTATATATACAGGAGAAAATATAAGAACAACGAACATATTGAACCGGATCCTAAATTAGATTGGGCTGCTAACCTTGCCCACATGCTCGGTCACGATGATTTTGATGTAAAACGCCTGATGCGCTTATATCTCACTATCCATGCCGACCATGAAGGCGGAAACGTATCTGCCCATACTACCCATCTGGTAGGTTCTGCCCTTAGTGACCCTTATCTTTCCTTTGCCGCAGGCCTGAATGGTCTGGCAGGCCCACTGCACGGATTGGCAAACCAAGAAGTAGTTGCCTGGATATTGGAACTGAAACGTGAACTGGGAGGAGGATTACCTACCAAAGAACAAATTGCAGACTATATTCAAAAAACATTGAAAGAAGGCCGTGTAGTTCCCGGATATGGACATGCCGTTTTACGTAAAACAGACCCACGATTCCTTGCACAACAAGATTTTTATAAGAAATACATTAAGCACGATGACCTTTGTGAAATTGTGCAAATGATATATGAAGTAGCTCCTCCTATATTACAATCTACCGGGAAAATAAAAAATCCCTGGCCTAATGTAGATGCACATTCAGGGGTTTTGCTCATTCACTACGGAATCACTGAAAACGATTTCTATACCGTTCTTTTCGGAGTATCAAGGGCGCTTGGTGTGCTTGCATCACTTTTGTGGGACAGGGTACTTGGCTTCCCTATTGAACGCCCAGGCTCCAGTACTACCGAAGCCTTACAGAAGAAATTCGGGGTAGCTAAAGTTGTAAGCTAATGCAAACCATACTGGTATATATCATATTCGCGCTTGCCCTTGTTTATGCAGGCTGGAAGGTTTACAAATCTGTAACCCACAAGGAAAAAGCCGGTTGCTCCAAATGTGAGGCAGCCGGTATTTCTTCTACTATGGCTTCACATAAAAAAGACTGATAATCTTTTTGTTACAGACTTATTTTGGAATATGGAATTTAAATATTCCCTTCCATTGTTTTGCCATATTAAATTCTGTTATCTTTGCGCACCTTTTCCAAAAAGGGGTACTCTTTTGGAAAAGAAATATGTTGATTCCGTAGCTCAGTTGGTAGAGCACAACACTTTTAATGTTGGGGTCATGGGTTCGAGCCCCATCGGGATCACAACTTAATCAACAAAATAAATCAAAGCCCTGTAAAACCTATGTTTTACGGGGCTTTTTATTTTTAGGCAAATCAAATCATTCAAAAAACATCAAAGTCTAGGGGATCTATTAACAAAAAAATAAGATATTTTTCTTGTACATTATATTTCTTGTTTCTACTATTGTACTTTCATTCAGGAAGTTAGTTTAGAGGTTGCGCATATTTACATTCTATTTTTTACGATTAAGTCTTCAATTAAATTACCATTAACTAATTAAATACTGCTATATAATAAGTCAACCCCGCCGTTTAATAATTGTGACTTGACATTATCTATACAGCAAATAGTTTTGTCAAAAATAAAATATAAAAATGCAGCAAATCTTCTATTATCTTTCTTTTTCGCATTCGGAACTCTATTGTAAATTCATTTTTATACCATTCGTTGAAGAAAACATGCCGTTCGTTGAAAAATAAATCTCAATAAAAAAAGTATAACTACAGTTGTGATCAAAAAAATTGTCCATCATATATATCATTTAATTTATTAGAAAATCAATAATCAAAAAATAAAAGACATGAAAATTTACAGTTATTTTAAAATAGCACTATTAATTTGGAACAATAACCTTCTCATCCCAAATTAGCTTTGGACAATGGTCTACCAGTGGAAATTCTATTACGGGTAGTAATTTCCTGGGAACTACCAATAGTGAACCTTTGATTTTCAAGACAAACAATGTTCAGGCTATGACAATATTAACGAATGGACATGTAGGTATAGGAACAATAGATCCTCATTATGCCCTTCAAGTAGTGGGCAATGTAGTAGATTCTGGAACCTTCTATGCAAATAACATAGAATGCGGTAACCGTATTTCCGTGGGTCAATTCCAAATGGTTGCCGGTGTAGTAGACAGTATTGTTTCCTCTTCAGGTACGATTGCTACTACAGCCACTATAAAAGCAGGTGGCTTCCAATCAAGCTATTTTCAAACAGATTCCATTCAGGTTTCTCAAATCAATCCTATTGATAGTGTTATCTATTTTGGAGATCCTTCCATGTCATTGACACTTCCTAAGGTAAGTGCATACGCTTTGGTTAATAATGTTTCTATGGCAAGTTTATGTGCAGGACCGGAACGGTGGAACTCTGCTTGCGGATATTCCTTTAACTCTACTGCAACTCCAAGTTGTCCAAGATTTGGACTAGGAACTACAGATCTGCAAGCAGAACTAGATATTGAAAATACACCAACAGGAATTCCTGCGCTACTTGTTGGAAATGGAAAGGTCGTAATTGGCAGTGGGTTGAATCTAGTAGGGCCCTATGGCTTGTATGTTGGAAGTGGAATACTTACTTCCATAGTAAAAGTTGCGACGGTTAATAGTGGAAATTGGTCTGATTATGTTTTTGCAAATAAGTATAAGTTGAAAACATTAACTGAAGTTGCGCATTACATAAAAACCAATAAACATTTACCGGATGTTCCTTCAGCGGAGGACGTACAGAAAGATGGCTTAGATCTTGCACAAATGGATGCTACTCTATTAAAGAAAATTGAAGAGCTTACTCTCTATATGATACAGCAACAAAAACAATCGGAACAACAGCAAAAGGAGATACAAGATTTAAAATCTCAATTGGCCAGATTGCAATCTGGTCAAACCAAATAATCAGATTATTAATAATTAACCTGAGTTACCTATGAAAAAAATATATATTTTCAATAGCGTTTTTGT
>Ga0206863_1191_pt1 | contig 19402 bp, 17 predicted proteins | sample Alteio_BWOrgCont_41_FD_152634 | JGI IMG/M metagenome (GOLD analysis project Ga0206863, IMG submission 152634) | Enriched cells from forest soil in Barre Woods Harvard Forest LTER site, Petersham, Massachusetts, United States -... | ecosystem: Environmental > Terrestrial > Soil > Temperate forest >...
CTGCAAAATTGGCCATATCGCGAATGGGCATGCTATTACTTAAAAATAAACCTTGAGATTCAGGAATCAGCTGAGAAATCAATCGGGCAATACTAGGTTCGCTGATACGCTCTTCCTTAGATAGAAAATTTTCTATGGCAGCATCTGCCATTTTGTTAGCTTTAGATAAAACCTTCAATGCTGTAGAGCTCTTGCGTGGTTTGAGTAGACCTATCACCGACTGAATAAAATTGCTGACACTGGCCTCAATACGTAGGCTGACCTGATGATTAGGGTCATTACGCAAAGCATGATTAAGCACCATGATATATTCATTTGGATTTTGCTTATGGATAAAATCATAATAGCGCTGCGAGGTCATGCGCCCGCCCAAATGAAGCACACCGTCAAAAGATAATTCTTTAGAAATTTTATCTGATAAAAGCAAATGGTCAAAGTAATGAATAAGATTTGGGTGATTTTGCCCCAGACGCAATCCTGAAGACACATCCGCAAAAATCGGCCAGCCTAGTTTCTCGGACAGGCTCAACACTAGTTGCGCCTCGTCAGTCCCTCCAATTTTACCAACGACAATCACACCATTTTTAATAGCATCAAGACGTGCCGCGATTTTCTTGAGGAGCGGTAACGCAACAGATTCTACACCTGTCAGATAATCCGTATAAGGCGTAGCAGATTTGATCCAACGGCTTAAAGATTTTGTATACGTTTTCAAATCTTCTGAAGTTTGAACCAGGGTCAAAGGCTGGCGGAACATGCAATTAATATGCACAACCCCATGATTACGCACAGCTTGATACCAGGCCTGGTCGATGGTTGTCAAAACAAACTCAGGATTAATCTTCATATCCGGGCAGGGCATATCTGTTGCCCACTGGACGTATTTGCCAAATAAACCGACCTGATCAATGGTCTGTACTGCCCCTGTTTGCCTTAACTCCGGCGGCCGGTCAGCAGTGATCACGATCAAAGGTAATTTTTTCTTGGAAGCTTCTATAACCGCAGGTAAAAAATTAGCTGCAGCAGTGCCCGAGGTGCAAATTAATACGGCCGGCTTTTTGGTGGCAGCAACATACCCCATCGCATGAAAAGCCAATCCCCTTTCATCAAAATGCACAAAACTTTTAACACCTTTTTTTTGAGCTAAGGCAATGACCAAGGGTGACGAGCGTGATCCCGGAGCTACACAAAAATAATCCACCCCATGACGAGACAACTCTTCGATGATTAAGCTGCCCCAGCAATGATTGATATTGGCGAAATTCATCTCTTCCCACATGTCATTCCCGCGAAAGCGGGAATCCATTTAACGAATAATCTTTATAAAATTACTGATTTTATTTTCCACTTCATCCCACTCTGACTTGGCCTCTGAGCCCTGCACGATGCCTGCCCCGGCAAAAACAGATAAATTCTTTCCCCGAGCCAAGCCCGAACGAATACCTACCACAAACTCCGCCCAATCTAAACCGACATAGCCTATAGGCGCTCCATACCAGCCTCGTGAGAACCCTTCAAGTTTGCGTATCATATCCATGGCCTTAGGCCTTGGCGTACCACCTAATGCCGGAGTTGGATGTAATGATTGTAAAATATCTTCATCGTTCATGCCATCTTTTAATTGGCCCTGGAATTTTGTAATCAGGTGATGGCCGCTAGGCAGCGACAAAATACTTGGACGTTTATCATAATCAAATTTTGTACAAAGCTCCCCGAAAGAAGTTTTAATAGCTTCAACGACAAAGGCATGCTCATGATTATCCTTATCCGACCCTTCCAGTTTCTTAGGATCAATAGATTTAGGCATGGTGCCTGCCAAAGCTTCGGATTCAATAGCACGCTGATAACGGCGGTAAAGGCGCTCTGGGGACGCCCCTAAAAAAACTGTTTTCTTAAATTGAAAAGCAAAATGATAGCTATTAGGCGTAACTGCTTTTAATTGACGCAGCATCGCCCAAGGGTCAAGGGCTTGTTTAAAATGAAGTGAGGTTTTACGCGCTAATACAACCTTTTCAACTGACTTATCTAAAAGGATATGCTCAACATCTTTTTTCCAAAGCTCTTGATCAGGAGTATCAACACGTCGTATGTCATTCCCAAATGATCTTGAATTGTCATCCCCGCGAAAGCGGGGATCCAAGTCAGAATTAATTCTATTCTGGATTCCCGCTTCCGCGGGAATGACAGTATTAGTAGGAATAACAATTTTGTTTAATTGCTTTAAGACTCCCTTTACATTTACATTCCCGACCAGATTGCAACAAAAAATCATTTTGCCGTTCTGGGTTGCTAATTCAAAACGCGGGATGACAAAACGGTAAGCACCAAATTCTTCCCAATCATCATCCTGATGGCGATCATCAAAAGCAAAGCCGCCGTACCACTGTAAATAAGGATATTTTGGGGATAACAAAAAACGTAACTGTTTAAAAACTTTTTTAAAACTGCCTAATCGCCAATCCGTCAAACAAACAGCCTGGCCTATGCCGGCAATGCTGACGGTATCACTTTGATTAGCGCCATATATCTTCACATCATCCGTCTGTAAAGACAGCCACGAAAGCATATCCACGGGGTTAATTTTAATTTCAATACGCTCAATGGACTTGGATGGCTTGTACGCTGCTACAAACGAAGACATTTGATCACGGGCTTCTTGAAAATCAGGAAGATTATTTTTGGGCGACATAGATGGTGGCAGCTCCACCCATGAGAGGATGGGGTTTAATATCGACAAATCCCATTTGCTTTAGAATTTTACAAAAGCGGTCACCGTAGGGAAAGGTCTGTATAGTCTGATTTAAATACGTATAGGCCTTAAAATTTCCGGAAAATATAAATCCTACTATTGGCACAAAGGTTTGAAGATAAAGCCAATGGCCTGCTTTAAGTAGAGGATTTTCCGGCTTGGAAAACTCCAGGATCAATACCCTGCCGCCCTTTTTAGTGACCCTATACATTTCCAAAAGGGCCAAACGCAGATCAGGGATATTGCGGATACCGAAAGAAATGGTTACACAATCAAAGGTTTCATCAAGAAAAGGTAAGGCTTGTGCGTCGCCCTGCTGAAGCATCAGACGGTCATCCAAATGGGCACGCTGTATTTTCTTAGTACCGATCTCAAGCATCTTGACTGCTGGATCCACCCCAAAGCCGCGATGGATCTTGGAATTATTCTTAGTCAAAACGATTAAAACATCCGCAGTTCCCGTCGCCAAATCTAAAATGGTTTGCCCCGAAGTCTCCGGCATGAATTTTTTTAACGCACGGCGCCAACGGACATCCTGTCCCAGGGACAAAAGACGATTTAAAAAATCATACCGTCCGGCAATGGCATTAAACATTTTCCAGGAATCAGATTTGGGTAAAACCAGATTTTTATCAATTTCCATATTGAGGCCTATTATCCCTCACTACAATGATTTGTCAACCCCAACAGGATCATTAATTCCCAGGAACATCCTAAGATTGACCATAGGCTGGATTTTGATAATCGTTGGCACAAAGCCAGGGGCATTTTGCAGACGCGCTAACATCGCAGCATCAATATGAAATTTAATTTCTCCGCCATTAGAACGTGTCTGTAAATTCATATTAGCAGCCGTAAAATCAATACCACCTTCTTCCTCTTTTAGTGCCTGCCCATGACTTAAAAAATGGGGAACAGTTACTTTCATCGCCAGATCCTTTTTAAAACGCATGGTAACAATTGCACCGCCTCCAGGTAGATTTTCTGCAAAAATTCTTCCATGCGTAACATAATAGGCCTCAGCGGCACCAAGCCCAGAACCGCCATTATTTTCCCTGCTTGTCATGTTAAGCTTAAAAATATTCTGCGGATTGGTTGGTGAGATTGGTAATTTTGGGTCTTCTGGATCACGTAAATGCTGTGGGATACCAGGACCATTATCAGAAAGTTCTATGACTAATTCACCATCAGAATTCTCAGACAATTTCAACGTAACGATGGGTAATTTATCTTGTTGTTGTTCTTTAACCGCTAAATGCGAATTAATAATTAAATTATAAATTGCACTGGCAATAGACAGAGGATTACCATTAATTTTAGTTGATAAATATCCTTCACCTTCAATAATAAATTTTTCTTTTGCGCGAAGCTTTTCCGGGATAATCTTAAGAACATCTTCTAAGGTTATTGTTTGAGCGGATTCTATTCCTTCGGCAATTTCAATTCCAGAACGAAGACTATCGATGACCCCTTGGATATTATCTAACGCCCACTTCCGCATATCGATACCCCCTATCACTTCTGGATCTAACAATTTAATCTTCTTTATTTGCTCCTCTAACCCCTCAAGTGCTCTTTTCCAATTCTCTATTGCCTTTTCCCGCTTTTTATCTCTATCACGCACACCATATATAAAATCTACACCATTGGCGTCTTGCATATTACACAATATTGCTTGGTGATCTCCTGCATTCAAAAATGATCGAACATTGTCCTTATCTTCAAAAATAGCATCTAGAATTCCCTTAGTTCTTTGCTGCTGGTCTGCGTTCCCATCTTCGTTTATTAATGTCAATGCAGAAAAAGCAGTATTCAACCGTCCATCAATATCTAAAAGTTCTTCTCCATGAGCTTTCCTTCTAAGAGCAACTGCAAGACGATTAAATCTCTCAGAAGTCATCGACTGATCGGGTTTTCTTAAAACAAAATAGCCCCTGCTTACCGGATTACGGGAACCCAATTTGGAAAATCCTAAATTCCTTTCTTCTTCAACAATAAAACCAGCTTGCTCAAATAATGATTTCCATGTTTCCATTGATTCATAATTACCCGGGACCAACGGTTCTCTTGAACGATTGACAAAATTATGTACGAACCAATCAACAAAATGCAAAAACATTATTCTTTCCTGATCTGTTTGTAATCTAGCAAATGATTCAGATATTTCTTGAGGAAACTCTCCTTCCGGCTCTATAGGTAACTGATCACTAAAAGTATCTTCTACAACCAATAAGACCGCGCCTGGAGCCATCTTCTTTCGAACCTCTATTAAATAATTCAATCTATCCACATCTACATGATGCAAAACAAAGGTCATCACAACAGTATTAGCCCATCCATCCTTAACCTCATCTGGCATTCTTGAAGGATCTGTCATCGGCCAAAATGCATACGTTTTCCCTTCAGGAACTATTAAAGGAGTTTTTCGTTGCGCTTCTATATCTACACCAATGGCATGCACAACAGCGGGATTTAAATTCAAACTTCTTTCTTCAAAAAGGCTAAGACCAGATCCGACATTCAAAAGATTAGGTCCTTGAACAAAAGGCCTGAGAAGAGTTTCCTTACCCACCACAGCTGGTAATTCATAAGCCGGAGTATCAACCGTTGGTTGAGTTTTTCCTTTATAACTTTGGTGCATCTGATCTAACATAGGAAATGCTTTTATGGTTTGAGCAACAAGGTCTGGCTGATCTCTGTGATCAGATAAAAATTGTATAACATCTGGAATTAAATGATTAGTATCTAGATTGTTTTCATTCGGATACAAAGAAACCCATTCCTGAGCAAGAGCCCTGCCTTGTGTACTAGATAAAATTGCTAATGGATCTTTCTGCTCACGATCTATAGGGGTAGCTTCAGTTGGTGTACCCACTAATGCATCTACTACAGCAAGAGGCTCAGCTTGAGCAGCATCGACCGCTTTTGAATCCATCATACGATCTTCTTTTAATGTACTTGGCAAAGTAGCAACATCCACTCCACCGGAAAAATACTTTCTGGGAATGATTTCTTGAGTCACAGGATCAAGACCTTCTTTGATATAGTTATAAACGCCTTTTTTGTAGGCTCGCAAATAACGTTCATAGATCTTCTGGTCTTCCTGCGGATCACTGATGTTAACACCAGCCACCTTATTGCGATTGGCATATACCAGGTTCAAAATGCTGTCCTTGATTTTCTTTTTGTACCAGGTGGCAAGGATCAAGGAGTTGTATACTTGACGCAGCTGGATGAAATTTTTGTCTTCGTTGACTTCACGGGTTAATTCGGGGATGACGATTTCTCTTACAATTTGAGAGCCAAGGGCATTGATGTCGTTCTTGTTCTGGATTCTCGCTTTCGCGGGAATGACACCGTGAGAAAGTGCCAGATAATCCTGCTCAAGCATTACTTTTAATTTGCTTTCAATAATATAGGCCGTACCTGATTTAGGGTTTTCAAAAACCACGGCTTTCTCTGGTACTATCCATACCTTGTTAAAGGTATTCACGGGAATATTTGTTGTGCCAAATTTCTTCGCGGCTTCTTCATAGATCCGCTTCCAAAATTTCTTACCTGTCTCACCCTCTGGATAAACCAAGGATGCTGTTATTTGCTTGAGCATATAGTCCTCGGCTAATAAATCCCTGCCCATCTCGGTTTGGCCAAAAGACTCCGGGATAATCCTATTTCTTTCATACGGGGATAAATTTACCCAAAGGTCTTTATCAGGGATGGTGAGACTGGCAAGGAAGTATTTGATGAGGCGGGTGGAGTCGGTTTTAAGTTGTTCTTGATTTTGGATTCCCGCTTTCGCGGGAATGACAGAGGAATCACCTTGGTCTAGGATGAATTCGAAACGGAACGGATTATCGGGATGGACCTTGATTCCTTTAAGTATCGGTGGATTAAGCGGTGGGCTTAAATTGACCATTACTCCGGGTGCTGGCAAACGGAATTCCTGGGCATATACAGGACTTGGTCCCATGATGCTGTTAACAAAAAAAGATCCCACTATAAAGATAGATATGATTCTTTTCATTACTTATAAAGTTTACCATCTCTATCTATATAATACAAATTTATAGAGAGGATAAAATAAGCTGTAACCCATTGCAGTATTTAAGGTAAGAATAAATATGGAATTTATTATTTGATGCGACTTGATAAAAAATCTTCCAAATATTGGCGGGTACCTTGCAATAATCCACCCACATAACAAGGCTTAAGACCTGGATCATACTCTGCTAAGAATTTTGGTGCCACCAAAACTGAATTTTTAAATCCAACGGCCTTAAAAGCCGGGTAATCATTACCCTCCATTGAACCATCATCCCCTATATAAATTATATCCAAAACATGCTGATGAGATTGGTGAGATAAATCCAACGCCTTTTTCCTATAACCTGAAACAGGCACGGCACGACCTTCTGCGTTCACATAGACTAATTCTGCCCCGCCATTAGCCGCAACCAAAACCCTGCAATAAAGCTCTTGAGGTAAAGCATCCACCAAACGTTTAAATGTTCGGTTCATATCGTTACCCGACACTAACATGAACACACCGCCAGCTTGTAAATAAGCGCACAAAGCATCCCGGACAGGGCTATCAGCCAAGCCTGGCAAAACACCAATGCGCGGGCCATCGTAAATCGTACCATCTCCGTCGGCAGCAATAATCATCTTGCTTTTGAAGCTGTCGATCTGTGCGCCGGGCTTATAGTTCATTTCTTTAAGCACATCCTCAAAAGCCCCTTGCAAAAAATGGATGGGTAAAGCTTTATCTACTCCATCTACATTAAATTCAATGGATGATGTTCCTGCTAATTTCAAATGTAACCCAAGCCCCAACTCTTTGCATTTTTGGGCAATCTCTGCCGTAACTTCAACGCGCTTCGGGCCCCAAACGCCCTTGGCTACCATTTGCGCAGCACCCTCCTGTGTTGTTCCACGCACTTCTATGCGCACAGGATAATAAATAGCGGCAACAGTATCCGCCCCATAAGAAACTAATTTATCGTCGGAAAAACCTGAAGGATTAGCCTTAAAAGAAACAATAGCTTCGTGCGCCTCGCCTTTAAATTGACTGGCATCAGCCTGGGACAAAAAATCACGGATAGCTTCACCGCTTAGCTGGACAATGGTCCGAAGAGTATTAGGACTAATGAGAGTTAACATTTTAGATCTGCTCTTTGACCTTGGCGCCACTGATATAGCTTACGATGTCGATAAAATCTTTCATTTTCTTGGCATCTTTTTTGCCGGGAGCTTCTTCCACCCCGCTGTTAACATCGACGGCATAGGGCTTTAATTCATTGACTGCCTCAATCACATTCTGAGTATTTAAACCACCGGATAGAATAATCGGCACATCATGGGCCGCTTTAACTGTTTTAAGAAAATTCCAATCAAATGTTTTTCCGGTCCCACCATAATTATATTGATCAAAGGTATCAAACATGAACGCATCAACTTTAAAAGGCTCTACCACCTTAGGATCAAAATTCTCACCGACGCGAAAAACTTTGATGATCTTAACATTGTAACGCTTGAGCCTGTGGGCGAAATGATGGTCTTCATCCCCATGTAACTGCACCGCACGCAAGCCTGTATGGGTGATGATATCCCTCATGGCCCCGGCATTATGGTTAACAAAGACACCGACCGGCGTGATAAACGGGGGCAAGCTATCAATGATCTTTTTGGCTTTAAACGGTGAAATAAAACGCGGACTTTTCTTATGAAAAATAAACCCTACGGCCCAAGCACCGGCTTTAGATGCCCTTTGGGCATCAAGCTCACTGGTAATTCCACAAATTTTAACGCGTACCATACATCACTTCCTTTATTTTAGCGCCGATATCAGGTGAACGCATAAAGGTTTCACCGATCAATACGGCATGAGCCCCAGCGTCTTGTACCCGCTTTATGTCCTCATGTGTTTTAAGGCCGCTTTCGGCCACAATGACAATACCCTTTGGAATCTTTGGAATCATATTTAAACAGTTATTCAAATCAACTTTAAGACTTTTCAAATTACGGTTATTGACCCCGATGATTTCAGCTCCGGCTTTGACGGCACGCTCAACTTCTAACTCATCATGCGCTTCAACCAGGCAATCTAATCCCAAACTATGCGCTACCTTCATTAATTCTTTTAACTGCTGATCTGATAACATAGCAACGATCAACAGCACCGCCGAAGCCCCATAAAAAAGCCCTTCGTAAATCTGATGCTCGTGAACAATAAAATCTTTCATCAGCAACGGAACAGGACAATTATCGCTGATTAAATCCAGGTAACCAAATTTACCCAAAAAATACTTTTCCTCTGTTAAAACAGAAATGGCCGCAGCGTTATTCTTGATATAAATCTTGGAAATCTGAACTGCATTGAAATCTTCACGGATCAACCCTGCTGAAGGCGATGCTTTTTTGACTTCAGCAATCAAATTAATCTGACCCTTTTTAGAAATAGCTTTTTTGAATACTTCATACCGCCGCTGTCCTGTCGGCTTCATATTCTTGATCAAATTTTCGTAATAGGCTTTCTTTGATACCAGCATCTCTAATTTATGCTGGGCTATTATTTTTAGAAAATCATCGATCACGATTAGTGAACTCCTCTAGCTCTTCTAACTTTTCAAGCGCACGATTGGAATCAATGGCATGCTCGGCCATGCGCATGCCCTGCGAAAGATTTTCCACCGCCTGGGCTGTATAAAGCGCATAGGCAGCATTTATCACCACGATGTCCCGCCGGGCCCCAAGCTCACCTTCCAAAATATTAAGCGCTATGGAAGCATTATCAACAGCACTCCCGCCAGATAAATCTTCTATGCGTGCGCGTGCTACACCCAGCTCATCCGGATTGATATCATAGCTAATGATTTCTTGCCCATTAAATTCGCTAACAAAAGTCTTATCCGTCGTAGTGATTTCATCAAGACCATCACTGCCATGCACCACCAAGGCACGCTTGAGTCCTAAATTTTTTAAGACCTGCGCCATAGGCTCAAGTAAATCCCGGTTATACACCCCCATCACCTGATGCGTCGCCTGTGCCGGATTAGTCAATGGGCCTAAAATATTAAAAATGGTTTTAACCCCTAATTCCTGACGGGCAAAAGCCACATTCTTCATCGCCGGATGCAGACGCTGGGCAAATAAAAATGCCAGGCCAATTTTATCTAAACATTCACTCAAATATTTCTCTTCCATATGCACATTAATACCTAAAGCCTCCAAAACATCCGCGCTGCCGCATTTACTAGAAACTGAAACATTGCCATGCTTAGCAACAGCTACCCCACAAGCCGCGACCACTATGGCCGCCACTGTTGAAATATTAAACGTATTTTTGTGATCCCCGCCCGTACCACAGGTATCTAAAATCACATCATGATGCGTTTTAACAGGTACAACAAATTTACGCATGATCAGCGCACTGGCAGTAATCTCTTCAACGGTTGGCCCCTTTTTATTGATAGCCAATAAAAAATTCTTAATCTCCTCTAAAGATGCTTGGCCCGACATGATTAATTCCATGACGACCGTAATCTCATCATGGCTAAGATTGTTTCCCTGCTCAATTTGTAGGATATAGTCCCGCATCAGAGGTATAGAAAATTCTTGAGGATGTTCATGCCTTGTTTGGTCAAAATTGATTCCGGATGAAATTGCACACCGTAAATAGGATAAGTTTTATGCTGCACCCCCATAATCTCTCCATCGTCGGTGGTTGTGGCAGTGACCGTTAAACAATCCGGGACATGTTTGGGGTCAATGACTAAAGAATGATAACGCGTTGCTTCAAAGGGGTTAGGTAAACCTTTAAAAACACCTTTACCATCATGCTTGATCATCGATGTCTTGCCGTGCATTAAACGTTTAGCATTAATAACTTTTCCACCATAAGCATAGCCGATTCCTTGATGCCCCAGGCATACGCCCAAAACTGGAATTTCCGGACCCAATTGTTTAAGTATCTCAATAGAAATTCCAGCATCTTCTGGACGGCCAGGCCCCGGAGAGATAACAATTTTTGCTGGCTTCATCTTACGGATTTGAGCAATGGTCAAGACATCATTACGATACACCTTCACATCTGCCTTAAGCTCACCAAAATACTGCACTAGGTTGTATGTAAAAGAATCATAATTGTCGATCATTAAAATCATAAACCCACCCATCAGTGTCATTCCCGCGAAAGCGGGAATCCATTATCTCTATTCCTTTTCTCTGTAAACTTTAGCACCTATACCAGTCAATTTTCCATCGAGATCTTCATAGCCGCGGTCAAGATGGTAGATACGGTAAATTTCAGTCTTGCCTTTTGCAACCAAACCTGCAATGACCAGGGCAGCGGAGGCACGCAGGTCGGAGGCCATGACTGGCGCTCCATATAATTGTTTAATCCCCTCAACAATGGCCACACCAGCGTCACGACGTATCTGAGCACCCATACGGTTTAGTTCAGCAATATGCATGAAGCGATCCGGAAAAACCCTGTCTGTAATAATACTCACTCCCGGTGTTATCGCCATCAACGCCATGTACTGGGCTTGCAAATCCGTCGGGAAACCTGGATGCGGATGTGTCACAATATTACCAGGCTTTAGGGTTTTCTTACATCTGACACGTATATCTGCCCCATCTTTTTGCACATCAACGCCGATTGATTGCAATTTATCGACCAATGCCAACAAGTGATTATAATGCGCATCTTTCACTAAAATATCTGTCTTGGCTGCGGCAGCCAGAATCAAGAATGTGCCGGCTTCAATACGATCTGAACCCATTTTATAACTGATACCGTTTAATTTCCGCACACCGTTGATCACGATCCGGGGAGTACCGTGCCCTTCAATCTTGGCCCCCATACCGCTTAAAAAATTCCCAAGGTCTTCGATCTCAGGTTCACAGGCCGCGGATTCTATGATCGTTTCCCCATGAGCCAAGCTCGCCGCCATCATCACATTAGCCGTCGCCAACACCGACGATCCAAAGGTGCCGCCTAAATACATTTGAGCACCCTTTAATTTGCTCGCCGTAGCTATCACGTAACCAGCATCAAAATCAGCCTTCACCCCTAAAGCCATGATACCCTTCATATGCAAATCAATAGGACGAACACCGATAACGCAGCCGCCTGGCATTGACACCTTGGCTTTACCTAATTTAGCAAGCAAAGGCCCAAGCACGCAAAAAGAACCACGCATGGTGGAAACCAATTTATAATCTGCCACATGATTATTGGTACTCCCGGAAATAACTACTTTATTTGGACCAATCTCGACGGTCTTGCCCAATGAACGAAGCAATTTGCACATGGTCAAGGTGTCACGCAATTTGGGAATATTACGGATTTCACAAACACCGTCGGTTAAGAGGGTCGCAGCCAGGATCGGCAAGGTTGCATTCTTTGAACCACTAACACGGATTTCACCCTTTAACGGTTTACCGCCTTCAATAATAAATTTTTCCATGAAAACCTTTCTATAATAAAATAGCTTTAATAATCCTGTCCCGCCCTGCCAAATCCTGAATAATTTCTATAGTTGAAAATACTTTTTGTTCCAAAACAAGTTGTTTTATAGCCTCAGCCTGTCCGTCGCCAAACTCCATCATAAGACAAGCGCCCGTTTTTAGCAAGCGAGGTGTATATTTTATGATTTTACGGTAAAAATCCAAACCATCCGCCCCTCCGTCCAAAGCTGCAGCAGGTTCTTGTTGAACATCCTTGTGCAGGCTGTTCATCTGATTGGTAGGAATATACGGTGGATTGGAGATGATTAGATCAAATAGTCTTTCATTACAAGCAGAAGCCCAAGGGCTTTGGCCAGTTTGCAGTGCGACAAAAAAATCATCGTGAATAAATTGTATGCGATCTTCTAGACCATGGCGCCTGGTATTGGCACGAGCAGTATTCAAGGCTTCGATCGAACTATCAACAGCAACAATTTGGGAAGGGGCAACAAATTGAGCCAAGGCTATGGCGATATTACCTGATCCCGTTCCTAAATCAAGCGCCACTCCACCTTTAAAATATTTTAAAGCGGCATCAACCAATTGCTCTGTCTCAGGCCTTGGGATTAATACCGAAGGATTGACCGATAATTCTAAACCCATAAAATTGCATGTACCCAAAATATACTGCAACGGTTCGCCCGCTTGCCGTCTTCGTCGGTAATTATCAAACTGTTCTTGTTGATCCGGATTTAATACAGGCTTATCAATGACCAAATCAATAGATCGGCATTGCAAGATATGCGTGAGGATAATTTCGTCTTCGGACATGATGGATTACTTAACTTCAGCTTGTTCTTTGAGGTCTTTTTCGGCAGCCATGAGCGCATTGGTTAATTCGTCCATGTCGCCGTTTAAAATACTTTCTAGCTGATGACTGGTAAACCCGATGCGATGGTCTGTCACCCGACGGTCGGGAAAATTATACGTGCGGATTTTTTCACTGCGGTCGCCGGAACCTACCTGAGACTTACGCAACGCTGATTCTTTTTGAAAAGCTTCCTGCTGCATATGATCTAAAATGCGCGCTCGCAAAATACGCATGGCCTTAGCGCGATTCTTAAGCTGTGAACGCTCATCCTGGCAAACAACAACGGTATTGGTCGGCAAATGGGTGATACGCACCGCAGAGTCTGTGGTATTAACACTTTGTCCGCCAGGGCCGGATGAACGATACACATCAATCTTTAAATCTTTAGGATTAATTTCCAGATCAATTTCTTCAGGCTCAAATAAAATAGCAACAGTGACAGCTGAAGTATGAATACGCCCAGAGGCCTCGGTTGATGGAACGCGCTGTACGCGGTGAGCACCGCTCTCCCACTTGAGACGCTTTGAACATTCTTTACCACTTAAAGAAAAACTGACTTCTTTGACACCACCCGCTTCAGTGTCTACATAGGACATCAATTCAAGTTTCCAACCTTTTAGGTCAGCATACTTAGTATACATCCGATAAAGATCAGCAGCAAAAAGACTGGCTTCTAAGCCGCCGGTACCTGCCCTGATTTCAATAATAATATCTTTGTCTGGCTCGTTCTTGGAAGGATCAAAATAATCAGCGAGTTCCTGGGAAAGCTTCTGGACTTGAAGGTCCAAATCCTTAAGCTCGCTTTGAGCAAGTTCTCGGAAATCAGCATCGCCCTTGGACTTGACTATCTCTTGTAATTCATTTATTTGGACTAAAGTTTTTTGGTAAGAACGGTAAACTTCTATTATTCCGCTAAGATTGGAAAATTCCTTGGCAAGTTTACCGTATTGGTTGGTGTCAGACATAGCATTCTCGTCAGCTAGAAGGGCTTCTAGCTCACGAGAACGCTCTAAAGCTTTGACCAATTTTGCTTCATCATTTGGTCTTAGCATAACGCTTGTTGAATCTTTCAATACGACCAGCCGTATCAACAAGCTTCTTAGACCCTGTGAAGAAAGGATGGCATTGGGAACAGATTTCCACGCGGACCAATTTTTTGGTTGCACGGGTATGAATCACATTCCCGCAAGCGCACGTAATCGTGGCTGCTTCGTAAGTGGGATGGATATTAGCTTTCATTTTAATCTCCTAAAATTAGTCTCGTATAGATTCCCGCACCCGCGGGAACTGCGAACGACTGTGAGTGTCGGTTAATCCGACCAAGAAGTGCCAATCATACATTATTTATTCATATTTTGCAAGAAGTCTGTGTTGGTCTTGAATTTGGACACTTTATCGATCAAAAGCTCCATTGCTTCTGCGGAATTAAGGTCATTAAAGGCTTTACGCAAGAGCCAGGCGCGCTGCAAATCACCTTCAGGTACCAATAATTCTTCATGACGGGTATTGGAACGCTTGATATCAATAGCCGGATAAATACGGCGTTGGAATAAATTACGATCAAGCTGCAACTCCATATTACCTGTCCCCTTAAACTCTTCGAAAATAACTTCGTCCATACGGCTGCCGGTATCAACCAGGGATGTGGCTATAATTGTTAACGAACCACCTTCCTCTATATTACGGGCCGCACCAAAAAAGCGTTTAGGTTTATGCAACGCGTTGGAGTCCACACCACCGGAGAGAATTTTACCGGAATGCGGTACTACGGTATTATAGGCACGAGCCAGACGGGTGATACTGTCGAGCAAGATCACCACATCGCGCTTGTGTTCAACCAAACGTTTGGCTTTTTCAATGACAACTTCAGCGATCTGCACATGGCGCTCAGCTGGTTCATCAAAGGTTGAAGCAATGACTTCACCCTTAACAGAACGCTGCATATCTGTAACCTCTTCCGGACGTTCATCGATCAAAAGGACGATCAAAATAACTTCCGGGTGGTTTTGCACAATAGCATTAGCCATCTTTTGCATAAGCACCGTCTTACCGCTATACGGCGGGGCAACGATCAAAGCACGCTGGCCTTTGCCAATGGGTGTTAACAAATTGATAATACGGGTGGACACTTCCTGCTGGGTGGTTTCCAAATTCAAACGTTCTTTGGGATACAGAGGTGTTAAGTTATCAAAGAAAATCTTATCTTTACATTTTTCAGGATTTTCAAAATTAACCGCTTCTACTTTCAAAAGGGCAAAATACTTCTCGCCTTCTTTTGGCGGACGGATCTGACCGGAAACAGTGTCCCCGGTTTTAAGATCGAAACGACGAATTTGGGATGGTGAAATATAGATATCATCAGGGCAAGGCAGATAATTATATTTAGCGCTTCTGAGGAAACCAAAACCTTCGGACAGGATTTCCAAGGTGCCTTCGCCAAACATCAAACCTTCTTTTTCAGCCTGTGCTTGCAGGATTTTAAACATTAAATCCTGTTTCTTAAGGGCAGAAGCTCCTTGAATGTCCATATCACGGGCAAGTTTGGTTAGCTCCGCCATCTTCATGTCTTTAAGCTGTTCTATGTGAACCGTCTTCCCTTGAGGGTTGGCGGGCTTATAATCACCGTTTCCATTTTCTTTAAGATCGTCTTTTTCCTGTTTTGTTTCTGTCCTGCTCATTGGTGGCTCCTTATCCCCCATCTACGGGGACATGTTATTTGATTCTTTTTTCTAATCTATTAATAATCGCATCAACTTGTTTTCGCGTTTGCGCCAGTGTCTGGCTGTTGTCGATGATAATATCAGCCATGTCACATTTTTCCTTGAGAGGCATTTGATTCTTTAGGCGGCGTAAACATTCGCTTCTGGTGATTCCCAAATGCTTTTGGGCACGTTTTATTTGCTGGTCCCGCCGGGCCTTGACTACTATGGTTGTATCAGTGATTTTGTCCCATCCGGACTCAAATAGAAGTGGTACATCTAAAACGATAAAGGGTTCATGTTTATATCGGAGAATCTGACTTTTAACTACTTTGAGCGCCTCTGGGTAAAGTATTTCGGTGAGTTTATGTAGTTCACGTGGATTACTAAAAACAATTTTGGCCAATTCAGAGCGGTTAATCTTCTTTGAGTTAAGTATAACACCTGGAAAAATTTTTGCCACTTTTTTTATACATTTCTTGTCCAGGGTCAATAAGTCACGGGTGATGGCGTCGGCATCAATTATCTTGGCTCCCCGCTCGGCAAACATGGCAGCCACTGTTGATTTACCGCACCCCAAATTTCCTGTGAGGCCTATAATATGCATTTTTGATATATCCTGTCGTATTCTTTAGCGGATTTTTCCCAAGAAAAGCGGTAGCGCAAGGCCTGATCCAATAAATCTTCCATTTGATCTTTATGCCTATAAACTTTTAGGGCTTCTTCTACAGCTTCCATAAAGGCTTCCTTAGTGTATTCAGTAAATACAAAACCATTGCCGGTTTTATGGATAGGATCATAAAGATGGATGGTATCAGCCAGGCCGCCTGTCTTATGCACGATAGGGATAGCCCCATAACGTAAGGCAATCATCTGCCCCAAACCACAAGGCTCGTAGACAGAAGGCATTAAAAAGAAATCCGAAGCAGCGTAAATTTTATGGGCAATGCGCTCATCAAACGTTAAAAATTTGCCCACATGACGAGGATGGCGATGAGCCGCCTCTTCAATCATGCGATGGTACTTTTTATCCCCCACTCCCGTAAAAATAACTTGGGCTTCCCTCTCTACTATGCCATCGATGATCTCCATAATGATATCCAGGCCCTTTTGTTCACATAATCTGCCGACAAACCCAAAAACCGGTATTTTTTCTTTTAAAGGCAAATCCAAAGCCGCCTGGACGACCAATTTATTTTGCCGCTTGTGTTCATTAACATCTGAAGATCCAAATGGAAAATCCAAAAACGAATCATCTTTAGGGTTCCATACGTCATAATCCAGCCCATTTAAAATACCATAAACATCCAGGGCACGGTTACGCAAAACACCGTCGAGTGCGCATCCTAATTCATGGGTTTGTATTTCTTTCGAATATTGGGGCGAGACCGTGGTAATGACATCTGCAAAAATAATACCGCCTTTAAGGATATTGACCTGATCATAAAATTCCAACCCTTGGGTGTGAAAAACATGGCCATCAACGCCCAATTTATCATATTGGCGCTTGGGAAAAACCCCCTGATAGGCCAGATTATGGATAGTCAGCATCGAACGGGCATTTTTAAAGAACGGGTCATCATGATAATTAGTTTTTAACAAAACAGGAATCAAGGCCGCATGCCAGTCATGACAATGAATAATATCAGGAGAGAATTTTATTTGTTTTAAAATTTGAAAACTTTCATGACAAAAATGCGTAAAACGCTCCAGATTATCATGATATTCCCCTCCTGCTTCCCCATACAAACCTTCCCTGCCGAAATAATGATGGTGTTCAACAAAACAAACCCGCACATTTTCACCAATGCGCACGATAGGCTCAGGCGCCTTGATATTAGAAGTTTTATAACGTGGCGTGATAACAACAACCTCATGACCTAATTTTTCCAAAGCCGGCGGCAAAGCCCCGCATACATCCGCCAACCCACCGGTCTTGGCAAAAGGCACCACTTCAGAGGCACAGATTACTATTTTCATATATTCTCTACCCTTGCCATTCTCTTACTACAAAAATGCCCATCCCATTTACGATCATTGTCATTCCATATTTATAAAAATTTGTCATTCCCTTATCCAATTTTTGTCATTCCCGCGAAAGCGGGAATCCAAAACATACATATTAATGCTGCAAGACTTCTACTTATCATAATCCCCGCGACATTCTAAAAATCTTTGTTGGGTATTTTTCCCCAGGCATCTTCAGATTTACTATGCTTTTTAGTAAATAACCCACTAAATGTAATTGTCCGACTTTTATTCTTTCTGTTCTCATTTAGCGGAGATAACAATGGTTCAATTTCTTTCTTGTCAAAAATAAAGAAACGACTTCTTGGCTCTTGGTTGTTTAATAAGACAACAACAAGGAAATCAAAATTCAAAAAATTACCATTTACTGCTTTTGATTCTGGCCAATTAATAGTTTTAACCTGTATTCTTTTAACCCCATTTTCCGTAATAACTGCAATATCCCATCCTTTTTGCGTATTCCCATTGGCAAGAAACGCTTCCATTCCGCGTTTAAGAATTTCTCCTAATACAAAATATTCCCCTATTGCGGTCGATGTTGAACTACTTACTATCATACGTCACCTTTACTTATCATTCTCCACGCACTCCGTACAAATTGGACTATTATTTGTTGTACAAAATTTAAATATTAATATTAAAGCCCACGCTTAAAGTACTAATATAAACCAAGCTTTAACAAGAAATAAAACTATTGATCCTATATGGAAAGGTAGCCATATTTAAATAAAAAAACATTAGCAGGGTGATATCGATATGTTTTCCTGCGTATAAAAATCTGCACCGTTGTCTTCGGCTCAACCTATCGCGTGACCAAATTCTTGGCACCAACGTTTCCAGCGTGAACGGCAGATTTTAGCAGGAAAATATATCGATGTCAGCCGTTCACGCGTGTCTGGATTCCCGCTTTCGCGGGAATGACAGATTTTCTTACTAAATCAAATCCAGGAATAAATCCTTCCACTCTGGATTCTTTTCTTCAATCAACTCAAGCTTCCACTGCCTGCGCCATTTTTTGATTTGTTTTTCTCTGGTAATGGCACTATTTATATCGTCTGTTTGCTCAAAATAAACTAATTGATGAACACCGTATTGCTTTGTAAATCCTTCTACTAAATTATTCTTATGTTCATATGCTCTTTTGATTAAATTGTTCGTTACGCCTACGTACAAGGTTCCATTTCTATTGCTTGCTAAAATATAAACATAACATTTCATGTTCTGAATTTACACTTTAATACTATAGCAAAACCGCATGACTGGATTCCCGCTTTCGCGGGAATGACAAATTTTATAAGTACAAGAATGACACTTAACAAATTTAAACCATCTTTTCCATCTCAAGCCAGTTGGGCCCAACCTTGACGGAAGCCTTCATAGGCACTGACAAGTCCATGGCACCTTCCATTTCTTCCTGGACCAAGGATACCATTTTCTTTACTTCTTCTTGAGGCACATCAAAAACGAGTTCGTCATGGACGGTCATGATCATCGTTGAAGATAATTTTTGTTTGGTCAATTGACGGCTGATCTTGACCATGGCGATCTTAATAATATCCGCGGCTGTGCCTTGCATGGGTGCGTTGATAGCTTGACGCTCGGCAA
>Ga0206863_1192_pt1 | contig 19401 bp, 14 predicted proteins | sample Alteio_BWOrgCont_41_FD_152634 | JGI IMG/M metagenome (GOLD analysis project Ga0206863, IMG submission 152634) | Enriched cells from forest soil in Barre Woods Harvard Forest LTER site, Petersham, Massachusetts, United States -... | ecosystem: Environmental > Terrestrial > Soil > Temperate forest >...
TCGAAGATGGGATATGGAGGTGGGTTTGGGCCAAAAGACGTACCTGGTCCATCGTAGTTAAAGAAGCTGTCTATAACGACCCGTGGCGCCGGATAGCTGAATCGATGCCATAGATCGACCGCCACTCCTCTGTAGGCGACAATATAATCCTTCAGCCGCTTATATGGATCATATCGAAAAAAGGAGGTTTCCGAAAATTGAGAAGATATTTCGATGAGAGGCGTCATACTCGTGGGATTGCCATCGCGATCGTAGGAGATCGCCACTTGCTCATACGAGGGAAAGCCAATGACAAGGGTATCTACCCTGCAAATCCGACCGATTGCATCGGGGTCTTTTGCCAGCGTTTCGTACACTTTTTTGCAGGAGGATGAAACCAGGCAGAGAGCAGTCAGGGCCGCAAGAGGCAAGCGCATAGGAAAGCATTTAGAAAGTAAAGTTACTTCCTGGATGTCCGACCTGCAAGCGTTAAATCACCCCTCTTAAAAAACCGCGGATTCCGGATGGAAATTGTGCCACGAGTGCCAGAACTCCTGGTAGGATTGAACCGGTTGCAATTGCCGACCCTTCAATGGGCCTTGGTTGCAATAGCCTTGCCAATCCCAGGTAGATCCCGTATTGGTATCCTTTATATCAGTTCCGGCGAGCTCGAAGTTCAGGGTCTGGCCATCTAATTTTCGGCTGAATACGCGGAAATCCATGGAGTCAGGCATCGCCCACAGTATGACGGGTGCAATGCCTAATGAATCCTGGATCAGGCGATGACTCACCAACGCATTCCAATCGTAAGCCTTTTCATGACCATCGGCAATGACGCCGACAACCCAGGATTTCATCTTCCAGGAACCGGAGTCGCGATGTTCCAGGCTGCCTTTGATCGTCCCCTGATCATAATCCGAAAGGGCGTCGTATTGTTTTATGAAAGCGCTGTCCGGCTGGAGTACTTTGGTGTGGGGATATTGGGCGAGCCATTCGCCCAGCTCGGATTGCTGAGAGGGGATCTCGCTCAAGTGGGCGCCCTTCAGGGGGCCGGCAATGGCATATCCCGTTGCCTGTTGCCACCAGCTTTTCGTCTTTTCGTCCTCGAACATGGCATTGAAGTGATCCATGCCCACCAGGCGAAAGACCTGGGGTTCGCCGTTGAAGACAGGACTATATACCCTTCCTGTCCTGCAAACGGTGCAATAGGTAATCATAACGGGGGTGCCTCCAATGGTGTCCCTTACCTGATGGTGGTAGCCGATGATTTGGATGGGATAGGCTTTGGCCTCGCCGTTCACGACGACTCCGATGACGAGCCGGTCCAAGAGAATATTGTTATCTGCCGCCCCGGCGAAGGTTTTGGTTCGGGGCTGGTAGAACATCTTATCGGCTTCGAAGCGGAAATTGAAGAAGTAAAAAATGACGGCGTAGAGTATCGCCACGCCGGTCAGTAGGACTTTGGACCAGGTCTTCCATCGGGTGGTGAGCAGGGGATAGGCGACCATCAAGGCGCCGGCGACTCTCAGGTATATTCGGTAGCGGTCTATGAAATAGGCCAGGCCAATGGTTTGGCGGTGCTGGCTGCCGGGGAAAGGCATGATAAAATAGACACGGAGGATTTCGGTGGCGAAAAGGAGGAGGATGCCAACTATAAGGAGCAGTCTTTTCATCCCGATAAATTATGACTAGTTTTCTGAATGTCAAAGAAATATCCTTGAGTTGTTAGTATTCTATTTTATACCGCGATTCAATAAATGCGTTGACCTTCTTCTGATTCCTTTCCCCGATAATAAAATGCTTTTCGGATTCTGTAAATCCGAACACTCCAAAATTCTTAATGTAATTCTTACTCAAAGAATAAAAACCCGACCCATAGGGCTTGCTGGTGTGGGCAACATAAAACCAAAATAACTTAGTACTCAGCAGCCTTTGCAAAAACATAAGATCTGATTTCTTGTCGCTCACCGCGGCCAGCCCATTGACAAATAGCAGGTCTTCGTCATCATTTAGTACGAAATGCGGCGTTCCCGAGGTAATATGGGGAAAGAATAGTTTGTATTTGAACTTGTCCAGGCATTGATTCCTGCCGAAGGCAAACCATGGCTGGTATTTCGCTCCGCCACCCTTATCCCTTGTAGCCAAGACCTTTTTGTGATGCTCCAGATAGGCATAAGCCGAAGGGTATTTGGATTTAAAGAGATTTTCATCCATAGGTACCGGCACCCGCTCACCCTTCTTATATACGTAGGGGAAGATGATCTTTTCCTTGATAACCTGTGACAGCCGGTTCGTATTCACTACCTCCTTGCATACGCTACGTTCAATGCGATATTCACATTCCCATTTTTGAAGATAATAATACCGGGCGTCCTCCTTCACGGGATTGAAGATATATACGTCATTCATCAAAGTGGCAATCCCATTCCTCGTTTGAAATAGCTCGGAAAATGGTGTACCCGTGGCCTCGATGGCAGATATTGTCTCTGCTCTTTGCAGGTTCCAGCCCTTTTCGGCATGTAGCTTCAGATAAGGTATCGCTTCAAATCCATTCAACCCACGGTGTAAAAAACTTAGTTCTTCCACCTTTTTATATAAGATTCCAGTCCCTTGGGCCTTGTTGATAATGCAAATGCATGTATAGGTGGACTTAGAATGGAATACTTGTAAGGACCCGAAGTCGAGGATTTTTATACCAAACGAGGCATTCTGGAAATAGTCCCGCAACGCTCGCCCATTCAAGCTTTTGAAAAACGTATTCATCGTGATGTAGCCCAGCACTCCTCCTTGGCGAAGCCACTCCATGCCAATTTGAAAGAATGGGATATACAAGTCCGGGTGACCGGTAGCACAAACGCTCCATGAGGGCAATAATTCTTTAGACTCCCCGTCTATGTTCCGTGAAGCAACATAAGGAGGGTTACCTACCAACACGGAAAAACCATGAAAACCCCTGATTCGATCTTGCCATTTGAAATTCAACGCATTCCCGACGAAGAAATTGAAGGCAATGTCAGCTTCGTCCTCTCCTGCCTGAAGGGCCAACAGGCTCAGCAATAATTTGGACCGGGTAGTCGAATAACCATGGATATCCAGGCCATACAGGTTTTTCTCGAAAATCTCCTTATAAGGCTGGTTGGTTCTCTTTTTTACCTCCTCGGCTGCTGACAATAAAAAGCCTCCGCATCCGCAGGCAGGATCGCAGATCGTTACCTTGATATCGGCACACTTCAATACATTTTTTATGATATACCTCCGGATTAACTCCGGAGTATAGACGGCCCCCGTTACTATTTTATCAGCCGGAGAAATTACGAATTCAAAGGCTTCGATCAATTCCTCAAGGGTAACAAGCCCTTTATGCTCCAGGAATTCATTGAGGGCCGCATGGTCCTTGTCGCCTTCTTTTATGAAATATTCGAGCAGGAGTCTATTTTGAACAACCTTTAGCCTATTCAGTGTAATGAAGGCAGACACTAGCAGTCTGTCCGTCTGTGCTGGTTCTTGTGAGTAAGATTTTAAATAATTAAGGAGTTTTTTATCCATGGAATACAGTACCAACTTATTCAAAAATAGGGTTTGTTGGGAGTTTTTTCTACATTTACTCCCCTTAATCCATTTGCATGAACAACATCCTATTGGTCGAGGATGATCCCCAGATCACTCAATTGTTGAATTTACACATGCACAGACCTTTTTATTCGGTTACCGCTTGCGACCGGGCCATGGTTGCGCTTAACAAATGGATGAATTCAGACTATCACCTTGTCATACTGGATATTATGCTCCCAGACATGAATGGGATCGAAGTCTGCCGGCAAATACGGGCTCAGAACGGACGGACGCCCATTCTGATGTTAAGTTCTCTTTCGGAGGAGACGGATAAGGTGACTGCTCTGGAGATGGGCGCAGATGATTATTTGACCAAGCCCTTTGGCATATTTGAACTGATGGCGCGGGTAAAAGCCCTTTTGAGGAGGGGGAATGAAGTGGTGGAGAAGGCCCCCACGCGTGATGGCTTGATATTGCGGGGGGAGTTGGCGATTGACGTGGATAAAAAGAAAGTCACGGTGAGGGGAAACCGGTTGGAGCTCACTCCAAAAGAATTCGATCTGCTGTTGCTGATGGCCGGCCAGCCCGGAAAGACGTTTACGAGGCACGACTTGCTGGAATTGATATGGGGGTTCGCCTTCCAGGAGTACGAGCATACCGTCACATCGCATATCAACAGGCTCAGAATCAAACTAGAAAAAAACTTGAATAAACCCGAATATATCCTTACGACCTGGGGTAAAGGGTATCGTTTTGCCGAATGATTTTCAGACGCATCTATATTATTGTCTTTTTACTCATTGCCCTGCTGGGATTGCTATTTATCGGGGTAACCTACATAGCCACAACCTCCTTTTACGCTGCCAGCACGCAATTGTTGAACAAGGATGTCGCGTCTCATATTGCCAGATTTACCTCTCCTTATAACCAAGACGGATTCGACCGTAAGAAAGCCGATTCTGTTTTCTACCAGGCGATGGTGATCAGCCCAAGTGCAGAGGTATATTTCCTGGATACTACCGGGCGCGTCATTTATTTCCATGGAGAGCAATCGGAGATACACAATTGGCAGGTGGACATGGAACCCATACGGAGGTATATCCGGGAGGGTGGGCTTCATTACGTTAGTGGGTCCGATCCGCGTGATCCCGGGCATGCCAAGATATTTTCAGCGGCTAAGGTGGAAAAGGACAGCGGAACACTCGGTTATATTTATGTGGTTTTGGGGAATCAGCAATACCGGACCGTGACACAGATGTTGGTCAACAGCAGGGTGACGCCCGTCATCTTGGGGGCTGTAATGTTTATCCTGGCAGCCTCTTTATTGATCACGATACTGTATATCAGACGTTTCCGGAGACGTTTTGATGACATGACTGCGGTGCTGAACCGTTTCAGGGAAGGAAATTTTACGGCACGATTCGCAGTGAGGGATCAGGATGAATTGGGGCTTATCTCAGGCTCCTTTAACATGATGGCCGATCTTTTGGTACAAAATATACAAAGGCTGACGACCTCCGAAAAGGAGCGCCGGGATTTTATGGTCAATATTTCGCACGACCTGCGGACTCCCCTGGCGGTCGCCAGGGGTTATGTGGAAACTTTGCAATTAAAACGAGGGCAGTTAAGCCCCGCACAGATCCGGGAGTACGAAGATTTGGTTGTCAGTAAAATGCACCAGGTCGAAAAGATGGTCGGTCAGCTCTTCGAATTGTCGAAAATGGAATCGGCCAGCTTCGAGGTGCATCGTGAGCCTTTTGTTCTTTCGGAGATTTTACAGGAGGTGCTAAGTACCGTCGCCAATGGACGTTTAGCGGAAATCATTTGTGAGAATTGCACGGATAACACCTACGTGGAAGCGGATATATCCATGATGGAGCGGGTGCTGCAAAATCTGTTGGTGAATGCACTCACGTATACCCGGGACGGAGGGCGGATAGTTGTGTGTCTCAAAAGAGCCGGCTCCCGGATAGGTGTCCATATTTCCAACGAGGGGAAACCCTTGGCGGAGGACCTCCTGGCCTGGATAAACGGGGATAACAGGTTGAGTTTACTCAAGCCGGCAATCGGGTTGACAATTGTCAAGAAAATGCTCTCTCTGCACGATTTCAAATTTGGTGCCGAAGTCAGGGATGGGATGAACTGGTTTTGGTTTTGGGTGCCCTCGATGGACGCGTGATCTTTTCATAATAGTTTTGTGATCCTTCCGTGAGAACTTCCTAGGCCGGGTATCTTTCCTTTGTAGGAAATTTTCAAACTTACTCTTATGAAAGCACGTTTAATCTATGGCGTGGCGGGACTTTTTGTCTGCGCCGCAATATCCTCTTGTAATAAAAGGATATTAAACCCGCAAGGCGAGGATGGTGGAAAAATAGTCTACCTGATCAGCAACGATTATCATGACAACGCCAATGCGGTATTGGCGTACAAACGTAAAGCGGATGGGACCCTGACCCCTTTGCCAGGCAGCCCTTTTTGGACGAATGGCGCGGGGCTCGCGAATCCCAAACAGGTCCTGGGACCTGATGATTCGGATGATCCCATTGTCATCAGCGATGATGGCCAGTTCCTATTTGCGGTAAATGGGGGAAGCAATACCATTGCCGTATTCAGCATCAACCCCGACGGAACCCTGTTAACTGTCCCTGGCAGTCCATTCCCCTCGGGGGGCCAGACTCCTTGCAGCATAGCGATCAATGGAAGGATCGTGTATGTTGCGAATAAGGCATTCGACCCGTTGCATACGATTACCCAGCAACCGAATTATACCGCGTTCACTTACGATGGCGCTGGAAAGCTGGTTGAAGTCCCGGGCGGTAAAATTTTGGCCCCTGCGGGATCATCCCCTTCTCAGGTCTTATTATCCAATGACCGGAGGTTTTTATTCGGGACGAATTTCCTTGCTTTCATGCTTCCCTCCGAGACACCCATTGGGACCCTGCTCTCCATGGATATCCTTGACGACGGCGGCATCAAACTGGCGCCGGGAGCGCCCTATGTAGTGCCCAGCGGAGATGGGGGAGCCCTTGGGCTAGCTACGAATCCACGGAGCAACACGTTGTACGTCGGTTTCCCGGTAGCAGGTTCCTTTGGTGTGTATCAAATCAATACCCAAACAGGAGCCTTGAGTTTTGAAACCCAACTGACCGGCGGCCCCGCTACCTGCTGGATCCGTACTAATGCTACGGGGACGCGATTGTATACCTTGAATTCCGGGGAAAATACGGTAGGAATCTATAATACGGACAATCCCGACGCTCCGGCCTTTATCAGCAAATTGGCGCTGAAGGAGTCGAGCAATAACGGGGACTTTTCCCTAGGGTTCTCCCCGGACGGAGGATCGCTGTATGTCGTAAGTCAGAATACCGATACTTCCTTTGCGATGAATAATAACTGGTTGCATGTGCTAAAAGTAGCGTCAGACGGAACATTGAGCGAGCCGAACGAGCCTTTGTCCCTGCCGGTGCCGAATGATGTGAGGCCACAGGGGGTAGCGACGAGGTAAGCTTATTGAGAATGGCCCGCTCCAGGAGCGGGCCGTTTTTTATCCTTTAGAAATTAAACCCGATCCTCACGCCCGCGGAACCTCCGCTACCTCCCGCACTATTCGAATATACGTCATATCGTAAGCCTATCTCGAACGCGTTCGCCTGGAAGCCAATGGAAGGCGCTACCAGAAAGGCCCCGGTGGTACCTTTTACGATATTTCCTTTTTGGCCATAATAGGTGTTGAAATCCGAATAGCCCACTTCTCCCATCACAAAGAGGTGATGGACGAAGATAAATTTATAACCGGCCCGCACCGGGATTTGAAGCCCGACCTTTGCAGGCTGCCCAGAAACGGTCTTGGGTGCGTAGGCAAGCGCACCAGTCGTCAGCGTGACGAAGCCCGGTCCCGCATGCACCGAAAAGCGTATCGTCAAACCGAAGTCGGTCGAGTAGAAATCGGCAAGGGCCCCTTGAGGGATCCCCGCTTCAATGCCGAATCCTACGCTGAATTTTTTTGTTTCCTTTTGAGCATTGGCAGTCAACACGCAAAGCGATGCCAGTAAAAAGAAGGTGAATTTCTTTTTCATAAACTAATTGTGTTTTGATGCAAGACTAGCGCTAATTGCTGCGGCAATCAATAACGCATTTGTACTATTTTACCGGTGCCCGTGGTTCTTGCACATGCAGCTTGGTGTAGATATTGGCAAGATGCTTCCCTATGGTATGGGTGCTCAGAAAGAGCTTTTCCGCGATCGCATTAATTGCATAGCCATCGATGGTTAACCTCAGTATTTCCATTTCCCGCTCGGACAAAGCGTAATCCTTCTCCCTGTCTGGTAGTGAAGTCTTCGTCAGCACATCGAGGGTCTTCCTTGCGATCGGGGGACTCATGGGTGCGCTGCCACTCTCCGATAGTTGAACGATGCAGTCGATGATGGAAGCCAGCTTGTCGTTCTTTAGCAAATAGCCGTCGGCCCCGGCCTTGATCGCCTCGAAAAGATTATCGTCGTCCTCGAAATCGGTCAGCATCAGGAAATGGATATGCGGGAAAAGCAGCTTTGCAACCCGTACCGTTTCGATCCCCTCCAAATCCGGCATGGCGATGTCCATGAGGATCACCAGGGGATGCGATGCCCTTGGCAGCTTCTCCATCTGATCGAGGAAGTCGCTGCCGCCGCCGGCCGTCAGCACGATGGCAATATCATCCGAATAGTTGAGTCTTTGGAGGTTTTGGGATTTGTCATCGACTATGCCGACTGGGACTTTCATCTTTGGTGTTTGACAAAAGTGGGGGGATCCTGCGGGGGGTGCAATAACGCAAATGAGGTATTTTTCTTCCGAAAATGCTGAAATACAACGTCGAGCTATTTGAGAGGACGCGGGTAAAATATTATCGCTATATTTCTATTATTGCAATATAAATTTAGTAAATTGTATATGTAAATGTTATAAATGAACTATTTTCGAGAGCGCAATTGCGATTGAAGTATGGAAGAAGTGAAGTCTTTTTACAATCTGGCAATTTGTTAATAATGACTATGGAACATTCAAGCTCAAATGACAATTACAGTAAAATCTTGCCTACACCTACTCCTTCGTCCACCAATACGACTGTTATAACTAAAGTTCCGGGGGTGGATATGGCACAGGTGATTCCTTCGCGTCCGGACATTGTGCAAGAGAACTCTTCCAAACCGAATAATCCCTAGCAGCATCGACGCTAAGATAGGGCGTGATAAAGGCAGCATCTTTTTGGGCTTACTCCCGTGTTGGTGGTGCCAACTTTGGCACAGGAATTCAGAGATTCCAAGCTTCATATAGAGGCTAGGGTCTATTAATCAATTCATAATGCAATGGTTATTTTGAAAAATTGTATTTTTTCACTTATAAGTGAAAAATTTAGTAAATTGCAAAACGAATCGGAAAAGTGCGGTCAAAACTAAAGCTTATAGAAAGGTTTTCAGGGCCTAAGGCATCCGTTTATTCGATTTTGGAAGAGACGGAAGTGGGGATTTCATCGGAGCTGATGTTTGATCGGTTTATTAAAAGGTACCGGAAGGATTTTGAGGTGGAGTTATTGGATATTGCTAGGCGACTTCACCTTCGGAGCAGATGGTAATCATTGGCGATGGAGGTCCAAAAACGACACGAACCTGGCAGGAGGATGCGCAATTGACGAAATCTGTAGGCGATATGATGCAAGTATCACAGATTCTAAGAGCCAAAATGAATAATAGAGACACATGGGTTTCCACATCTGGGTTATACCTGGAAGGGGATTTGTACATTTCAAAAACCTAAGTAAAATGGCAAAAGCGAAACATATTGACGATTTTGAGGCAGCCTACCATGACGATTCGATTGATAGCCTGATGGCAGGGGTGACTCCGGAACAACAGGAGGAAACGGATGTGAAGATGCTCCTTGCTTCGAAGATTTACAAGGCAATGAAGGGGAAAGGATGGACGCAAACACGTTTTGCGGAAGAGGCCAACCAGCATATGTCCGTCATCTCTAAATGGCTGAGCGGTACACATAATTTTACGGTGGAAACATTGTTGAACATTCAACGGTTACTGGGGATCAGGCTAATGGATATTGAGGGGCCAGATACATCAGTCATGTTTATCAAATTAAGCATTACTTCTTCAACAATTTCGGCTGAAGGTGATATTCACAAATGGATTTATGAAAACGGCGGAATGGCCGCCTCGGGAATTGAAGTGCGTAAGGAATCATATAAAGTGGTGAGCTAATGGAGGATATTCAAAATGCATATCGAATTGTAGGGGGAGAGTTGGTTGAATTTGAGATTCAACCAGAAGGCCTCGGTGCGTTCAGCCATGGAGCTTCGATCGATTATGATGTGTCGATCGAGGTGGTCTTGAGTAAAGAGGATAAAATACTGCACTATAGAACGACCATTGACATGCGAAAAAAGGGAGAAGCAAAAACTTTGGCCACTGCCAAGTCGGTGGTTATTTTCTTCGTGTATGAGCTGGAGAAACACGTGGAGATAAAGGAGCCCGACAGGTTCGCGGTTTCTCCTGATATGAATCTTTCCATAGGTCGGGTGTCGATTGGATTTGCCAGGGGTTTGGTCAATGCAAGGCTTAAGCAAGACGGAATTTCGAATGTTATTTTGCCGATGCTGCCGTTTGAGTATTGACTTTTGATGCATTGAAGTTTCATAGTTTAATAAAGTTACCAGAGGTGTAACAAAAAGCGTAACAAAAAGTGTAACAAATATCCCGGAATTCGGAGGCTTTTGACGGAAATGGGGAAAAATGAAAAAACCCGCTACAATAGAACGCTGTAGCGGGTTTGAGGTTTGTTAAGGCTTAGCGAGAAGTGGTGAAAAAGTCCCTTAAGTTGCCCGACCAGGATTCGAACCTAGACAAACAGAACCAAAATCTGTCGTACTACCATTATACTATCGGGCAATTCCCTGAATGGGATGCAAAGGTAGGGTGCGGAAGCAGTTTATCCAAGTTTTTTTGAAGGCGGGGCGCCGCGGTGAAGGCGGACGGCGGAAGAATTCTTATCTTCCGGCTTAAACGATAAAGCACCATATGGAAAGGCGAACGTTTATACGCCAATCGACGCTGGCGGCCACGGGGTTGGCGATCGGCGCGCACAAGGGCCTGGCGGGAATAAAGCCAAACGATTTTCCGGTGGTTAGGGTGGCCGCCGCGGACCGGAAATTCAATAGCCCGGCAATTGAAAATACGATACAGACCCTCCAGGGGGGAATTGGGAATAAGGAGCTGGGCTGGCTCTTTGGGAATTGTTTTCCCAATACACTCGATACGACGGTGGATTTCACGATTAACAACGGGGTACCGGATACTTTTGTGATCACGGGGGATATAGATGCGATGTGGCAGCGGGACAGCACGGCGCAAGTGTGGCCATATCTGCCATTCATGAAGGAAGATGGAAATTTGAAACATCTGATCGAGGGGGTGATCCGCAGGCAGACCAGGAATATTTTATTGGATCCCTATGCGAATGCTTTTTACAAGGACGATACCAAGGTGAGCGAGTGGAAGAAGACCGATATAACCGATATGAAGCCTGGGACGCACGAGCGGAAGTGGGAGATCGATTCTTTGTGTTACCCGATAAGGCTGGCGTATCATTATTGGAAGGCAACGGGGGACGAAAGGCCGTTCGACAGTGCATGGAAGCAGGGGATACAGTTAACGGTCAAGACGTTTAATGACCAGCAGCGCAAGCACGGGCAGGGTCCCTATAGCTTTCAGCGTAATACAGCCTGGGCAACTGACGGCGTGCCGATGGGGGGTTATGGATATCCGGTCAAGCCGGTGGGGTTGATTTGTTCTATGTTCCGGCCCAGTGACGACGCCACGATCTTTCCTTTCCTCATCCCTTCCAATTTCTTCGCGGTAGTGAGTTTGCGGCAGGCGGCAGAAATGGTGGACGCGATCTATCACGATGCGGCGCTGGCCACGACGTGTCATGCATTGGCAGAGGAAGTGGAAAACGCATTAAATAAATACGGTATTATCAATGGGATGTATGCCTATGAGGTGAATGGCTTCGGGAGTTTCAACCTGATGGATGATGCGAATGTGCCGTCCCTGCTGGGGCTGCCGTATTTGAACGCGGTTCAGGAAAAAGACCCGGTTTACCAAAAAACGAGAGACATGGTTTTGTCTGAAAGCAACCCCTTTTTCTTCAGGGGCACTACCGGTGAAGGCACGGGGGGGCCTCATGTCGGGTTGGATATGATCTGGCCTCTGGGTATCATTGTCCGGGGGTTGACGAGCGGGTCGGATACGGAGATCGCGCATTGCCTTCATATGTTGCAGACGACACATGCAGGGACGGGGTTCATGCATGAATCCTTCGAAAAGGACGACCCTCAAAAGTTTACGCGCAAATGGTTCGCTTGGGCGAATACCATCTTCGGGGAGTTCGTCCTGAAAGTTTACCGTCAACGGAGGACGCTCCTGGGGTAAGCAGCCGCAAACGGCTCGAAGCCGGGGCCGGCGGCGGGCAAAAGAGTTAAAGCGCCATTATATACACCGAATACCGATAACTGCGCACCTGCCCATTCACGATCACACCACCGACCACAACATTCAACTGCACATCACTGGTAATCGTCCGGAAGTCCCTGGATAAGGTCCATGCGAGGGTATTATCCCCATAGCCGGTAGGCGTCAGGAACGTCCAGGCCGCATACGTAGTACCGCTTGAGTCGGATACGGTGACGCTGGCGGAGGAAAAATCCGCAGCAGAGACGGAAAAGGACCAGGTGGGGTAGACGAGGGGCGCGGGGATGTAGCCGTTCCCGGGGTAGGCAGAAAAATCGATGGCGGGGCGGGTTCCGAAGCCGCCGATCACCCACAGGGCATTGGTAAAGTCGGTGTCCCCGGTGCCCACTGTGGAAAGTGCGGGGAAAAGGGCCCAGCGCCGGTGGCCAAGGTCAGTGACGCCTTCGTCTGCTATATACAGGTCGATGGCAGCGGGGCCGGGAGTACCCAGCGTTAGGTTGGAATTGGCGGCGGCTAGCTGGCCGTCGGGGGTGATGCACTTCCAGGTAGAAGGGGGATAATGGTTAAGGGCGTTGTTGTCCTTCATTATAAGGGCAGCCTGTTGCGCCTTGGCGGAAAATGACGAATCCAAAGTAACGGCAGGGAGGCCAACAAGGCGCCGGAAATAGTTGAGGCGTTGGACCACATGTTGTTTCAATGAATCGGGGGTGTCGCCCGGATCGCAGTTTTCGGAGTTGCCTGTCCATCCGACGGATGAAACAAAAGAGCCAAGATAGTTCGCCTGGTAGTCAGCTACGGCAGCGGCTCTGGCGGAGACAGTCGGGTCAAAGGTGGCGACAGAGGAGGCTGTGGGCGGAAGCGAACCGGTAGAACCGGTATCCTTGGAACATCCAAAAAGAAGACACGCCAAGGCCACTCCCGGCACGCATGCCGGAATAAGATCCTTCATAGAGAGGATAAGGTTTAATAGTTAATGACTCGAAATAAAAAGCTACGTCCGGATAGACGCTCGTCAGAGAGGGATGATGACTGCGGTAAGGTTTCTCAATCTATAATAACCAGAAAATATTTGGTCTTGCCTTTCTGGACAAGAACATATTTGTCATGTAACAAGGACGCGAAAGAAACGGAAAAATCGACCGTTGAAACGCGAACCTTGTTGATGCTTACACCGCCTCCTTGCACTGTCTTTCGGGATTCCCCTTTTGACGGAAATATTTGCGTTTCCGCGAGGAATGAAACGATGTCCAATGAAGCCGCCAGGCGTTGCCTGGGGAATGCTACGGTAGGGACACCTTCCAGGATTTCCAATAATTGCGTTTCGGTAAGCTCATTCAACAATCCGATGGTATCGCTTGCAAAAAGGAGATTGGAGGCTTTCACTGCGAATTCATACGCTTCGGTTCCGTGCACGAAAGTCGTAATCTCCTTTCCCAAACGCTTCTGCAAATTACGTAATTCAGGTCGTTCCCGGTTCTCCAACAACAGCCGGTTAACATCATCTTCAGGAATAAAAGTGAATATCTTAATCCATTTAGCTGCGTCTTCGTCGGAAGCGTTGAGCCAGAATTGATAGAACTGATAGGGGGAAGTCCTAGCGGGATCGAGCCAGATATTGCCTTTTTCGGTCTTGCCAAATTTGCCCCCGTCGGCCTTTACTAATAAAGGACAAGTGAAAGCGAAGGCCTCGCCCCCGGACATGCGACGGATGAGTTCAGCGCCGGTGGTGATATTTCCCCATTGATCGCTGCCACCCATCTGGAGTTTACATTCCTTATGGGAATATAGCCAATAGAAGTCGTACCCCTGGATGAGCTGGTAGGTGAATTCAGTGAAGCTGATCCCGCTGTCTCCTTCGAGGCGCCTGCGGACGCTGTCCTTAGACATCATATAATTGACGGAGATGTGCTTGCCTACGTCGCGAATGAAGTCCAAAAGCGAAATGTCCTTGAACCAGTCATAGTTGTTAACCATTTCGGCGGCGTTGGGCAACGCGGGGTCGAAATCCAGGAACCGTGTGAGCTGCGCGCGGATGCCAGCCGAGTTAGCGCGTAGGGTCTCCTCGGAAAGCAAACGCCTTTCTTCCGATTTGAAGGAAGGGTCTCCGATCATTCCGGTGGCTCCGCCCACGAGGGCAATGGGTTTGTGGCCGGCCCGCTGGAGGTGGACGAGAAGAAGTATAGGAACCAGGCTCCCTATATGCAGCGAGTCCGCGGTAGGGTCAAAACCGATATAGGCAGCAGTCTTTTCACGCGCCAGCTGGTCTTCCGTACCAGGCATGATATCCTGAATCAATCCCCTCCATGTCAGCTCTTTAATGAGATTCGTGGTCATTAACAAATCGTTTGAGAATAGGCGCAAAAGTAATTCAGAAAATGGCTTGGAATTTCGTTATTTTTGGTTATCCTTTATCCAATATCCGTGAAACCTACAACCAGACCTTTACTGCTCCTCTTTGTCGCCCTATGCTTGGGACCTGGCGTACAGGCTCAATTTGTGACCTATTCCAATGATTTTTTAAATATCGGGGCCGGTGCGGCGGGTTTAGCCATGGGCGGGGCTCAGGTCTCTTCCGTAAAGGATGCTACTGCCGGTTATTACAACCCGGCGGGACTGATGGGTGTAAAAGATAAACCCGATTTCACATTGATGCACGCGGAATATTTCGCGGGCATTGGCAAGTACGATTATGCGGCCGCGGCCTTTCCCATCGACGATGGAAAAAGGGTGCTGGGGTTTTCCCTGCTGCGCTTTGCGGTGGACGATATACCCAATACGCTGTACCTGGTGAATCCCCAGGATGGTTCTATTGACTACAATAACATACAAAGCTTTTCCTCGGCGGATTATGCTTTTTTACTTTCGTTCTCCCAGATGGTCAAAGAAACATCGGCAGGGCGATTGAGTGTGGGTGTAAACACCAAGATCATTTATAGGGATGTAGGTTCTTTCGCCCACGCCTGGGGTTTTGGGTTTGATGGTGGGATACAGTGGCTGGGCAATAAAGGGGGGTCCTTCGGGATTGTGGCCAAGGACATCACCACCACCTTTAACGCCTGGAATTTTTCCTTTACCGATGAGGAAAAACAAGTGTTGTACCTGACGGACAACGATATCCCGGTGAAGTCGGTGGAACTGACGGCGCCGTCTTTGATTGTAGGTGGATCCTGGCTCTTCCACCTGGGCAGGAAAGCGACATTGAGGCCGGCCATAGACCTGGATGTCACCTTCGACGGGATGAGGAATACTATAGTAAGCAGCAACCCCGTCAGCATCGATCCCCATATCGGGCTAGAGGCGGGATATAAGGATATAGTGTTTTTAAGGTTCGGGATCGATAATTTCCAAAGGGCGTTGGCCGACGGGGACACCCTGAATCAAAGGCGCGTGTGGATCTACCAGCCCAGCATAGGGGCAGGTTTCAAGATCAAGTTTGTGACCATTGACTATGCGTTTACTAACCTTGCCAATCAATCCGATCCATTATATACGAATATATTTTCTTTAAAATTCGATTTAGGTCCGTTACCCAAGAAGTAGAAATGTTCCGTACCCGTAGATTACTCCATACCCTATTGATGATCCTGGCCGCAAACGGCCTGGGAGCAGTTGTGCATGCGCAGACGTACGACAACGAATGGATCAATTTCTCCAACACGTATTACAAATTCAAGGTCGGCGCCGACGGGCTTTACCAAATCCCCGAAGCGACGCTGGCGGCCGCTGGCTTGTCCGCAGCGGATGCTTCGACCTTCCAGTTATGGAGGAATGGCGTACAGGTACCCATTTACACCTCGGTGCCTTCGGGGACGATGCCCGCGGGTGGATACATTGAATTTTATGGAAAAGCCAACGACGGGAAACCTGACAACCCCGTCTACCTGCAACCTACCTTCCAGATCAGCACCAAATGGAGCCTGTTCACGGATACGGCGGCCTATTTTTTGACCATAAACCCGTCAGGGGGTAACCTTCGTTTGAATCCTACAGCCAATAATATCGCGGGGAACCATCTGGCCCCGGAACCGTATTTCATGTGTCATAACGGGAACTACTTCAGGGCCTCCCTGGACAATGGGGTATACCTGGTCGTGGATGGGAACTACATTATTTCCTCCTCTTACGATGCAGGCGAGGGCTGGATCGATGGAAACGGGTACTACCCCGGAACGCCTTTTTCCTACACGTTCTCCGGCTTGCCGGTGTATGCTGCCGGCCCTCCCAGTTCCGGCAGCGTAGGGTTTTCTAACCTGGTGTTCGATACGAGGCAAATGGCTTTCAGTTATTCCACAAGCGGTGCCCCCCAATTGCTGAAGGATACTATGGTGAATGAAACAGCAGGAACTATCGTATCGGGGACCATTCCCACGAGCGCCGTGGCAGGGGGGTCGGTCAGCCTTCAGGTAGCCAACAACAACAATTCGGACGGCAACGATGAATTCACGGTGGGCTTCGCGGAGGTTACATTCCCCAGCCTGTTCACCTTCGGAAATAATTCCCAGGCATGCTTTTCGATGCCGGCCAGCGACACCGGCAATTTTTTACAGGTTTCCCAGTTTTCATATGGAAGCGTAGCACCCGTGCTGTACGACCTGACCAATGGGTTCCGCATCACAGGAGACCTGTCGGTGCCGGGTATGGTCCAATGGGTCCTACCCCCTTCGATGGTATCCAGGAACCTGGCCTTGTTGAGCGAAGACCCTTCCCAGGTCCACACGGTAATGTCCATGCAATCGGAGACCTTTACCAATTTTTCCGTCCCTGCCAACCAGGGGAACTACTTGATCATCAGCAATCCTATCCTTTATAATGACGGGAATGGGAATAATTACGTGCAACAACTGGCGGCCTATCGGAGCTCGGGTACCGGGGGAGGTTATAACACCAAGGTGATCGACGAGGCGCAACTGGTTGACCAGTTCGCCTATGGTATCAAGCTCGATCCTCTATCAATTCGGAACTTCCTTAGATTCGCCCGGAATGTATTTACCGTCAAACCGCAGTATGCCTTCCTCATCGGGAAAGCGGTCAACTATATGTCCATCCGGGCCGAAGAGTCCATCCCAACCCTTTATAAGTTAGCCCTGGTTCCCACCTGGGGCGTGCCTTCATCGGATATGCTGCTGGGGACGGATGCAAACCAGTTCGGCGTCGGAAATGCCACGCCCCTGGGTAGGCTGAGCGCGGTCTCGGGAACCGAGGTAGGCATTTACCTTCAGAAGATGAAAGAATTCGACCAGGTATCGTCGACGTATACGGGAACCATCGAAGGCGAGGCCTGGAAAAGGAATGTGGTGCACGTGGTGGGCGCCGATGCCCAGACGGGCGATATCATCCAGGCGGACATGGTGAACTATGCGAACATCATTTCCGACACGGCTTACGGAGGATCGGTCAGCACATTCCGTAAAACGAGCACGTCCAATGTCCAGGATTTATCCGGACAAGAAATACAATCGCTCTTTGCCACGGGCGTAGGGTTGGTCAACTATTTCGGACACTCGGCAGCGAATATCCTGGGGTACAACCTGGGGGATCCTTCCCAATTCAATATGAAGGGTAAGTACCCCTTCTTTATCGCCAATGGTTGCGATGCGGGGGATATCTTCGAACCGGATAGTTCCCGCCTGACGCCCCAGGGTCTGACGGTGTCGGAGAACTTCATCGAAGCACCCGAAAACGGGGCCATTGGTTATATCGGTGCTTCCTCGGTAGGGATCGTCAACTACCTCGATTCCTATAATACCCTATTCTATAACGACATTGGATATGTTTATTACGGATCGCCCATCGGCAACCAAATGGTACAGGTGACGCGAGCCCTGGGGGATAACCCGACGTTTGCAAACGATTTTTACGGGCGTTGTTGTATGGAGCAATTGTCCCTGAACGGGGACCCTTCTCTGAGTCTCTACCATCAAAACCTGCCCGATTACGCGATCGAGGCTCAAAATTTGTTGATCAGCCCTGCCATTATTTCCGTGGCCAATAGCAATTTCACGGTGGGGGCCTATTGGTTTAATCTCGGCAAAGCCGTGACCGATTCCATCCTGGTCACCGTAACCTGGCAGTTGCCCAATGGTACGACCCAGATTTTGTATAGTCAGAAAAGGGCGGGGCCCTTCCTTGAAGATTCCCTGCTGCTGACGGTGCCCATCAATCCTACCAAGGACAAGGGGAACAATACCATTACCATCAACCTGAATGCTGACGGAAAGGTTACGGAATTGTCCATGGCCAATAATATCATTTCGAAAGCCTTCTTCATATATGACCAGGCGGTTTCCCCGGTAGAACCGGCTGCCTATTCGATCGTAGGAAAATCTCCCATCACTTTCTGGGCGTCTACGGCCGATCCCCTGGACAGCATGCGGAATTACATAATGGAGGTCGATACCACGGCCTTCTTCAATTCCCCCGCAATGGTGAAGCAACTCGTTTCCTCCTCGGGCGGGATAATGTCATTCTCGCCTACGGGGCTTTCCCTGAAGGATAGCACGGTGTATTACTGGAGGGTGGCCATCCAACCGGCCAGCGGGCCTCCCACCAATTGGTCTTTGTCTTCCTTTACGTATATCGGGAATAGCCCGGACGGATGGAACCAGGCGCATTATTTCCAGTTCACCAATAACAGTTACTCCCTGGAAGAGCTGGATTCGGACCGTATATTTCGCTTTCCGCAGACGCCGCATTCACTGCAGGTGCTGACTCAAATCTATCCCTATGGCGGGGACCAGGCGGATGCCGTGCTCACGGATGGTTTCGACATCACTTCGTCGGGTTGCGGACCCACCATGGGTTCACTCGCCTTCTTCATGATCAACCAGCCGCACAACGTGCCCCTCGTCGATTCCTTCAATGTGAGTGGCGTAGGTAAATACGGAAGCTCGGGGGGGTGCCAGACTTTACCCTACGACTTCTATTTCCCCGTGCTCAATACGGCCGAGCGGCAGGTGGCCATGAACTTCCTGGACAGCATTCCGCCGGGAACCATTTTTGCGATGTGGGCCTGGATGTTCACGAACAACAGTCAACAGTTCGTCCCCGCCTGGCAAGCCGATACCGCAGTATTCGGGTCGGGGAATTCCCTGTACAACCTACTACCCATCCTATATATCGGTGAAAAACAAGCCAACGGAACGTTTACGACTTTCTACCAAAAGGTAGGGTCCACGGTGAGCGATCAGTTGAGCGCCACCGTAAATTACAATTCAACGCTTCAGCAGGGATCGTTGACCAGCACTCTCATCGGGCCTGCCAAATTGTGGCAGGACATCCATTGGCGAGGGAGTTGGGATTCACCCTCGGACACCGTAACGATGCAGGTATACGGCATCGCGAAGGATTCTTCGGAAAC